>FLNY01004291.1_pt1 | contig 147845 bp, 131 predicted proteins | sample 1140381 | NCBI WGS metagenome assembly FLNY01 (sample SAMEA3878172, study PRJEB12797) | bioreactor metagenome | biome: Moose rumen | place: Sweden | collected 2011-10 | reverse complement strand
TTTATCTTTTTCTCTTTTCCAGTCTGAATTCTATGTAGAGCGACATCTCGCACTTCACCTTCTCTCCCCGGACCCTTGCCGGCTTCCAGTCCGGAGACGCTTCCACCACCTTCACGGCTTCCGCGTCAAGCAGCGGATCCACCCCCTTGAGCACCTTCACGTCCCGCACCTTTCCCTTCTCGTCAATGATGAAATCCACCAGCACCTTGCCCTGGATTCCGTTGTCTATGGCGGCCTGGGGGTATTTGAGATATGTATATACCCAGCGGTTGAGGAACACGCCCGGATCGTAATTGTTCATGAAGGAAGGCTTCGTGTCGCAGTCGTTCCAGGGCACTGCGCCGCCGGACGTCCCCGCGCGCTCCCTCGCTCCGGAAGGCCTGAAGTCGGGGGCCGGACCGTTTGCCAGGGCCACGGCGTAATTGTAGATGTACTCCCCTTCCCTCTCCAGGTTGTCGTATTCCACCACGGACGGAAGGTCCCGCGGAGTGCAGTATTCCGGGTACATTCCGGTGGTGAAGAATATGGAGGGTATCTCCTTGGCATAGAACGAACGGTGATCGGAAGGACAGGGTTCCGCGGCGACAATCTCCGGGTGCACGGGCTGGAGGGTGGACGCAAGGTTCTTCACGATCTGCTCCATGTCGGCGTTCGAGGCGGAGTATGCATAGAAACCCCTGCTTCCCGTTCCCAGCATGTCCAGGTTTATCATGGCGTCTATCCGGGAGGACGCCTCTCCGAAAGACCTGTTGACGAAATACCAGGATCCGGCATTCTGCAGCCGGGAAGCCCCGAATGCGACGATCATGACGCTGCGCCTGAGAAGCACCTTGTTGGTGTTCAGCATTTTGGCGATGTTGAGCAGGAGCGCCAGGCCGGAGCCGTTGCCGTTGGCTCCGGGATAGGTCTGCACCACTTCTTCACCGTTTATGGTGGTGATGCCCGGCGGCAGGTTGTCAAGGCGGGCGCCGATAACGATATAGTGGTTGCGCAGTTCCTTGTCGTAACCTTCTATGAAACCGATGGCGTTGTGCGATGTCAGGGTGTCCCCGTTTTCCTGGAGCAGGCCGAAATTCGAATCATCAGTGCTGTCGAGGATATCGACTCCCGCCTCGAAAAGGGACCGCCGGAAATAATCGGCGGCCAGTTTTTCCTCTTCGGATCCGGCCGGCCTGCCACCCAGGGATGCGAAAAACTCCACGTCCCGGCGCATGGCGGAGGCCGTCTCCCCCTCGAAAAGCTGACGGTAGTATTCCTGCGCGTTTCCGGCAGCGCCCGCGGCCGCCAGAAAGAGGCAAAGCAAAAACTTCTTCATTCTTTATTCGTTTACAAGCACCCAGACGTCCACCGGACAGAACGCTTCGCCCTTCACCTTGCCGAGAGTGGCCCATGCGGACGCCATCTTGTCGGTGCCGTCCAGGCCGACGGCGGTGAATCCGTTGCGGAAAGGAATCAGGGCCGGAGCATAACCGGCGGCGGCCGCTTTTTCCGCCAGAAGGCCGGCATTGTCCGGACTGCTGAAAGTGCCCACCACCACATAGTAGCGGCTGGACAGTTCGGAAGCCGTAAGGCCCTTGACATTTGCGCGGCTGAGTATCATGATTTTCGATGCCTTTATCTCATCCAGAAGTTCAAGGGAATCGGCCATCGCCTTCTGGATGCGCCGCAGAGAGTCCAGCCGGGCCTGGTGCGCAGCCTCCTCCACTTCTATCTCCTGCCGTTTCGCCTCTATGTCGGCACTGGTGGGACGGCCGGCAAGACGGCGGAACGAATCGCAGCCCGTAAATACCAGGACGGAAAGCATTATGGCGACCATGCACTTCTTCATATCTTGCAAAAGTACTAAAAAATCATTGATCCTCGAAGGCCTTTACAATTTTAGTAACCAGAGGATGACGGACTATGTCCGCGGATGTGAAATTCACCACCGAAACGCCCTTGATGTCCTCCAGCAGCTTAATGCAGCGGAGCAGGCCGCTGTCTTCGCGGCGCGGAAGGTCAATCTGGGTGGCGTCGCCGGTGACTATGAACTTTGCGTTGCTGCCCATGCGGGTAAGGAACATCTTGAGCTGCACCATGTTCGTGTTCTGGGCTTCATCCAGGATTACGCACGCCCTGTCGAGAGTGCGGCCCCGCATGTACGCCAGCGGAGCTATCTGGATGGTGTCGTTGGCTATGAAATCCTGCAGCCGCTTGGTGGGTATCATGTCCTCCAGGGCATCGTAGAGAGGCTGCAGATAGGGGTCGAGCTTGTCCTTCAAGTCACCGGGAAGAAAACCGAGGCGCTCCCCCGCCTCCACCGCCGGCCGCGTCAGGATCACGCGCTTGATCTCCCTGTTCTTGAGAGCCCGCACGGCAAGCGCGATGGCGATATAGGTCTTTCCCGTGCCGGCCGGTCCCGTGGCGAAGACGAGATCGCTTCCGAAATACGCCTTCACCATCAGTTCCTGGTTCAGGTTGCGCGCACGTATCGGACGCCCGTCGGTCGTGTGCACTATCACCGAATTGCCGCTTATGGCCAGATTGTCCCTGCCTGCCCCGCTGAACACGTCCTCGACGTCGTAAACGGTGAGGCTGGGTTTGTGGCGGCGCACTTCCACGAGTTCCGCGAACTTGCGCTCGAAATCCAGCACCTGGTCTTCCGGACCGTCAAGATAAATCTCATTGCCCCGGTCATTTACTTTCAAGCCCGGATAGTACGAGCAGAACTCGTCCAGGATGCGGTTGCCCGCGCCGAAAATTTCAACGGGATGAGCGGAAGGCAGAGTGATTGTCTTTTTCATTCGATTCCAGTTTTGCTTTTTACTCTTTCAAGTGTCTGCACCATATTGTCCCAGTCCGAGGGATCCTTCCACAAATCCCTGGAGGATAGATATTTGTCCACCTCTACGGTGCAATAATTGTCTTTCAGCTTGCCGGGCAGCGTGCACCAGAGGAAATGCAGCACCGCCGGGAGCGTCTCCCTCTTTCCGGTAATGCGCTCCATTACGAAACGGATTTCCACCGCCAGTTCCAGACGCGTGTTCACCGCGCTCATGTTGGACACCGCATTCCCAAGGGAATAAATTACGGGGACTCCGCTTACGCACGCAGTGTCCTGTACCACATGCGGGTGCGCCCCCACTATGGCGGCCGCCCCGCTTTCCGCCAGGAAAGAGGCCCATGCCTCCTGGGCGGCGTTGTGCAGCAGTTCGTATTCCGTCCCCCAGTGCGGAAGCGCCACGATGAAATCGGCTCCGCGCTCACGTGCCCTCCGGAACTGCGAAAGCACCTCATCCTTTTCCATCCTGCTCACCCTTGGCCACGGGGAGGAGATTCCGCAATTCAGGATTTCCGTGAAATTCACGAGGGCTATCCGCATCCCCTTGCATGTCACCATCAGAGGATTGGCACATGCGAAGGAGGCGCTGTCGGCGCCGGCTCCGGCGTATGGAGCGGGCATCACGGCGAGAGTGCGCCTGAGGCCGGCCGCACCCTTGTCGCCGATGTGATTGTTCGCAAGCAGCAGCACATCCACCCCGGCGTCCATGATATCACGGGCATAGCGGTCCGGGGCGGAAAAAGAAGGATATCCGGAAAACGGTTTCCCCGCCATGGTGAATTCCGCATTGGCCACCGCGACGTCGGCCCCGGAAAGCAGGGGCGCCAGCTCCCGCAGGAACTCCCCGCTGTCGTATTGCAGCTGTCTGGAATGCATCATCACGTCCCCGATGAAGACCATGCTCACCGTGTCGGAACGGTTTTCGGGAGCCGGGATGGGCGGGAGCGCGATTCGCTGCGCTCCCATGGGCAGGAAGAAAGCAAGAAAGGCCGCAGCGGTTACTGCGGCCTTGAGATTGTGGCACCCCCTGTTACTGCCCGTTCGCAAATGAGTTGTATTTGTCGTACTTGGCCTGATAGTCAGGATCGGCACGGAAGCGGAAGCACGCGTTCTTGAGGAACTGGCTGATGCTCGCCTTCACCTCGTCGTCCCTGGACATGTCGAATGCCTTTTCGAAAGGTTCGATGCAGCCCTTGAGAGCGCTCTCGAACTGCTCCACAAGCGCCATGTACTTGGCGTCGTCAAGCTCTTCGGAAGCCTTCTCCTGAAGATCGACGGCCTTGTTGTAGAGGTGTATGCCCTTGCCGATATAGCCGTACTCGTAGTTCGGGTCTATCTCGGAGCACTTGTCCCAGGCCGCCATGGCGGCCTCTTCATCGCCGAGCTTGTCGTGGATATTGCCCTCGACATAGTAGAGGGAAGCGTTTCCTGGCTCATTGGCCTTGGCCATGTCAAGGAGTTCGAAGATACGGCCGGGATTGTCTCCGGAGCTCACATAGTAGTTGATGAGGCCCACGAGTATGCTCTGGCTCTGGGGGAATGCGGTGAATCCCTTCTCGAGGTAGTCCTTGCCGGCTTCCTTGTCGCCGAGGCGGGTTACGATGTCCGCAAGCTTTGCGTAAACCTCGCCGCCTTCGCCGAAGTAGTTGGCGTCGATGGATTTCTGGAACATGGACTTGGCGCGGTCAAGCCATGCCGTGGCCTCGTCTCCTTCCTTCTGGCCTGCAAGCATCCAGGCGGTGAGACCGGCGTTGTAGATGGCATTGGTATCCACCTGTGCGAAGGGGGAAACCGCGGCGGCGTCGGCAGCCTTTTCGAATTTCATGGAGGCGGTGGCCATGTCGCCGAGATTGTATGCGGCATAAGCTTCGTCCGTGAACTTGGTGTTGACATTCCTGATGCCTTCGGCGATATCCTTCGTCTTCTTGGCCTTCTCATCCACGGCATAGGCCTTCTTGTAAGCATCGAGAGCCTTGTCGAGAGCATCCTCAACCACGGGTTTGGTAGTGTTCATGACCGTCAGCTGGCCGGCCTGGTTGAAGTAATAGTCAACGGCTTCATAGCTCTTGATGTTGAAGAGCTGACCGCCGATTTCCTGCTGCCTGGTTTCGAGGACGGGAACGCCCGACATGAGGAGATTCAGTTCGCCCTCGTTGGCGCCTATCCAGCCGCTGCCCAGAGGAGCGGCGTAAGCGTCGAGATAAGCCTTGCCAAGAGCGATCCATGTGGCCGGATTTGTAGCTTTCTTGGCGTTTTCGGTTGCGGCGGCCGCCTTCTCAACGGCGGACTTCGCAGCGCTCAGGCTCTTGACCTGAGGCTGGGCCCCGGCAATCTGTACGCTTGCCAGAAGAGCCAAAGCAATGATTATTTTTTTCATGATAAGAAAATTGGTTAATTGTTGTCTGTTTCTGTCTTGGCTGATTCCTCTGCACTTTCTGTGCCATTCTCACCGACGGCTTCCTCCTCCCTTGACGCCACTACGCTCACGGCGGCGATGCTGTCACCCTCGTTGATGTTGATGAGCCTGACGCCCTGGGTGGCCCGGCCGGCCGTGCGTATGTCCTTGACTGCCATCCGGATGGTAAGCCCCGCATGAGTGATTATCATGAGGTCGTTGGCCTCCGTTACATTCTTGATGGCCACCACGCTGCCTGTCTTGTCCGTGATATTGAGCGTCTTGACGCCCTTCCCGCCGCGGGCGGTGAGGCGGTAGTCCTCCGGATCGGAGCGCTTTCCGAAACCGTTCTCGGATACGACGAGCACCGTATGGGAAGAAGCGTCCTCCTCATTGGGAGCGTAGGTGATGACGCCCACCACTTCGTCGGAGCCGTCTATAGTGATGCCCTTAACGCCGGAGGCTCCCCTGCCCATGGCGCGGAGTTCGGACTCCTCGAAGCGGACGCAGCGTCCGCCTCGGGCGGCGATCATTACCTGTTCGTCGCCGCTTGTAAGCACCGCGTCCAGCAGTTCGTCCCCTTCGCGTATGGTGAGGGCCTTTATGCCCTTGTTGCGGCTCCGCTTGTTGGAGTATTCGCTGAGAGTAGTCTTCTTGATGATGCCCTTCTTGCTGACAAGCGTCACGAAGTGGTTCTCCGTGTATTCCTCGTCCTCGATGTGGGCGGCGTTGAGATATGTGCGTATGGAGTCGTCCTGGTCTATGGAGAGCAGGTTCTGCACCGCGCGGCCCTTGCTCGCGCGCACGCCTTCCGGAAGTTCGTACACCTTGAGCCTGTAGCACATGCCCTTTTCGGTGAAGAAGAGCATGGTGGAATGCATGTTGGCCACGTAGATATGTTCTATGAAGTCCTCCTCGCGGGTGACGCCGCCCTTCACTCCCTTTCCGCCGCGGTTCTGCGTACGGAATTCGGTGAGCGGGGTGCGCTTGATATAGCCCAGATGGCTGATGGTGATGACCACGTCCTCATCGGCATAGAAGTCTTCCGGATTGAATTCCTCCGCACTCAGCGTTATTTCGCTGCGGCGGGCGTCTCCGTATTTGGACTTCATTTCCTGGCACTCGTCCTTCACTATCTGGAGCTGGAGAACCTCGCTGCCGAGGATTTCCTCGCAGCGCGCGATGAACTTCTCGAGCTCGTCGTATTCGGCCTGGAGCTTCTCGCGCTCGAGACCGGTAAGCTGCCGCAGGCGCATTTCGACGATGGCCTGGGCCTGGGCTTCGGAGAAGCCGAACTTGGCAACGAGCCCTTCGCGGGCCTCGTCCACGCTCTTGCTTGCGCGGATGTGCGCAATGATTTCATCGATGATGTCGATAGCCTTGAGCAGGCCTTCGAGGATATGGGCCCTCTTCTGCGCCCTGTCGAGGTCGAACCTGGTGCGCCTGACGACGACCTCGTGACGGAAATCCACGAAGTTCTGCAGGATTTCCTTGAGGCTCAGGGTGCGCGGACGGCCGTTCACGAGAGCCACGTTGTTGACGGCGAAGCTGCTCTGCAGCGACGTGAACTTGAAAAGGGTGTTCAGCACCACGTTGGTATTGAACCCCTGCTTTACCCGGAAAATGACGCGGACGCCTTCGCGGGAAGTTTCGTCGTTCATGTAGGTGATGCCCTCTATCTTCTTGTCCTCCACCATCTGCGCTATGCGCTCGAGCATCTCCTTCTTGTTGACCATGTAGGGAATTTCGGTGACGACTATGGTCTCCTGGCCGCGGTCGTTCACCTCCACGTCGGTCCTGGCGCGCACCACTACCCGGCCGCGGCCGGTGGCGTATGCGTCCACGATGCCCTGGCGGCCCATGATGATGCCTCCCGTCGGGAAATCGGGGCCTTTTATATACTGCATGAGCCCCTCAGTGTCGATGTCGGGATTGTCGATGAGCGCACACACACCGTCGCAGACTTCACCCAGGTTGTGGGGGGCCATGTTGGTGGCCATGCCGACGGCAATTCCCGAAGAGCCGTTGAGAAGCAGAAGCGGAAGCTTGGTGGGAAGCACCGTCGGCTCCTGGATGGAATCGTCGAAATTCCACATCATGTCCACGGTGTTCTTTTCGAGGTCTGCAAGGACATCCTCCGCCATCTTTGCCAGCTTGGCCTCGGTGTATCGCATGGCCGCCACCGGGTCGCCGTCCATGGAGCCGAAGTTGCCCTGGCCCCACACGAGAGGATAGCGCTGGTTCCAGTTCTGCGCCAGGCGGGCCATGGCGTCGTACACGGAACTGTCGCCGTGCGGATGGAACTTGCCAAGCACTTCTCCCACGATTCTCGCACTCTTCTTGGTCTGGCCGCCGTAGCCCAGGCCCAGGCCGTCCATTCCGAACAGCACCCTTCTCTGCACCGGCTTTAGCCCGTCCCTCACGTCGGGGAGGGCCCTGGATACGATGACCGACATGGAGTAGTCTATGTAGGCGCTCCGCATCTCATGGTCTATCTCTACAGGTTCTATGAAACCGCGGGTAATTTCCTTGTTGTTTTCTTCGTTGGACATTTCTTAATCACTAATCCTTATAAACATGCAAATTTAGGAAAAATTATTGTAAAAACAGTGGTAAAACAGGACGCGATTTGAGTGGAAATTCATATTTTTGCATCCGTTATGATACTTACGGAAGAAATACGCACAATACTGCTCTATTCAAGGGACGAAGCCATGAGGACGGGATGCTACGCCATAGCGCCGGAACATCTGCTGCTCGGCATCCTGCGCCACGGGGACAACGCCGCCGTACGCACCCTGGGGCAGTTCGGACTGGACCCCGCCGCAGTAAAGGCGGACCTTGACGGGCGCGTCTTCCGCGAGCAGGCCATCCCTTATTCCGACGAGGACGACATCTCGTTCACCCGCAGCGCCCTCAACATCTGCAGCTACACGCTAATGGAAGCCATGCGCTGCAACCAGGACGTCTCGTCCATACATCTCCTCGCCGCACTGTGCGACTGCCCCGGGGATTTCTGCAGCACCTACCTCCACGGCCGCGGCATCACACTCCAAGTGCTCCGCACCATAATGAGCAGGAGCAGCGAAGCTTCCACGAGGAAAACTTCGCTGCCCGAAACGGAAGACCTGAACAAGCTCCTCAGCGTCTTTTACAGGGACAAGGAGATATTCAGCTGATTACCCGGAAACTTTGTCCAGCACCATTTTCACGAGCTCCGCGACACGGGGTTTGTAGTCCGTGTTCGCATCCTTGAGGTAACGGTGCGCGATCGCGCAGCAGACCGTGATGGCGTCGTGCCCCAGGCTCCTGGCCATGGCGGCGAGCGCGGCCCCTTCCATCTCGAAATTGGTCACCTTCCAGCCCTTGTAGCGGAAAGACTCGAAGTCCTCCAGCATGCGGGGCATGGCGAGCTTCTGGCGGACCACCCTGCCCTGAGGCCCGTAAAAGCCTCCTGCGGAAACGGTCATGCCCTTCACGGTGTCGTTGCGGAACAGTTTTATGAGCCTGGCTGACGCCCTCACGAAATAGGGATCGGGCACATGCTCGGCCCAGTTGCAATGCTCCTTGAAGGCCTCCTCGAAGTCCGGAAGGCAAACCTTGTCACGGTTCCTGTACCAGTTGAACATGGCGTCGCAGCCTATGCTTATATGGCTGGCGATGAAGGAACCAAGGGGGATGTCCGGTTGGATGGCCCCGCAGGTGCCTATGCGCACAATGGTGAGCCGGCGGTGTTCGGGCTTGACTTCCCTGGTACTGAAGTCCACGTTGGCAAGAGCGTCGAGTTCTGTCATCACGATGTCGATGTTGTCCGGGCCGATGCCATGGGACAGAGCGGTGATACGCTTCCCGCGGTAGGTGCCGGTCGCGAATGCGAATTCACGCGACTGTCCCTGCACCTCGACGCTGTCCATCAGCGAGAGGACCATCTGCAGGCGGGAGGGATCCCCGAACATGATTACGGTGTCCGCAAGTTGTTCGGGCCTGATATGGAGATGGAACACTGAGCCGTCTCCATTGATGATGAGTTCTGATTCGGCGATTCTCATGATTATCGTTCTTTAGCGTTTTCTTTTCGAGGAGCGGAGACGGGACGCGTTCTGCACAAGCATCTCGTCCGAAAGGATGCCGCGTATGGCGAGCCAGTCGAAAATGACCGCCACAAGCGGGAACACCATGGTCACATTGAAGGCGCTCTTGTCGGCTGTCATGAAATAAACCACAGCCATCCATATCTGCAGGCCCACGAGCATGATCGCGGCGATAGTGGTGGTGCGCATCTGGAAAATGCGGAACTTGTATGCCATGAGGGCCACCGCCTGCATGAGGGAGGCGGCGCCCAGCAGGATGAGCCACCACGTGTTGTCCACGTGCCAGAACATCGCCACGAGAAGGCCCAGCGCAACCGCCAGATAAAGTGTCTGTACCCTTTGCCACATAATGCAGTGTTATTAATCTCCCGCTTCTTTCAGGCGCTCCGCGTTCTCCGCAATCTGCAGCTGGTCTATGCACTCCTGGATGTCTCCGTTCATGAAGACGGGGAGGTTGTACATGCTCCAGCCTATGCGGTGGTCGGTAACGCGACCCTGGGGATAGTTGTAAGTGCGGATCTTGGCGCTGCGGTCTCCGGTGGAAACCATGGTCTTGCGCTTGGCCGCGATGCCGTCGAGATATTTCTGGTGCTCCATGTTGTAGAGGCGGGTGCGCAGCTCCGCCATGGCGCGTTCCGTATTCTTTATCTGGGAGCGTTCCTCCTGGCACTGCACCACGATTCCGGAGGGGATATGGGTGAGGCGCACGGCGGAGTAGGTGGTGTTGACGCCCTGCCCGCCCGGGCCGGATGCGCAGAAGAGATCCTTGCGGATGTCGGCGGGGTTGAGTTCGACGTCGAATTCGTCGGCTTCGGGGAAGACGGCGACCGACGCGGCGGATGTCTGGATCCTGCCCTGGGTCTCGGTCTGCGGGACCCTCTGCACGCGGTGCACACCGCTCTCGTACTTCATGGTGCCGTAAACGCCGTCGGGATGCGAGAGCTTGAACACCACCTGCTTGTAGCCGCCGGAGGTGCCGAAACTCTGGTCCGTGACCTCCAGCTTCCACCCCTTGATTTCGGCGTAATGCTGGTACATGCGGAAAAGGTCCCCCGCGAATATGGCGGCCTCGTCGCCGCCGGTGCCGCCGCGTATTTCGACGATGGCGTTCTTGCCGTCGTCGGGGTCGGCCGGTATGAGCAGCAGCTTTATGTTCTGCTCCATTTCGGGGATGAGAGCCTCTGTTTCGCTTATTTCCTCACGTGCCATTTCCTTGAGGTCGGGATCGCTCTCGTTCATCATGACATCCTTCGCGCTGGCGAGATTGTCGAGCATCTTCTTGTATTCCAGCCCGGCCTTGATGATGGGCTCCAGCTGCTTGTAATCCTTGTTGAGCTGGACGTATTTCTTCATGTCCGACATCACGTCGGGGCTCGAAAGCTGTTCCTGCAGGGACGTGAACTTATCCTGCAGGCTTAGGACTTTTTCGAGTATAGTGTTTTCTGCCATTTGGTTATAGCTGTTAATATCTGCAAATTTAATCTTTTTCGGCTTTTCCTGCAAGAGCGGAGAGCACTGCCTGCGCGCATGCGCACCCGAACACCGCCGGGAGATAACTGACCGTACCTACGTTGCTGCGTTTGTTGAGCCCTTCCTCGGGAATCATCGCGCCTTCCGCCGGCTTTTCGTCGGAGAATACTGCCAGGAAGCCCTCCGAAATCCCGAGCCTGTGGAGCCTTTTCCTCAACGAATGTGCCAGCGGACACATGTATGTCCTGGAAATGTCGTCCAGGTGCACCCTGGTGACATCCGTCTTGGCTCCGGCACCCATGGAAGAGACAAGCGGGAGGCCGCAGGAAAGGCACCACCGTATCAGTGCGACCTTCGGGGCCAGCGTGTCGATCGCATCCACGACATAATCGAAATCACGCCCTCCAAGCACTTCAGGGATAGTGTCTTCGGTAAGGTAAACATCCAGTGCGGCGTAGTCGAGGGAGGGGTTTATGTCCAGCATCCGCTCCTTCAGCACCTCCACCTTGGCGCGCCCCACCGTGGAATGCAGCGCGGGTAGCTGGCGGTTGATGTTCGACTCTGACACTTTGTCGGAATCCACGACGGTGACACGCCCGACTCCCGCACGCACGAGCATTTCGCAGGCGCACGCCCCCACCCCGCCGGCTCCTGCCACAAGCACATGCGAAGCGGAAAGCCGCGCCAGGCCTTCCGCTCCGAGAAGCAGTTCCGTCCTTTCCTGCCAGGGCATCGTCCCGCCATATTCCGAAGCGGCGCGCACCGCTTCGCCGGGATTTGCAAAGGTCTTCGGTTTCATTGGGATTGTTTGCGAATTTCCGTATTTTTGCGTCTGCAAATTTAGCAAATAATCCAATGCACAGCAAGGAACAAAAAATGCAGGCATTCTCCAGGGCGCTCGACGTGATGGACGCCCTGCGGGACAAATGCCCCTGGAACCACGCGCAGACCAACGAAACCCTGCGTCCGCTCACCATAGAAGAAGTATATGAACTCTCGGACGCAGTCCTGGCGGGTGACGAAAAGGAACTCTGCAAGGAAGTGGGAGACCTTTCCCTGCATGTGCTGTTCTATGCCAAGGTGGCCGAGGAGAAAGGCTCCTACGACATCGCCGACGTGCTGGACGGAATGTGCGAGAAGATGATTTTCCGCCATCCGCACGTGTTCGGAAGCGAGGCGCGGCGGAAGATGACGGCAGAAGAGGTGGCCAAGGCCTGGGAGTTGCGGAAACTCAAGGAAAAAGGAGAGAAGCGCACCATCCTGTCCGGCGTTCCGGCAAGCTGCGAGCCCCTGCAGAAGGCGTACATCCTGCAGGACAAGGCCAGCGCCGTGGGCTTCGACTGGGAGGATCCCTCCGACGTATGGCCGAAGGTGGAGGAAGAAATAGCCGAAGCACGGGAGGCGGTGGGGCTGGACACCCGCAAGCCTGCTGCCAGATACAGCGGTTCAGTGGTGAGCAAGGCCCATGCGGAAGAGGAATTCGGAGATGCCCTGTTCGCGCTGGTGAATGCCGCGAGGCTGTACGGAGTGGATCCTTCGGTGGCGCTGAAGAAGGCCTGCGACAAGTTCCGGAGGCGTTTCACCTACATGGAAACCGAAGCGGCCGCCCGCGGCCTCGACCTCGGCGGCATGACTCTCGCCGAAATGGACGCCCTCTGGGACGAAGGAAAGGCCGGGGGGCTTTAATCCTACGGCTTGTACCCGCTGCCGTGCTTTCGGTCCCAGCTTATGCGCATGATGTAGTACATCGCCAGGCTGACTACGAAAATTCCTGTTCCCACATACGGAATCACGCTGTGCGGAAGCCCGAAACCTATCTTGTCCACGCACAGGTAGGTGAGGGTGACGCTGGTCATGAAACAGGCGGGGAAAAGCGTCATGAAATAATATCCGGAACGGCGGCGCTTGAAGTAGCTCAGCCACACCGTCGCGCTCCACAGCGTGAAGCAGGCGAGCGTCTGGTTGGCCCAGCCGAAATAACGCCAGATGGTGTTGAAACCGTTCGCGTCGGATATGTTGAACCACAGCAGGAGCGCGGTGAGCACGAACATCGGAACCGCTATTATCAGACGGTTGCCAATCTTGCGCTGGTCCAGTTTGACGAAATCGGCAATTATGAGCCTGGCGCTCCTCAGGGCTGTGTCCCCGCTGGTGATCGGGGCGGCCACCACTCCGAGTATGGCAAGGATTCCGCCCATTACGCCGAGCCAGTTCCTGCTCACCAGGGTTACCACCGAAGGCGCCTGTGACGAGAGGCTTCCCCCTACCTCGGCGGCTCCCCCGTCGAAGAAGAAATAAGACCCTACGGCGGCCCATACAAGGGCTACCAGCCCTTCCGTTATCATGGCGCCGTAAAAAATCGGCCTCCCAAGTTTCTCGTTCTTGAGACAACGGGCCATCATAGGGCTCTGCGTCGCATGGAAACCGGAAATAGCACCGCAGGCTATGGTTATGAAAAGATACGGGAAAATACTCTGTCCCTCAAGGCCTGTCGAGGGCCCGCGGTTCTGCAGTCCGTCCCATACCTCCGGAATCGAAGGCCACTTGACCACGAGGCAGACGGCGAGGGAAACCGCCATGAAAATGAGGGCGATCGCGAACACGGGATACAATTTGCCTATTATCTTGTCTATGGGGAGGAGCGTCGCGACGACGTAGTACAGGAATATTATCGCCGCCCATATCATGACGGCGTTCCGGATGCCTTCCCCGGAGGCGCCGTGCGAGAGCGGGGCGATGTCCCCGAGTATCATGGCCGGGCTGTACACGAACACGGCGCCGACAAGAAGCAGGAGCAGCACGCTGAAGATGCGGAGTATGTGCGACACGCCCTTGCCCATATATCTTTCCACGATGGCCGGCAGATTGGCCCCGCCGCAGCGCAGGCTGAGCATTCCGGAAAAATAATCGTGCACCGCGCCGGCGAAGATGCAACCGAACACTATCCACAGGTAGCTCGACGGTCCGAACCTTGCGCCCATGATGGCACCGAAGATGGGGCCGGTGCCCGCGATGTTCAGGAACTGTATCATGTACACCTTCCATGCCGGCATGGGGACGAAGTCAACCCCGTCGTTTTTTTTCACGGCCGGTGTACTTGCATGCACATCGGGCTTGAAAACCTTCTCGACATATCTGCCGAAGATGAAATAGCCCAGGATGAGGGCTGCTGCGCTGATCAGGAACGACCACATTGCTGTTTGGGTTCAAAAAAAGAAAAATGCACCCTTCCGTACACCCGTTCCCTGACGAAACACGGATGGGAGGTGAAGGAATGTCCGCCGCCGTGTTCCAGGATAAAACTCCTGTCCGGAAGGAGGATACCTGCATCCAGGACCTTGTCCGGAATATTCTCCAGACCTTCCAGGGCATATGGCGGATCGGCGAAGATTATGTCGAAACTCTCCTTGCAGACGGGCAGGAAATCGAATACGTTGTCATGCACCACGGTGATGTTCCCGAGACCCAGCCGGCGGGCTTCACCCCTGATGAAAGCGGCGTTGTCCCTGGACATCTCGATGCAGTAAACCCGGCCCGCGCCCCTCGATGCGAATTCATAGCTGATAGCACCGGTGCCCCCGAACAGGTCCAGCACGCGGAGCCCGTCGAATTCATACTCGTTTGCCAGGATATTGAAAAGGGCCTCCTTCGCGAAGTCCGTGGTGGGCCTGGCGGAATAACGGACCGGCAGGTTTATCCGTCTGCCCCCGAGAGTGCCGCCGATGATTCTCATAACTGCTCCACGTTCTTGAAATAGCGGTAGAGACTCATCTCGTCTTCTGCCGAAACGGGACTGCGCCAGTATATGGAAGAAACCTCTGGGTTTAGCTGCAACTGCTTGAGCGCCAGAAATATATAATATTCCGCAGTGGTGAAGTCCGGCGCCTCGAAACTGTTTGCGAGAAGAAGTCCGTTCCCCTGGGAAATGCCAAGGTAGAGACGTCCTTCACGCCAGCTTGCAAGTATTTTGTTGTATTCGGAAATTCCGGGGAGGTCCCTTAGGATATACCACAGTTCGGGCAAAGCCTCCACGGAGGCGTCGGGCACGGCATAGAGCAGCCAGGATTCATACTGCGGAACCTCGACCGACTTCACGACGTCGTTCTCATCCAAAATGACGACTTCCCCGAGGAGGTTCCTCGAGGAAGCCGGAAGATAGAAATGCGCCGGCACCAGTGTGCACTTCGGCGTAAGGAAACTGGTTTCTTCCACTACTCCCAGTTGCCCGCGTTGTTGTTAGGTGCGGTGATGGAACCTACCTGAAGACCTTCGTAACGGTTCATGTCACGCTGGTTGGCGTCCAGGTTTATGCGAAGCTGGTCGTCAAGGCCCTTGAGGAGGGACTTGTAAGGCATACGGGCCTCGAAAAGGGGCACGGGGACACCCGAAACCATCTTGACGACGGACTCCATCTGCACAGGCTCGCCGCCGGAGAACGGGATGTATTTGAGGGAATCGATGACGAAATCAGTCCTGTCATTGAAAAGGGTATCCTTGACGGCGACCTTGTGCTCGATGGAGAACACGAGGTCCTTGTCGCCGGCCTCATAAAGACCGAGCAACTCCTGGGAGGTAATCTTGCGGTTTTTCTTCTTTATCGCCTCGGTGTGGGCGACGGCGAGAGAGTCGTCCATGGAGCCGATCTGGAGGACGACGGGCATGCTTCCGTTGTAGTAGAAATCCTTGAGGGAATCCACGGTGCTGGTGAATTTGCCGTTGACGCTCTTGTACGCCACCTGGAGGGTACGGATGTCTTTCAGGCGCTGAACTGCAACGCTTTCGCGGTAAACCTTCTGCTTGTTGAAATTAACCGGCTTGGTAATGCTGCGGTAAATCAGGACTACCAGAAAAACACAGGCAGCCGCCAGCAGGATTTCGAGAATGACTTGGAGTGACTTCTTCATATTGGTTAGTTTATTTTTAATTTCCTAAAAACCCTACAAAGTTAGAAAAAGATTGCATCAAAAGCAATATTTATTCGTAAATTTGCTCGCCATTTTATTTAATCATGCCCTTCAGCATTGACGAAAGCAAGATAACAGAGCTGAACTCCATCCTGCTCAGATGCCACAAGGCCGCCATCGTGGTGCACACGCATCCCGACGGGGACGCCCTTGGAAGCGCGCTTGCCATGCAGCACTATCTCCGCGAAGTGCGGGGCATTGCGGCCGACGCCATAATTCCCGACACCATGCCGCGCACGATGGATTTCCTCCTCCGGGGGGAAACGCTGGTGAATGCGGAAGAGGACGGCGCGAAGGCCGCCGGCATCCTTGAACGCTGCGACCTGCTGATAGTCATGGACATGAACGGCTTCCACCGCGCGGACGCGCTGGAAGGAGCCCTCCGGGCATGCAAGGCTCCCGACAGGGTGCTCATAGACCATCACATCGGCCCGCACACGCAGGAATTCACCCTGGTGTTCTCGCAGACGGACATATCTTCCGCGAGCGAGCTTTGCTACTGGGTGCTGAAAGCCCTGGAAGGCGGCGCCGCGGCACTGCCGGAGAAGTCCCGCATCGCCCTCATGACGGGCATGACCACCGACACCAACAATTTCGCCAATTCCGTTTATGCCAGCACGCTGGCAATGGCCGGAGAGCTCGTGGACGCCGGCGTGGACAGGGATTCCATACTGCATCACCTCTATCAGGAATACAGCGAGAACCGCGTCCGCGCATTCGCCAGGCTCCTCGCCCGGGGCGGGATGAAGATCCTTCCCGGAGGCATAGCATGCATCGTATCCACCAGGGCGTTCCAGAAGAGATATCCGCTGAGGCAGGGCGAGACGGAAGGCCTGGTGAACATCCCGCTGGAAATTTCGGATGTGAACATGAGCCTTTTCCTGAAGCAGGAGGACGACCACTTCCGGGTGAGCATACGCTCCAAGAAGGGATGGAGCGCGAACGAAATGGCTACGGAGTTTTTCCACGGAGGAGGCCACGAACTTGCCGCAGGCGGGAAACTGTTCTATCCGCGGGACATTTCCGAGCCCTCGCAAGTTTATTCCTACCTGCAGGAATCCGCGGCACGATTCGTGCAGAACAAAATGAAACGAACATGAAGAAGATCGCACTCATACTGCTGTCCGCAGCCGCGTTGTATTCCTGTGCCCGCACAGGTTCGTCCGGCGCCAGCGACTACGACAAGATATATCTCGACGCCTACATGGCCCGCAATTATCCCGACGCCAGGCAGACCTCCCTCGGATGCTATATCCTCCACGACACGGAAGGCTCCGGAGCCCCGGTGGGAAGCGCCGACTTCGTAAGGGTGGAATACACCATCCGGGACCTGCAGGGCAATTATACCAGCAGCACCTTCGCCCAGACGCACAAGCAGCTCGGCACCTATTCCGTCGATGGCTACTACGGCCCGGCCATTTGGTATCGCGGCGAAGACCAGGACAACCTCACCGCAGGCCTTGAGGAAACCATATCCACCATGCGGATAGGCGGGACACGCAGCGCGGTCATCCCCGGTTGGCTGCTTGCCACCCTGAGCACCGGATATCCCGCCAGGTACGACTCGGCGGAAGAATACGTGAAATACTGTTCGGGCACCACCGCAATCTACGACATTCACGTGGTGGACGCTTTCGACGACGAGGAGCTCTGGGAAAAGGACTCCCTGGCTTCCTACATCGCCCGCAACTATCCAGCCGCCCAGACGGACACCGCAATGGAAGGCTGGTATTTCATCCGCACCGCCGAACCCCTGTCCAGCGAGCTTCTGGACGCCGATTCCACCGTTTACTGCAACTACACCCTCTACAGGCTGGACGGCACCATACTGGACACCAGCATAGAAAATGTCGCGAAGGATGCAGGGATTTACTCCCCGTCCGCCACATACACCCCACAGCAGATCAACATGGCGGAAGAATACAGTGAAATCACCATGACCTCCGACAATACGGACGTCGTGGACGGCTTCGCCAACGCATTCCTGCACCTCCACCCGGGAGAAAGCTGCACCGTCATTTTCTGGTCGGGGGTCGGCTATTCCTCCTCCGGAAACGGGAGCAAGATTCCGGCTTACTGCCCTCTCCGTTTCGACATACAGATGACGGAAGAGCCTTAAATGCCGGACACTTCCCACAACGCCCCCACCGAACTCGGCACCCGCAGCATAGGCACCCTGCTGCGGCAGTACGCCGTGCCCGGAATAATCGCCATGACCGCCACCTCGCTCTACAACATGGTGGACAGCATCTATATCGGGCACATCAGGGACGTGGGGGGCCTGGCCATTTCCGCCCTGGGAATATGTTCGCCGATAATGAACCTCGGAGCCGCCCTGGGCACCCTCGTAGGCGTGGGGGCGGCCACCATAACCAGCGTGCTGCTCGGCCAGAACAACTATGCTGCCGCCCGTAAAGTGCTCAGCAACGAAGTCACCCTGAACATCATACTGGGGCTTCTTTTCACCGCGCTGGTACTGCTCTGGGAAGAGCCGCTGCTTTACTTCTTCGGGGCCAGCGAGGCCACCCTTCCCTTCGCCAGGCAGTATCTCACCGTCATAATGGCGGGGAACGTCGTCTCCCACATGTATTTCGGCCTGAACAGCCTCATAAGGGCTTCCGGCAACCCCAGGGCCGCAATGGGGCTCACGCTTTTCACGGTAATCTCCAATGCGGCGCTCGATCCCGTGTTCATCTTCGCACTGGACATGGGCGTGCAGGGCGCCGCCGTCGCCACCGTTCTCTGCCAGCTGATGGCCCTGGCCTACTCCCTCTGGTATTTCACCCGCAAAGACCGCGTAGTGCACTTCGGGAGCCGTTTCCTGCAAGTGGACTGGAAAATAGCGAAGAGTTCGCTCGCGATAGGCATGGGGCCATTCCTCATGAACGCCGCCGCCTGCATCGTGAACCTCTTCATCAACCAGCAGCTGCGTGAGTACGGAGGGGACCTCTCCATCGGGGCGTACGGCATCATAAACCGCATCTCCTTCTTCTTCCTCATGATAGTCATGGGCCTCAACCAGGGGATGCAGCCCATCGCAGGATACAATTACGGGGCGAGACAGTACAGCAGGGTGCGCAAGGTGTATCTTCTCACGGCAGGATGGGCGACCGCGGTATGCGTCGCGGGATTTGCCCTGTCCATGTTCTGCCCCCGCGCCTCGGTGAGCATTTTCACCAATGACGCCACTCTCCTGGGGCTCAGCGCGGAAGGGCTGCGGAAAATGAACCTGGCCTTCGCGCTTGTGGGGATGCAGATGGTGTCCACCAACTTTTTCCAGTGCCTGGGCATGGTGAAGAAAAGCATCTTCCTTTCGCTCATACGGCAGCTGCTCCTCCTGGTGCCTCTCATCTACCTCCTCCCGCCCGTGCTTGGAGTGCAGGGGGTATGGTATTCCTTCCCCATCGCGGACGCCGTCTCCTTCGTGATAACGGGAATAATGATAGCGGACCTTATGCGCAAGTTCGGGAAACTTCAGGACGGCGAGGCCCCGACCATTCTCGGCAGTGCAATCTGACAAACAACCACCATGGAAACCACAATCATCAACATCGGAAGACAATTCGGCGCCGGAGGCCTGCAGGTGGCCCGTGAAATCGGGGATATACTGGGCATCACCGTGTACGACAAGGAACTCCTGGCCAAGGCCGCCGAGAAAAGCGGCTTCAGCAGGGAATTTTTCGAGAAGAGGGACGAAAAAAGAGGCTTCAACCTCTTCCAGAACATTCTGGGGAACGGACGGCAGGAGAGCCTCACGCAAAATTACATAAACGACGACTCCCTGTTCAAGATGCAGAGCGCCGTCATCATGGACATAGCCGAGAAAGAATCGGCCGTATTCGTGGGAAGAGCAGCCAACTACGTGCTCCGGGACAGGCGCACCCTGGATGTTTTCGTGTCGGCCCCCTTGGCGGACCGCATCGAACGGGTGGCCGGAAGGCTAGGGGTTTCCCCCGCCGAGGCCGAGAATATCATAAACAAGAAAGAACGTTCCCGCAAAGATTTCTACGATTTCTTCACCTTCGGGGAATGGGGGCACGCATCGGGCTATGACCTCTGCGTCAATTCCTCCATGCTCGGCATCAGGGGAAGTGCGGAATTCATTGTGGAATTCGGCTGCAAGGCCGGCCTCATCAAGCCATGAAAAAGCTTCTCCTGCTGCTCTCCGTGGCCTTCCTGGTCATGGCAACCGGCTGCTCGCGCAAAGGCGCGGACAACGGTCCGCAAGGCTTGAACGCCGTGCTCACGAACGAGATGTCCGACAGCCTGGGGCTCGAAAAGCTGGACAGGGACGTGGAGCGCTTCATGCAGCGCTGGTGGATCAGGGGCATGTCGCTTTCCGTCATGCGCAGGGACTCCCTGGTATATGCCAGGGGCTATGGCTGGGCCGACGAGCCCCAGGGGCAGAGGATGTCACCCGGAACCATATTGAGGGTAGCCTCGGTTTCAAAGCTCATCACCGCGGCAGGCATAATGAAACTGCAGGAGGAGGGGAAACTGCATCTTTCCGACAAAGTCTTCGGCCCCGAAGGCATACTCTGCGACTCCGTTTTCACCTCGGCCATAAAGGACAAGAGCTACTTTCAGATGACGGTGGAGCAGCTCCTCAGGCACGAGAGCGGCCTCACCATACGCAGGGGGGACCCGATGTTCACCACCCGCGACATAATGAACATCTACCACCTGGAGGAAGCTCCCGGGCACGAGACCCTCGTAAAACTCATGCTCGGAAGGCCCCTGGGCTTCCAGCCAGGCAAAGGCAGCGAATACTCCAACTTCGGATACCTGCTCCTGAGCATGATAGTGGAAAAGGTCACCGGTGAAGAGTATGAAAGCTGGATGCAGGAGAATATACTAAAGCCGGCGGGCTGCCTGGACATGCACCTGGCCTACAATTATTACGAGGAAAAATACCCCAATGAAACCCGCTATCACATGCAGGACAACGACCCCCCGGTGGAAGAGTTCAACAACAGCGGCGACAGCGTGGCCCGGTGCTACGGCGGCAACGACGTGCGCGCCCTCTCCGGAGCGGGGGCCTGGGTGGCCAGCACCCCGGAACTCGCCCGCTTCGTGGGCAGCATAGACGGACGCCCCGAGGTGGAGGACATCATCTCCCGGAAGAGCGTAACGGCCATGACGGCCTACAGCGAAGACCACAAGTACGGCCTCGGATGGAATTCCGTCAAGCCGGAGGAAGGGTGGATACGCACGGGCTCCCTGTCCGGCACCAACGCCATGGTCATCTACTTCCCGGACGGGGAATGCTGGATACTCGTGAGCAACACCCACAACTGGAAAGGGCCGCGTTTCTCACGTTCCGTGAAAGATTTCATCGTCCTGTGCCGTGAAAGGTATTCCGGCAAGCTGCCCTCAAGGAATCTCTTCGACTACTGAGCCAAAACCTCTATCACCTTCCGGTTTGCCGCGGCCACTCTTGCGGGGTCCAGCTTATCGACCTCCCTGTCGTAAGTCATGAAGCCGTTCAGCTCATGCTCCACGTCTGTGGTCTGCGTGTAAATGGCGGCGCTGCAGCCCTGTTCCTTCACGAGTTCCGGAATCATCGCGGCGAATTTCTCGTACTGCGCGGTGGCCTCGTCCCCAGTCTTGAACTGCACGTACCCCCAGTTGTCCTCGTTCACCCACGTATGTCCCTCTACGGGCAGTCCTATCCCTCCGTATTCGCCGAGCACATTCACCATGGCATCGTCGAGGATGCGCATTTTCGGGCTGGGGTAGTAATGGGAATCCAGGATATCCCCCACGCCGCCGGAAATCCAGTTGCCGCCGGAGGCCATGTTTATGAGGCGGGTGCCGTCCAGGCTGCGGGTGTATTCCACCACTTCGGCGGTATTGAACTGGCCCCAGGCCTCGTTGAACGGCACCCAGACCACTATGCACGGAAACTTGCGGTGCGAAGTCACGATCTCCGTCCACTCGTCCAGATAGTTCTTCCGGGCTTCCCCGCTCAGCTGGTCGTCGCTCCCTTCATCGTAAACGTCCCTGCCCTGGGCCCACCCGCCCGGCACGGTGCAGTCCGCCACCGAGGGCATGTCCTGCCACACCAGCATGCCGAGCCGGTCGCAATGGTAATACCAGCGTGACGGCTCCACCTTTATGTGCTTGCGTATGGCATTGAACCCGTATTCCTTCGTCCGTTCCACGTCGTAGGCCAGGGCCTCGTCCGTCGGGGCGGTATAAAGTCCGTCCGGCCACCACCCCTGGTCCAGCGGGCCGTATTGGAAGAGTATATCCCCGTTGAGAGCCATGCGCAGATGGCCGTCGCCGTCCCTCACTTTGGAAATTCCCCTGTAGGCGGTGTAGCCTTCCACCCTGTCCACCACCTTGCCGTCCTTCAGAAGGGACAGGCGCAGCCCGTACAGATAGGGATCGTCGGGGCTCCAGAAATGCGGCCGGTCCAGTTTCAGCACGGCGCCTTCCCCGGGCGTGCAGACCGCCGACGCGATGACCTTCGTGCCCGGGTGAGCGGCATCGTAGCCCCTGCAGCCTTCGAGCAGCTCGACTTTCACTTCCTCCCCTCCCTCGGCCAACGGAGTAACGGTGACGGTGCCGCCGGAAAGGTCCGCCACGGCGTCATAATCCAGCACATGTCCCTTCCTGCCGACAGCTTCCATCCAGACGCTCTGCCAAATCCCGGAGACGGCGGTGTACCATATCCCCCGGGGGTTGCTGACCTGCTTGCCGCGGGGCTGCAGATCGTTGTCGGTGGCATCCAGCACCTTCAGGACGAGCGTCTGCCTTCCGCGCCTGATGAATCCGGTGACGTCGAAGGAGAACGCGGAGTATCCGCCCCTGTGCTCCCCCAGCCTGTGTCCGTTGAGCCACACCTCGCACTCGTAGTCCACTGCGTCGAAATGCAGCAGCACCTTCTTCCCGAAACGCCAGGAAAGCGGTATCCGGAACGTGCGCGCATACCACAGCGCGTCTTCCGCCGTGAAGGTGCGGCCCACCCCCGAAAGGGAGGATTCAATCGCGAAGGGGACCAGTATCCGTCCGTCCGCGGAGGGCATGCGTTCCGAATCCTTTTCCGCCACCGCGTAGTCCCACAGGCCGTTCAGACAGCGCCAGCTGCCTCTCACCATCTGGGGGCGGGGATATTCGGGGTGTGCATTGGAGGGGGAAACTTCCGCGGCCCATCTGGTGCGGATGTGCTCGCCGGCGGGCTGCCAGTTTTCACGGGCCTGCAGCGCCACTGTGGCGCAGAGGGCGAGCGTCAATACAAGGAATTTGGATTTCATGATTTACAAATATAAGAAAATTGGTATTTTTGTGACATGAAGTTGCGCGCTTTCCTGTTGACCCTTCTCATTCTGCTTCCCGCAGGCCTCAAAGCCGGGCAGGAAGAGCAGAGGGGCGTCTGGCTGGCTACCGTAGGAGGCATAGACTGGCCGGACGGCGAAAGGAACCACTTCATTCAGCGTTCCAGCCTCATATCCACCATACGGGAACTCGCAGCCATGGGCTGCAACACCCTGTATTTCCAGGTTGTAAGCGAAATGGACGCAATGTATTCCTCGGACTACCTGCCCTGGAGCAGGGAACTCACCGGCGTGGAGGGGATGCCGCCCTATTTCGACCCGCTTTCAATCGCGACCCTCGCCGCCCACGAGGCCGGAATGGTAATCCACGCATGGATAAACCCGCTGCGCGTAAGCCGTTCCGACACCACCGCAAGGGCGCGGGAATGCTTAAAATATACCCATCCGGAATGGGTGAAGGACTACAAGGGCAAGGAATATCTGGATCCGGGAAATCCCGAAGTCGTGCAGTTCCTCTCCGAAATCGTAACTGAGATTCTGGAAAAATACGACGTGGACGGCATCCACATGGACGACTACTTCTACCCCGACGGTCTCCAGAAAGACGATTCCCTCTGGGACGATTCCGCCCTGTACCGCGAGTACGGCGCCGGCATGGGCAGGCACGAGTGGCGCTTCAGCAACATAGACACCCTGGTGGCCACGCTTCACTCAACCGTCCACAGGGTAAAGCCCGGCGCCCTCTTCGGCATCTCCCCCGCGGGCCTGCCGGCCAACACGCGCCGCCTGTATGCCGACCCGTCACGGTGGAAAGGCCATGTGGACTATCTCATACCGCAGATATACTGGTGCATGGACAGGGGCGATTATGCGGCATTCCCCAACGTCCTTCCCCAGTGGAAGGGTTTCGGCGTGCCGGTTTATGTGGGGATAGCGGCCTACAAGCACGACAGCGCCTTCTACCGCAACCGCAAGGATTCAGGATACCGCAGCATGGGAGAATTCAAGCGCGAAATAGATCTCTGCCGCAAGTCAAAACACACGAACGGGCACGTGTGGTTCCGTGCCCGTTACATTCTTGAAGACGGTTTCAGGAAATATGTCGAAACCGAAATATACTAGCTGATGCTCATTACGGCGGTGGCGATGCTGCAGAGTTTGGTGTCTGCAGTATCGGCGCGGCTTGCAAGGACGCAGGGAGCGGTGACCCCGACAAGAACGCCGGCCTGGCGCACACCCGCACCCACCAGCTTGGAATTGGCCTTCCAGAACACGTTAGCACTCTCGATGTTGGGGAAGAGGAGGCAGTCGGCGTCGCCTGCCACGGGGCTCACGAGCTTCTTGATTTTTACGCTCTCCTCGTCGAGCGCCACGTCGAGCGCCAGGGGACCGTCACCGACGCAACCCTTGATCTGGCCGCGCTCGCACATCTTCGAAAGCATGGCTCCCTCGATGCAGGCGGGCATGCTGTCCAGCATCTGCTCGGAAGCGGCGATGAAAGCCACCTTCGGCTTCTGTATGCCGAAACTGTGCGCGATATTGAGCATATAGTTGGTTTCCTTTACCTTCTGGCGGAAGTCCGGCTGGGGGATGACCGCCATGTCGGCGAGGAAAAGAAGCTTGTGGTAGTTGGGGGTCTCGATGACGCCTACATGGCTGAGAAGCCCCTTCGGGGGCAGGAGCCCGTTTTCCTTGTTGAGGATGGCGCGGAGGAACTTGTCCGTGCTGCAGAGGCCCTTCATGAGAACGTCGCCGTCGCCGTCGTGAACCATTTGTACAGCCTGAGCTACCGCCTTGATTTCCACGGGATTGTCAACTACCGTGAACTTGGACGCGTCGAGGCCTTTCTGGCGGCAGACTTCATTTATCATGGAAGAATCGCCGACCAGCGTGGCCGTGACGAAGCCCTTTTCGACCGCCGAGTAGGCGGCTTCTATGGAATGATCGTCAACGCCCCATGCGACGACGAGTTTCTTGCAGATGTTTTTAGCCTTTAATTCTGCGAAAAGGTCATTGAAATCAGTTATCATATTATCAATCGGGTTAGTCTTCCATTGCCGAGACCACGTGCATGGTGTCACGCGCTATCATGAGCTCCTCTTCGGTGGGGATGAGAGCCACCTTCACCTTGCTGTCAGGGGCGCTGATTATGGTTTCGGTGCCGAAGGCCATGTTGGCCTCGTAGTCCACCTTGACGCCGAGATAGGTGAGATTCTCGCACACGCGGCGGCGGAGGCGGCTGTTGTGCTCGCCGATGCCGGCGGTGAACACGAGCAGGTCGATTCCGTCCATGGCGGCGACATAGGCGCCTATGAGCTTGACGATGTCGTAGGTGAGCTTTTTGAGCACGAGCTTGGCCTGCGGGTCGCCGTTGTTGGCGAGCTCGTCCATTTCACGGGCGTCGGAAGTCCTCTGACTCAGGCCCAGGAAACCGCTCTTCTTGTTCATTACGGTGGTCATTTCGTCGGGCGACAGGTTCTCCTTCTTCATTATGTAGGGGACTATGCTGGCGTCGATACTGCCGCAACGGGTGCCCATGATCATGCCCTCGAGCGGCGTGAAGCCCATGGAGGTGTCCACGCATTTGCCGTTGAGCACCGCGGACACGGACGAACCGCTCCCGATATGGCAGGTGACAATCTTGGAATGGTTGAGATCCATCCCCGCAAAGCGGGCACCCTCCTCGGACACGTACTTGTGGGAAGTGCCGTGGGCTCCGTAGCGGCGCACGTGGTACTTGGTATAGTACTCGTACGGCAGGGCGTACATATAGGCGTACTCCGGCATGGTCTGATGGAAGGCCGTGTCGAACACCACCACCTGGGGCACTTCAGGAAGGACCGACTGGCATGCGCGTATTCCCAGAAGGTGCGCATGGTTGTGGAGCGGGGCGAACTCGGCGCAATATTCTATCTTCCCGAGCACATCTTCGTTGACCAGCACGCTGCCGTTGAAGAAATCGGCGCCCTGCACGATGCGGTGGCCCACAGCCTCTATGTCGTCGAAACTCTCAAGCACGCCGGATTCTTTGTTTACCAGCGCGTCGAGGATGAGCTGCATGCCCACCGTATGGTTGGGCACGGGCAGGAATTTCTTCACATCCCCCTTTCCGGTGGGCTTGTAAGTGTGGATGCCTTCGGGAAGGCCTATCTTCTCCACCTCGCCTTTTGCAAGGATGTCATAGACGTCGTCGCTCTTCATGTCCATCAGACGATACTTGATGGAGGAGCTGCCGCAGTTGATTACGAGTATTATCATATTCAAATTCTAAAAGTTTACAAATTTAACGCGATTTTTCCGATATATAAAATTAAATTTTCACTTTTACCCCGCGGTTTACCCCCGCGGCGGAAAACGGACTGCATATATTTGCAGTCCATGCGTGACAAGAACGACATAGTATGGATTTCGGTGCCCTTCGTAGCCGGAACCGGAGCGGCCGCGGCGATGGATTCGCCCTCGCTCACGGGCGCGGTTTCGCTTGCCGCCGTCGCCCTTTGCATGCTTGCCGCCGTGCACATGCGCGGGAAAGAACTGCCCGTGACGGTGCTGCTCTTCCTTTCCCTCGGAATCTTCTGCTGGAGCAGCCGGGCCGTTTTCGCGAACTTCCCCGTCCACGGGGCGGGCGTTCTCCGCAGTCTTGCCGGGGACGCCCTGACGCGGCTTTCCGAAGTAATATCCCGCATCCCGTTCCCGCATACGGGGACGGGACCGCTCCTGCGCGCACTCCTCACAGGGCAGAGGGACCTGCTCGGGAGGGACACCGTAGGGGCGTTCCGCTCTGCCGGAGCATCTCACATACTCGCTCTCAGCGGCCTGCATCTGGGAGTCATCTATCTCATTTTGAGCAGGTTGCTGGGAATTTTCGGTAATTCCCGGGCCGCCTGGGCCCTGCGTTCGGCGCTTATAATCGCCCTGTCCGCCTTCTATGTGGCGATGACGGGAGCGTCGCCCTCCATAGTAAGGGCCTTCCTGTTCATCACCATGACGGAAATCGCCCGGCACTGTCCCGGGAGACGCAAGACTGCCATATCCGTCTGGTGCACGGCGCTGCTCCTGCAACTGTCGTTCTCTCCGGAATCAGTGTCTTCCATAGGATTCCAGCTCTCATATCTGGCGATGCTCGGCATTTTCACGCTGTTTCCGTTCATGAAGGCATGGTATCCCGGCATCGGGGGGAAAGCCCCCGGGTGGGACCTCCTGCACAGGGCGTGGGACGCCATGGCCCTCAGCATAAGCTGCCAGATGTTTACCGCACCTCTCGTATGGGTGACTTTCCACACCTTCCCGAAATACTTCCTCCTCACCAACCTCATCGCCATGCCGCTCACCGGCGCCCTCATGGGGACGGGCATAGCCACCGTGGTCCTGGAAGCCCTGCCTCTCCCCTGCCCACCGGCGCTTGTCCGCCTTACCGACCTGCTTTCCACAACCCTCATCCGTTCCCTGGGGATAATAGCGTCGATGTGAAAACGCTTTCCAAATTTTGCAGAATCCGCGAATTTGTCTAAATTTGCGCTTCATCCGGAGGTGTGGCCGAGTGGTCGATGGCGGCAGTCTTGAAAACTGTTGAACGGCAACGTTCCGGGGGTTCGAATCCCTCCGCCTCCGCAAAAGGAAGGCATCCGGCCACGGTCCGGCCGGAGGGCGTCGTCATCAATTCCATATCACCATGAAAATTGCCGTATATCTTGGCTCCAGGCCCGGATCCGATCCCAAATTCAAAGAAAATGCGCACGAACTCGGCCGTCTCCTTGCCGCCAACGGAATCGAAGTGATATACGGCGGAGCCTCCGTAGGCACCATGGGAGCGCTCGCGGAAGGCGTGCGCGAAGCCGGAGGACTGCTTACCGGCGTCTTCCCGAAGGGCTTCAAAGGCCGCAAGGACCTCGCGGACGCGGGAGTGGACGTGCGCAACACATGGAGCGACTATCCCGGATACCGTTACCTGGAGACGCCCACATTCGACGAGCGCATCAGGGCCATGGAAAGCATGGCCGGGGCGTGCATCATCCTCCCGGGCAGCTACGGGACCATGCACGAATTCTTCTCTTTCTTCGAAGGCAACGAGGTGGGCAGGTTCCGCAAACCGCTATTCATCCTTAATACCGACGGCTATTACGACCCGCTGCTCGAACTTGTCCGCAGGATGGTGGACGCGGGCTTCACCCCGGAGGGCGATTTCGACCTTCTCTTCAGCGCCTCCACCCCGGAGGAACTGGTCCGGAAAGTGCTCTCCCTTGCAGGCAAACCGGACTATTTGCCATAGAGGCCGTCCAGGTTCTCCCCGGGGGCGCTCCTTACAGGGATTCCCGGATCCTCCGTCCATTCGTCGGAAATGCGCTCGCGGCCGCCCATGACATTGACCTCGAGCCAGCGTTTTTCCCACGGCCAGAGTTCCAGCATGCTGGATGCGATGTCATGCTTGTGGCCTTCGAAACGTACGATGCAATACGGGTAACCCTGTTTCTTAAGCCGCTCCACAAGCTGGCTTGAGCCGAATATGCCAAGCTTGAAGAACTGTGTCTTGTTGTAGTTTACTATGGTGTCATCCGTGCCGTGGAAGAACAGCTGCTGGCAGGGTTTCCTGTCCCATGATGGCTTGCCCCTGTCGGACATTATGGCCCCCGAGAAACTCATCACCCCCTTGAAATTGAAGCCGGCGGGAAGCATGGAGGCATTGGGCATGCCGTTGCAGATTTCCCATTCCGCCGTTACCGAAATCATGGCGCCGGCGGAGGATCCGGCGAGCACCATGTTGTCCGGGTCCACACCCAGTGCGTCCTTGTTGGTGATGATGTAGTTCACGGCCGTGAAAAGATCCCGGCACCCCACTTCGGAGCAGGCCTCCACCGTAGCTTTGGCAGTGGAGACGATACTGCCCGGCCCGAAGCCGATTTTCTTGCCCCTGAGCGCCGGCCGGTAGTCCACGGTGATAACCCGGTAGCCGTTGTCGTTCAGCAGCCTGAACCACGGAAGATACTGGGGGCTGGAACGTTCGCCGGTGACGAAGCCGCCCCCGAACAGCCATAGGATGGTGGGCTTGGACACGCCTTCGTAATATGTTTCGCTGCCTTCCGCGGGCTCATAGACATCCATGTACAGACGGCATGTGTCGAGCTCCGCGAAAAGATACGTGGCGACGTCCGGGTATTCTGCGGATTCGGACTGAGCACGGACAAGGGGTGCGGCAAACGCCGCGGCCAGAACGATTGAAAGGATTTTTTTCATGCCATATGCCTTTATAGTGTTTAAAGATACGATTTTTTGCCTAACTTTGAGAATTAAACACACAAAATTATGGACAAAACCGGCTACAATTGGAACTACGCCTCCCTCGGCGGGGCGGTACGCGTACAAATCAACAGCGGCGAGGACATCGCCCGGCTGGGCGAGCTGGACCGCAAGATGTGGACCGTACTCAGCAACCCTGTAAAAGATCTCGAATTCGACCAGAAAACCCTGCGCGTGATTGATTCCAATGCGGACGGAATCATCCATGTGGACGAAGTCATCGCCGCGGCGCAATGGATCACCGGCCTTCTGAAAAACCCCGACGACCTGCTCGCCGGCAACGCCGAAATGCCGCTCTCGGCTTTCAATCCCGACAACGAGGAAGCCGTCGCGCTGCAGAAGTCGGCAAAGCAGATTCTCTCCAACCTCGGGCTCGACAAGGACAGCATCGCAATCGGCGACACCGCCGACAACGCCCGCATATTCGCAGGCAGCAAATTCAACGGGGACGGCGTCATCACCGGGCTCTCCGCGGACTCGCAGCCGCTCAAGGACCTCATCGGCACCATACTCGGAATATGCGGAGGCGCACCCGACCGCACCGGAGAGAACGGCATCACCGCCGGGCACATAGAAGCCTTCTACACCGCCTGCGCGGACTATGCGGCATGGCAGGCCGCCGCCACTCCCGAAACCGCCCCGTTCGCCGACACCCCGGCAGCCCTCGCGGCCGTCGAGGCCGTAAAGGCCAAGGTGGCGGATTTCTTCATGCGCTGCAAACTCATAGGCTTCGATGCCGACGCATCCGCCGCCGTCGATGTCGATATCGAGAAAATCAAGGCCATAAGCCAGCAGGACCTCTCCATGAGCGCGGAGGAAATCGCAAACTACCCGCTCGCGCGCCCGAACGCCGAGGCTCTGCTTCCCCTCCGGAAAGGCGTCAACCCCGTATGGCAGGCAGCAATGGATGCCGTAGTCGCTCAGATACCCGGTCTCAAGGGCAAGGACGCCGTCAGCGAGGCCGAGTGGAACGAAGTGCTCGGAAAGTTCACCCCCTACTGCGAGTGGATGGCGGCAAAGAAGGGCGCCGAGGTGGAAGGTCTCGGGCTGGACGCCGTAAAGGACATCCTTGCAAAGGACAACAAGGAAGAACTCCTCGCCCTGGTGGCCTCCGACAAGGCGCTGGAGCAGGAAGCCCTCTCCATCGAAAAAGTCGATGACGTGCTCCACCTCTACCGCGATTTCTACAGTTTCCTCAACAACTACGTCTCATTCAAGGACTTCTACACCCCCGGCGGCAAGGCCGTCTTCCAGGCCGGCGAGCTCTACATCGACCAGCGCCGCTGCGACCTCTGCGTAAAGGTGGACGACATGGGCAAGCAGGGAGACATGGCCGGGCTGAGCTGGATGTACATACTCTACTGCGCCTGCGTGAGCAAGACCGGAGGCAAGAGTTTCAATATCGCGGCCGTCCTTACCAGCGGAGGCACCAAAGGCCTCCGTGAAGGCAAGAACGCCCTGTTCTACGACCGCGAAGGAGAGGCCTATGACGCCACCGTATTCAAGATCATAGAGAATCCCATCAACCTGCGCCAGGCATTCTGGGCGCCGTACCGCAAGTTCGGCAAATGGATAGGCGACCTGTTCACCAAGAAGACCAGGGAAAAGGACGAGAAGGGCTTCGAACAGATGACCGAGGCCGCGCAGAAGGCACCCGGAGCGGCCCCTGCACAGCCGTTCGACATTGCAAAGTTCGCCGGAATATTCGCTGCCGTAGGCCTGGCCCTGGGAGCCATCGGCACAGCCGTCGCCGCCCTGGCGAAAGGCGCCGTCGCACTCTGGCCATGGAAGCTGCTCATACTCATCGCGGCAATCATGCTCATCATCAGCCTGCCGTCGGTGATACTCACCTACATACGCCTGCGCCACCGCGACATAGGCCCCGTCCTCAACGCCAACGGATGGGCCGTCAACGCTTCTTCCTACGTGGGAGTGAAGTTCGGAAAGACGCTCACGCAGGTCGTGAAATACCCCAGGCTCACGGCGGTTGACAAGGAAGCGGCCCGCAAGGCGCGCACCCGCACCCTGCTCTGGATTCTGGTAATCCTTATAGCGGCAGCCGTGGCCGCCTTGTTCATTTTCTGATAGGAAATACGGTTTCCGCAAATCCGCGGAAACCCCGGACATCAAAACAGATACGATACTCCGACGCGCCATTCCGACCGCCGGAGTATATTGTAATCCTTCCCGGCATGGTCGAGGAAACCGTAGCCGTAACTTCCGGTGAGCCGGACTTTGCCGAAAAGGTCCACCGACAAGCCGGCGCTTCCGATGACATCGAAGGGTTTGTAGCCTTTTGCGACATTGTCGAGTGTGAACCGCGAACTGCTGCCGAGCACCGGCTCTTCATAAAACAGACTGGTACGCGACGACACGCAGTAACTGAACTCCGGGCCAAGGAAGAAAACCAGGTCCGCACCGCCGTAGAAGGGGAAGATGTACTGCACGTGCAAAGGCAGCGACAGATAGTGCTCCTTTTCTTCAAGCGAGCCCATGACTGAATAGTTCACGAAACCGGCCGAAGCGGGATCGCTGCATGCAAGGTAGCTGTAGCGCAGGCCCGCCGACAGGGCGAAGCCGTAACCTATACCCCTGGCATAGGCGGCCTCCGCAAAGAAACCCCCTGCGGTGGCGGATTTGTCGTACTGCTTTTTGGTGGAATTCAGGTAACCTGCTCCCGCAGAAATCTGGGCGGCTGCAGTTACCGCCGCCAGCAGCAAAGCAGCCGCCATGGTAGCTAAACGTTTCATCGGCTTTCCTTGGAGAAAAACTTCCACTGGAAGAGAATCAGATAAAATGCTCCGACAGTCACGCAGCTGTCGGCGATGTTGAATACCGGACTGAAGAAGATGACCCTCTCGCCGGAACGGATGATCGGGAAATAGAGCATGTCCACCACCTTTCCCTGCAGGAAAGGAGCGTAACTGCCGCCCAGCACGGCCAGAGTGGAGGTAGTCGATTCCGAAAATATGAGGCCGTAGAACATGCTGTCGATGATGTTCCCGAAAGCCCCTGCGGTTATGAGCGTAAGCCCCACCAGCACACCCACGGGAGCCTTGCCCTTTTTGTTCAGGGACGAAATCCACCACACCAGCGCCACGCAGAGGCATATCCTGAATACGCTCAGGAAATATTTGCCCGCCACACCGCCGAACTTCATGCCGAAGGCCATGCCCTCGTTTTCTATGAAGCATATGCGGAACCACTGCCCCAGCACCGGTATCTGCTGGCCCAGGGTCATGTTCGTCTTGACCAGGTATTTGACTACCTGATCGACCACCACGAGCAGAACTCCGAGGATTATCAGCCTTTTGCCCCTGGAGAGTTTCATCGGCTAGTTCTTGCCCTGCTTTGCGAGCATTTCCTTGGCCTCCACGGTGAGGGTGGCATGCGGCACGAGGCGGAGACGCTCCTTGGGAATGAGTTTTCCCGTGACACGGCATATGCCGTAGGTCTTGTTCTCGATGCGCACCAGGGCCGCTTCCAGGTTCTTGATGAATTTGTACTGACGCTGGGCGAGCTGGCTGGCCTCTTCCTTGGTCAGCTGGTTGGCGCCGTCGTCCTCAACGGTTTTGAAGGTGGGTGAAGTGTCCTCGATGTCATTGTTGCCACCGTGCATCACCACCTGGCTCAGAGTATTGTATTCGGCTCTGGCCTTAGCTAGCATATTCTCGATGATTACGCGGAACTCTTCGAGTTCCTCATCGGAATAACGCGTTTTCTGAGTCTCTTCTGCCATAGTCTGGTTAATTTGGATTGTTGCTTTAATTCTGGTTCCGTGTTACTTTTATGTGTATGAATCCGTCGTTCCACTCCACTTCCCGGCCTTCCTCTTCGGGGGATATGGCCACGGAAAGCGCAAGCGTCTGGGCGGCTATGTAGTTGCTGTACTCCGAAAGGGAGGATTCAATCTCTTTCAGGGCTTCTCCGTCGGCATGGATGGAAACGTCCACCTTGTCAGTGACGTCGAAACCGCTGTCCTTGCGGATATTCTGGATGCGGTTGATGAGCTCGCGGGCCGTGCCTTCACGCACGAGGGCGTCCGTGAGTTCTATGTCGAGAGCCACGGTGAGCTGCCCTTCGGAAGAGACGAGCCATCCGGGCATGTCCTCGGAGGAGATTTCGTAATCCTCGGGAGAGAGTGCCACCGCGCCGCCGGGGAGAGCGAGGGAATAGTCCCCAGCCGCCTCTATGGCGGCGATGGCTGCCTGGTCCATCTTTGCGAAAGCGCCGGCGATTTCCTTCATGCGCGGGCCGTATTTCCGGCCCAGGCTGCGGAAGTTGGGCTTGATTTTCTTGGTAATGATTCCGCCGGTGTCGGAGAGGAATTCCGCCTCCTTCACGTTCACTTCGCTGAGAATGATGCCTTTCACCTGCTCGAGCTGGCGGCGGAGCTTTTCGTTGAGTACGGGAATCACCATCCTGGCAAGGGGCTGGCGCACTTTTATGTTCACCTTGCGGCGGAGCGCAAGGACCAGGGAAGTGGTTTTCTGTGCGAGCGCCATACGTTCCTCGAGGTCCTTGTCGATGAGGCTGGCGTCGCATTCCGGCATGCTCTCATAATGTACGCATACGGCTCCGGGAACGAGGTCCAGCCACAGCTGGTCGGTGAAGAACGGAGCTATGGGCGCCGCCAGCAGCGCTACTGTCCGGAGCACCCCGTAGAGGGTCTGGTAAGCGGCCAGCTTGTCCTCGGTGAGGCCGCCGCCCCAGAAGCGCTTGCGGTTCAGGCGGACATACCAGTTGGAGAGGTTGTCACAGACAAAATCCTGTATGAGACGGCCCGCAAGCGTAATGTCGTAATCTTCATAGGCGGCCCTTACGTCGCGTATGAGACTGTTTTCCAGCGATATGATCCAGCGGTCGATTTCCTGGACCCCCTCGCCCTTCGGGCACTTCCCTTCCGGAATCCTCCCCTGTTCAGGGGAGGTGGCCGAAAGGCCGGAGGGGTCGAAGCCGTCCACGTTCGCATACAGCGCGAAGAAGGAATAGGTGTTGTAGAGAGTGCCGAAGAACTTGCGGCGCACTTCGTCCACTCCCGCCTCGTCGAAACGGAGATTGTCCCAGGGCTGGGCGTTGGTGAGCATGTACCAGCGCAGGGCGTCCGCCCCGAATTTGTCGAGCTCGCTGAACGGATCCACCGCATTGCCGAGGCGCTTGCTCATCTTGTTGCCGTCCTTGTCCAGTACGAGTCCGTTGGAAATGACGCGCCTGAAAGCGGGAGTGCCGCTCACCATAGTGTGTATGGCGTGCAGGGTATAGAACCACCCGCGGGTCTGATCGACTCCCTCGGCGATGAAGTCCGCCGTGGCGCCGAAATCAGAGCTGTCCCTGCCGCGCAGGCCGGTCTGAGCATAAGGCATGCTGCCGGAGTCGAACCACACGTCTATGAGGTCGCTCTCCCTCGTCATCTTTTTTCCTGAGGGGGAAACCAGGAATATTTCATCTACGAAAGGCCTGTGAAGGTCTATCCTGTCATAATTCTCCAGACTCATGTCTGCAGGATCGAAGCCCCTGTCTTTCAGAGGGTTGCTATTCATTATGCCGGCGGCTACGGCGGCTTCGATTTCGGCGTAGAGCTCGGCGACGGTACCGATGCATTTCTCTTCCCTGCCGTCCTCGGTGCGCCAGATGGGAAGCGGCGTGCCCCAGAAACGGCTGCGGGAAAGATTCCAGTCCTGGATGTTCTCCAGCCACTGGCCGAACCTCCCGGTGCCGGTGCTCTCCGGCTTCCAGCGTATCTGCTTGTTCAGGGCCACCATTTCGTCCTTTACCGCGGAGGCCCTGATGAACCAGGAATCCAGGGGGTAGTATATGACGGGGCAGTCGGTGCGCCAACTGTGGGGATAGCTGTGCACATGCTTCTGCATGCGGAAGAGACGTCCGTCCGCCTTCATCATGAGACACAGGTCCACGTCCAGCGTGGGGGCGTCTTCGGGAAGAGGCTCGCGGCGCTCCATCCTGCGGAAGTACTCGTCGATGGCGTTCTTGACGTAGCGCCCGGCGAACTTGCCGTAAGAGGCATCGACGCTGGATGCCACATACGAGGGATCCATGTCTTCCATGCGAACGAAGCGGCCCCTGGCGTCCACCTGAGCCATGGGATTCCCGTCCCTGTCAACAGGCATGATGCCGCAGATTCCCGCTGCCGCAGCCACCCTCTTGTCGTCGGCTCCGAAAGTAGGGGCGATATGCACGATGCCGGTTCCGTCCGCAGTGGTGACATAATCTCCGAGGATGACCCGGAAGGCGTCCCCCTGCGGCTTGAACCACGGAATGAGCTGGCGGTAGCGTATGCCTTCGAGTTCCGAACCCTTGAAACTGCCGTCCAGCACCTCGTAGGGTATGGCCCTGGGGCCCTTGTCGGAAAACCATGAACCGACGAGTTCCTTGGCCAGCACGAACACTGCCTTTTCCCCGGAGTACTGGTTGGTGGAGACAACCCTCGCATAGTCGATTCCCGCACCTACGCAGAGCGCGGTGTTGGACGGGAGGGTCCACGGGGTGGTGGTCCAGGCCAGGAAATATACCGGAAGCCCTTCATGTCCGAGCTTGGCCGATTTCTCGTCCATCTCCACGGCGAACTGCACGGTGGCGGTGGTGTCCGTCACGTCGCGGTAACAGCCGGGCTGGTTGAGCTCATGGGAGCTCAGGCCGGTGCCGTCCGTGGGCGAATAGGGCTGGATGGTGTATCCCTTGTAAAGCAGGCCCTTGTCGTAGATTTTGCGGAGGAGATACCAGAGGGTTTCGATGTAGCGGTTGTCGTAGGTGATGTACGGGTCGTCCATGTCCACCCAGTACCCGACGCGCTCCGTCATGGTTTCCCACTCCCGGGTGTATTTCATGACCTCCTTGCGGCATGCGTCGTTGTAATCCTTGATGGAAATCCTGGTACCGATGTCGGCCTTGGTTATGCCGAGCTGCTTTTCCACGCCGAGCTCCACGGGCAGGCCGTGGGTGTCCCAGCCTGCGCGGCGGCGCACCTTGTAGCCGGTCTGGCTCTTGTAACGGCATATCGCATCCTTGATGGAACGGGCCATGACGTGGTGGATTCCGGGCTTGCCATTGGCGCTGGGAGGCCCCTCGAAGAATATAAACTCGGGGGCTCCTTCACGAAGTTCAAGACTCCTTTCGAAGGCATGCTCCTTTTTCCAGCGCTCCAGGACGGTATCCGCCGTCCAAACCAAATCCAGCCGCTTATATTCTTTGAAACTCATAATTTTTGCCTAAATTTGTAATGTTTTAAAGTCTGCAAATATAATTAATTCCTTAGTTTTTAGCAATACAATGGGAACACTGGACATAGTACTTCTGCTGTGCTTCATACCGGCTCTTGTCAGGGGCATCCAGAAAGGTTTCGTCGAGCAGCTGGTTTCCATAATATCCATAATTGCAGGGGCCTTTCTGGCTTTCAAGTTCTCCCAGCCCCTCAGCGCCCTGGCGGCGGAACGCATCACCGCCGTCGCCGCCCTCGACCCAAAATTGCTGAACGTGCTTTGTTTCATCGCGGTGGCCGTCGTGGCCGTGCTGCTGCTGCATCTCCTGGGAGCCCTGCTCACCCGCACGCTCAAACTGGTCTCGCTGGGCTTTATAAACCGGCTGCTGGGAGTGGTATTCGCCTTGCTCAAGGCCGCCCTCGTCATAGGGCTGCTGATATTCTTCTTCGATTCATTCAACGAGAAATGGGGCCTCGTGAATCCCGAAACCCTGCAGAACTCCGTGGTTTACACGGCTCTCCGCGACGCCGCGCTCAAAGTCTTCCCATACCTTAAAACCTTGATTTCCGGCACGCCCGCCGAAACAGCCGCATAAAATGGCCTCCAGACTCATACTCATAGAAACTTCCACCGCCCTGTGCTCCGCCGCGCTGGCGGAAAACGGCGGAATCGTAGCGGAACGCCGCTCCTCCGAACCCCGCGCCCACGCATCCCTCACCGCCCCGTTCGTAGCCTCCATGCTGGACGAATGCGGATGGAAGGTGTCCGGCTGCGACGCGGTATGCGTAGGGATGGGGCCCGGCAGCTACACCGGCCTGCGGGTGGGGGTATCCACCGCGAAAGGACTGTGCTTCGGAGGGGATGTCCCCCTTCTTGCCGTGGACACCCTGGAAACCCTCTACTGGCAGGGAAAACCCTGCATTCCCGATGACTGCGAAGTCGTCATACCCATGGTGGACGCGCGCCGCATGGAAGTATATACCTGCCGCTATTCTCCTGACGGAGAACGGCTTACAGAAATAAAGCCGTTCATATTGGAAAGCGTTTCCCGGGAGCGCGCCCTCATAGTGGGAGACGCCGCCGAAAAGGCGGTGCCGTTCTTCCCGAACGCCACCGCCGTACAGGCGTTCCCTGCGGCGGCGGCAATGCTGGAACCGGCCATGCATGAACTGCAGGCCGGCAATTTCAAGGATGTAGCATACTTTGAACCCTTCTATCTGAAGGAATTCATCGCCACGGTGCCCAGGAAAAAACTGTTCTAGGTTTTATTTCAGCTCCCGCGCCAGTTCCTTCTCGAGGCCTGGAACGCCCCCTTCGACTGGCACGAGGCCGCGGCTCTTCGTAACGAGGATGGAGCTGGGCAGATTCCCTACATTATACCATCTGAGGGCCTGCGAAGCGGTGCCCTGGCCGTCGCAGACATTTATCCAGGGGAGTTCCTGGGCCTTGACGACCGACGCCCATTCGGGTTTGTCGGCGGATACGCCCACCGCATAGATTTCCAGGCCGCGGGAATGCCAGCGGTCGTAAACGGGCTTCAGGACATCCACATTGAACATCTTCTGCTCCGCATCGGAGGGATCCCAGAAATGGAGGATGACAGCCTTGTTCTCCATGTCCGCGAGAGAAACCTCCTTTCCGTCGATTCCGGGGAGACGGAGGTCGGGATAATCGGCTTCGGACGCGCCGGCGATACGGTTGTTCATGCCCATGATCTGCTCCCGGCGCACAGTCTCCTTCTCGAGCGCCTTCACATAGCGGGAGTCCGGATAGACAGTCTTAAGGGAATCGCAGACGCCCCTGAACAGAATGGCATCGGTATTCTGGTTGAAAACCGGAGTGTATTCGTTCAGGCTCTCGTAAAGCAGGGGGACGTCGGCCATGGAGTAGGGATGCTCCATGAGGAAGCGTACATTCTCGCGGTAATGCTCCACGAAGAGCCTGGCCATTGCCTGGCCCTGCCCTCCGGCGGCGTCCAGACGCTGGAATTCGGAAGCGAACACGGCGAAGCGCTTTTCGTTCTCCACCAGGTAGCGGGAATCCTCCGAGCCCTCCACCGTGCAGTTGCCGAGAGTATCCGCCACGACGGTGACTTTGTCTCCGCTGTGAAGCAGCAGGGACGCTATCTTGGTGCCGTTATGGTAAAGATAGATGAATTCGGGCTGCCCCTTTTCCACCGGGACGTTGTAGTGGAAGGCGCAAGAGGAATTGGTCTTTACGGTGTCGAGCACCTTCCAGACGTTCACGTTGAGCTCGCGCACTTCCACTTCGTGACCGGGAGCGCCTTCGAGCATGCCGGAGATGCTGGCCTTCGGGGTGCATGCGGCCGCAAGCAGGGCAGCGGCCAGGACGATCTTACAATTTTTCATATTCCGCAAGGATGGCCTTCGCTATCAGGGCCTTTTGTTCATCTGTCACTTCGGGGCGCTTCTTCCTGAAATCCAGGTCTCCTTCCGTCTGGAGGGGGACCAGGTGGATATGGGCATGGGGGACTTCCATGCCGAGCACCGCCACTCCTACCCTCCGGCACGGCACCGCGGCCTTGATGGCAAGCGCGACCTTGCGCGCGAAAGCCCACAGGCCTTCGTAGGTCTTGTCGTCGAGATGGAAGATGTAGTCGTCCTCCACCTTCCTGGGGATGACCAGGGTATGCCCGGGAGCAAGGGGATTTATGTCCAGGAAAGCATAGAAATCATCGTTTTCGGCAACCTTGTATGAAGGGATCTCGCCGGCGGCGATACGGGTGAAAAGTGTAGCCATGTCGTCAGAATGAAATGTCCAGGATTTCGAATTTAATGGTGCCTGCGGGCACCTTCGCCTCCACTACGTCTCCCTTGCCGTGGCCGAGGAGGGCCTTGGCAATGGGGGTGGTGGCAGCCAGCTTGCCGCGCGAGAAGTCCGCCTCCTTCTCACCGACTATGGTGAATTCCATGACGGCCCCGGCATTGAGATTCTTTACCTTTACTTTGTTGAGCATCTGGACTTTTTCAGTGTTGATCTGGGAGGCGTCCACCACCTTGGCATTGGCGATGGTGTCCTGCAGCTGCGCGATCTTGAGTTCCAGAAGGCCCTGGGCCTCACGTGCCGACTCGTATTCGGCATTTTCCGAAAGATCCCCTTTTTCGCGGGCTTCCGCGATGGCGGCGGAAATGACCGGGCGCTGCGCAAGCGCTTCGTCCAGTTCCTGCTTGAGTTTGTCGAGCCCGTCCTGGCTCATGTAGTGTACTTGTGGCATGTATCTATAGTTAAATAAAGGAGTCCTGCCGGTTGTGGCAGAACCCTGTTTCTTCTGTTACAACGCAAATATAAGTAATTATTTGAACTTTTCCAAAATACCGCGGCAGGTCTGCTCGTCTTCCAGCAGCTGCTTCCTGAGGGAAGCCAGTCCGTCAGGGAAATTCATTTCTCCCCTCACCCTCTGAAGGAACTCCAGTTTCATGCCGTGCCCGTATATTTCTTCGTCAAAATCCAGTATGTGCGTCTCTATCACGCCGCCGACATTTGTCATTCCGAAGAAGGACCTGTCGGCGAGCCGCACCCTCGTAAGATAGACTCCCTGCGAGGGCACCAGTTTCATCTGCTCGTAAACTTCCATGTTTGCAGTGGGGTAGCCTATGGTCCGGCCGAGCTTGCGGCCGTGCACGACCTCCCCCTCCAGCATGTAGTCGTAGCACAGGTACGTCGAAGCCGTGGCGACATCCCCCGCCAGGAGAGCCTGCCTTATCTTCGTGGAACTAACGGCAAGGCCCACCGACGACACCTTGTCGGTGCGGATGACATCCAGCCCGCATTCCGCGGCAAGGGCCGCGGTCTGCTCCGGAGTGAGGGAATCGTGCCCTATGCGGTTGTCGTAGCCGAGCAGGACCGCCGTGCCGCCGAAACGGTCCCTGACACAAGCGCCAAGATAATCGGCGGTGGATGTTTCCGCGAATTCCTGCGTGAACGGCAGCACTTCCACGCGGTCCACGCCGAGGCTCCTGAGGAGCTTGATCTTCTCGTCCAGGGTGTTGAGCAGGCGCAGCCCCAGGGCATCTCTGTGCAGGACGAGACGCGGATGCGGCCACAACGTTATTATGAGACTCTCCTCCCCGCGCTCACGCGCGCTGCGGACGAGAGTCTCTATTACAAGACGGTGGCCGATGTGAACTCCGTCGAAGAATCCTGTGGCGACTACAGCCATCTCACGAGCGGGAAATCCTGGCGGTGGGGCAGGAGACCGTTCTTCGGATACATGCGCACGCCTACCTGATACATGCCCGTGCGTTCGGGAACCACGGAAACATGGTAGTGGGCATTGCCCTCCTTGTCGTTCTTGACCTTCACCTCATAGTCGAACTTCTCCTGGATATGCAGCCGGCCCTTCTTGTCCAAGGTGGCGAGCAGCAGTTCGAATCCGATTTCCTCGGGCTTGAGCCCCGCCAGGTCCACGATGACGTCGCTCTTGTAGGCGTTCTTCGGGGAAAGTACGTAAGATGCTGCCGGAGCCTCGAAGTACTTTATCCGGATTTCCGGCCATGCGTCCATCACCTTCTTCTTCCACGCAGAAAGCTCCTTGGCCGCCTTGAAACCGTCTGCGGCGAGCAGCCGGTAGCGGTCGTACTGGGGCTGGTAGAACTTAATGCAGTAGTCCTCCATCATGCGGTTGGTGGTGAACTCGCTGGCCACATGGGCGATCGTATTCTTTATGTAGCCTATCCACTCATGGGAGATGCCGCTCGCGTAATCCTTGCGGTAGTACATGGGGGCTATCTGGTTCTCGATTATGGAGTAGATGGTGGCGGCGTCAAGCTCGTTCTGGTAGTTCTGGTCGTCGTAGGTGCGCTCCTGCGGAAGGGCCCAGCCGGAGTCGGGGCGGTAGCCCTCCACCCACCAGCCGTCCAGCACGCTGAAATGCATTACGCCGTTCATCGCGGCCTTCTCCCCGGAAGTGCCGGAAGCCTCCTGAGGGCGGGTGGGATTGTTCATCCATACATCCACCCCCTGCACGAGCCTCTTGGCAAGCGAGATGTCGTAGCCGGGCACGAACACTATCTTGCCCAGGAATTTCGGCATCTTGCTGATTTCGATGATGTGCTTGATGAGCTCCTGTCCGGCGCCGTCAGCGGGATGCGCCTTGCCAGCGAAGATGAACTGGACCGGCCTCTGCGGATTGTTCACGATGAGGTCGAGCCATTCCAAATCCGAGAAGAGCAGAGTGGCCCTCTTGTAAGTGGCGAACCTGCGGGCGAAGCCGATGGTAAGCACATCCTCCCGGAGGTTCTCCTTGATTTCCACGATCTGGCTGGGCGAATAATGGCTGCTGATTTCCGGATCGGAAAGGCGGGCCTTCACGATGCGGATGAGTTCGGCCTTGAGAATCTTCCTGGTGCTCCATATCTCCTCGTCGGAGACGTTGTATATCCCTCCGAAACAGCGCTTGTCGTAATGGTGCGTGTGGAATTCGGGACCGAACACGCGGGCGTGGAGGGCTTTCCACTCCTTGGACGCCCACGTGTCGTAGTGCACGCCGTTAGTTACATAGCTCACATGAAGTTCTTCCGGCAGATACCCCCGGTACATCCTCGCAAATATGTCCTGCGAAACCTTCCCGTGCAGCATGGAAACGCCGTTGACGTTCTGGGAGCAGTTGGCCGCGAGTATGCTCATGCTGAAGCGCTCTCCTTTGTCGTCCACATTCACCTTGCCGAGCGCAAGAAGCGTATTCCAGTCTATGCCGAAACGTGCAGGGTAATGTCCCAGGTACTTGTAAAGGAGAGATTCTTCAAACGCGTCGTGACCGGCAGGAACGGGAGTGTGGGTGGTGAAGAGGCCGCTTGCCCTCACCAGTTCCATGGCCTCGCTGAAGTCCAGTTTGCCCTCCTGCATGAATTCACGCAGACGCTCAAGGCCGATGAACGCCGCATGGCCTTCGTTGCAGTGATAGATGGCCGGCCTGATGCCCATGACACGCAGGGCCCTGATGCCGCCTATGCCCAGCAGGATCTCCTGCTTGAGGCGGTTCTCCCAGTCTCCTCCGTAGAGCTGATGGGTGATCTGGCGGTCCTGCTCCTCGTTGGCCTCGAAGTCGGTGTCGAGCAGATAAAGGTCCGTGCGGCCGACCATCACTTTCCAGATGCGGGCATGCATCATTCGGCCCGGCATCTGCATGGAAATCGTTATCCATTTGCCGTCCTTGCCGGTTACGGGCTCCGCCGGGATCTTGAGGAAGTCCTGGGCGTTGTACTCCGCCACCTGGTTGCCCTGCGGAGTTATCTTCTGCGTAAAATAACCATAACGGTAAAGAAGGCCTACCGCGACCATGTTCACGTTCATGTCGCTGCTTTCCTTGAGGTAATCGCCGGCAAGGATTCCAAGTCCGCCCGAATATATCTGCAGTGAGGCGTCAAGGCCGTATTCCATGCAGAAATAAGCTATATCCGGAGTGCCCCTCCTGGCCTTCTCGGCCATGTAGGCGTTGAATTCGTTCATCACATCGCTCAGATTGCGCAAAAACTCGCCGTCTTTCGCAAGCTGATTGTAGCGCTTCAGGCTGACAGTGTCCAGGATAACCATGGGGTTGTGTCCGGAAGTGTGCCAGATGTCCGGATCGACATATTTGAAAAGTGCCTTGGCTCTGTCGTTCCAGCACCACCACAGGTTCTTGCACAGTGTCTCAAGTCCGGAAAGTTCATCCGGAAGGTGCCTGGTTACCCTGACGCTGTTCCAGCTGGGAGCGCCTATCTCAATTCTTTGTTGCATAAGCTTCGTTAACTCTAATAATGAAGTCGCTGAGTACGTTCATGTAGTTGATGAATGCCTCGTAAGGCGTATCGTAGGGATTGAAATATTTATGTACGTCCCCGTCGGAGAAATACTTGGTGCACATGTAGTAGAAATGGTCGCTTTCCTGCAGGTGACCGAAGTCCGCCCACAGCACCGGATCGTCGATTATGGACAACTTCTCGACAAGGTCGTAGAGCTTGTTGAACGAGTCCTGCTGAAGCTCGTTTCCGAGCCATGCGGTGACATCGCGCTCTTCGTCGGCCCAGGAAATTGGCTGGGGAACTTCCAGGGTGGAAACCGGTTTGAGCTTCCTGGCCGCCTCGGACGGGGTTACGAAGGAGAGTTCCCTGGTCGCGAGCACCGCGGCCGGGAGAGCCTTCATGAAATCGAAGATGCCGCATTCGGCGTCCTGGTGCTCACCGAAGGTCTCGTAGTCCATGAAGAGATTTATGACCTCGCCGTCCGCTTCGACCAGCCACTTCACGAACTTGTCGGCAGTGAGTGGCCATTCTTCCCATCCCTTGTTGGAGAAACGGAAGGCGATGTCGTCGGAGAAGGTGTAATTGCGCAGAAGCAGTTTCTGGCGGGGTTCCTTGTCGTTGCTGTACACGAAATTGGGGCTGCGCCAGCCCATGATGTGCTTGGCGCCCTCCGTGAGGACTGTCTTGAAGCCCATGCCGTAGAGATCGGCTCCGATGTCGTCGGAATAGATGAGCTCGGTATTGCGGAACACCTGGGGCTCCACGCCGAAATAATTCTTGAGGGCCAGCTTCTGCTTTTCCACCTGGTTGCTCAACTCGATGCCGTTCTTGAGCGCGGCGAGGCTGTGGTTGTAGGTTTCGCAGAGGAGCTCCACGCAGCCGGTGTCCAGGAGGGCCTTGAAACTGTCAATGACTTCGGGAGCGTAGCGGTCGAACTGCTCCAGCACGGTTCCGGTGATGGAGAAGGAGACCTTGAATTTGCCCTTGCAGGCCTTGATTTGGGCGAGGAGGAGCTCGTTCATTGGAAGATAGCATTTCGTGGCCACCCTGCGCAGGATGGTGCGGTTGGCAAAGTCGTCATAATAATGGGAGTCCTTGCCGATATCGAAAAATCTGTACAGGCGGAGCCTGGTGGGCTGATGGACCTGGAAATACAGACAAACGTTCTTTTTCATATGCTACTGATTTAAAACTGATTCATAAACTTTCTTGAGCTTGGCGGTGGCGCCGTTCCACTTGAGGGCGTTCACCTCGTCGAAACCTTCCCTCTCCGCGAAACGTGAAAGGGCCGGATACTTGAGAAGGGCGTAGATGTCGTCGGCCATGGCATCGACATCCCAGAAGTCCACCTTGAGAGCGTACTTGAGCACCTCCGCGGCGCCGCTCTGGTAGGAGATGATGGACGGGACCCCGGTACGCATGGCCTCCAGGGGTGAAATGCCGAATGGTTCCGACACGGACGGCATGATGTACACGTCGGAGAGGGCGAACATTTTCTGCACGTCCGCTCCGCGGAGGAATCCCGTGAAATTGAACCTGTCGCTGATGCCCATGCGGGCGACCATCTTGATGCAGCGGTTCATCATGTCACCGCTGCCGGCCATCACGAAACGGACCCCGTCCGTGCGCTTGAGCACCTTGGAAGCGGCCTCGATGAAATATTCGGGACCCTTCTGGAACGTGATGCGGCCCAGGAAAGTGACGACCTTGTCCTTCACTCCCCTCTCCACTTCCAGGTTCTCCCTGCCGCTGAAGTCAACCGCGTTGTGCACCGTCACCACCTTGGCCGGGTCTATTCCGTAACGGTTGATCACGATGTTGCGGGTAAGGTCGCTCACCGTGACCACCTTGTCGGCGGCCTCCATGCCGCGGCGCTCGATGGCATATACGCGCGAATCCACCATGTCGTCGGTGCCGCGGTCGAATGAAGTTGCATGAACGTGCACTACGAGCGGCTTGCCGGTGAGTTCCTTGGCGGCGATGCCGGCGAGGTAGGTGAGCCAGTCGTGCGAATGGATGACGTCGAATTCGTCCTTGTGCTCCATGGCGATGGTGCCGCCCACCATGGCATAACGGGCCACCTCCTCGAGGAGGTTGGTGCCGTACTTGCCGCTGAACTTGTATTTCTGGCCGAAGGTGATGCGGAAATCCTTGCGCTGGCGTTCCTGTTCGTCCTCGACCATTTCCTTGAATGCTTCGGGGTCCGCATAGGGCACCAGGTCAGAGCGTATCTTGACGAACTGCACCTTGTCGATGAACTCATCCAGCGTTTCGCTGGGATACTCGACCGCCACGTCGCTCGCGTTGATGATGGTAGTGGCGCTCTGGTCTTCGTCGCCGCTGGCGGAAGGCATCACGAAGATGCTCTTTACGCCGTTGTGCGCCAGGCCCTTGACTATGCCTTCGCAGGCGGTGCCCAGACCGCCGGCGATATGGGGAGGAAACTCCCAGCCGAACATAAGTACCGTCATCGCCTGTCCTCCTTGTATTCACTCATGATATGGTCAACCGCAAGAAGGGCCGAGGTGCTGAGCGCGCTGGCTATGGCTCCGTGCGGTTCCTGCGGGGGATCGCCGTCGTAAAGCTCGCTGAATGCACCGACGCCGTGTTTGCCGAGGTCCTCGTAGAACGCCTCTACCAGCCATTCGGCCTTCTTGTAGAAGGACGGGCCGTTGAGCTTGAAGCCCGCCTTGACATAATATTCCAGAAGGAAAGTGCGGGTGCTGCCCTGGTGGTATGCGAGGTCGCGCTCCACCTGGGAGCCGTCATACACTCCCTTGTATTTTTCGTCGCGCGGAGAAAGGGTGCGTATGCCGCGCTTGGTTTCAAGCTCGCCGGAAACAGCCCTGAACACCGAAGGCTGAAGTTCGTCGTCCAGCGGAGAATAATCCACCCACAGGGCGATCAGCTGGTTCGGACGGATGTCCATGTTCTGGCCGGCATTGTCCACATAGTCCGCCAGGCAGCCGCGCTTCCCGTTCCAGAAAACGGACTGGTAGTTGGCTTTTACGATGTCACGTATGGGAGACCATTTCTCCTGGAAGGAAGGAGTCTGCCCGTACCTTTTTTCCATTTCCAGGGCGAAGCAGATGCAGTTGTACCAGAGGGCGTTCGTCTCCACCTGGTAGCCGGCCCTCTCCGTAACGGGATTGCCGTTTATATAGGCGTTCATCCAGCTGAGCGCCACCCTGTCCATCTGCGCCCACAGAAGCCCGTTGGGATGCATGGTCACCTCCCTGCGTTCTCCGGGGAGATAGCTTTCCAGGATGCCCTTCACTATGCCGCCGTACTTCTTCCACACCCTGGAGGCGTCCGCCCCGAATTTGATGTAGGCCTGAAGCACGCTGGCCAGGTAGAGCGGGGCTTCCACCTGCGTAGTGCGGCGGAACAGGCGCTCCTGCTCGTCAGCTATGAGGTTGTCGAGGATTTCCTCGAACGTCTTCTTGTCTCCGCCGGCATAAAGGGTGAGGCCGGGAAGAGAAATCAGTGTCTCGCGGAGCAGACCTGTGTACATCCAGGAGAAGCCCGCGGTTATCTTCTTGCGGCCGTTGTGGTTGCAGATGAAGAGGTCCGCCCAGTGCACGAGCTGGTCCCTGCTGCCCAGGATGGGCGGCATCTTCTGCACCGTGAAGTCGAAGCTGCGCTTGAAGCCCGAAGTGGCTTCTTCGTATTTGGAGGCGGACACTATTATGCTGTCGCCCTTCTTCATGTCGCCTTCGAACCATCCCGGCACCATGAGGTCCTCCCTGCAGTCGAACCCGCGGCGGTACTCGTCGGAATAGGTTATGCCCTTGTACCAGCAGGGGGAATGCACGAACGAGAAACTGTCGCGGCTGGTCTGAAGCACGAGGTCGGGGAAATTGGCGTACATCCTGAAGGACGCCCCGTTCTGCACCGGGGTATAGCCGGTATTCGCCACCTCGTTCTCGCGGGTGAGCACATGGATGTTGCGGAAAGCCAGGAAGGGACGGAGCTGCAGCTTCACCCTTGCGGGAGATTCCAGCAGTTCGTACTTGATGAGGAGCTGGTCCTTGTCCGGCATGAGCAGCAGGCTCTTGCGGAAGACGATTTCGCCTACCTTGTAGGTGATGGTGGGGACGGGGTCGGCACTGAAATCGACGACATACTTGTGGCCGCGCGGGTCGTAGATGTCGCCGTAGCAGTGTATCCCGAGATTGAACTGCTGCCGGTTGACGATGAACGTTTCGTCCAGGGCGGAGAGCAGCATGAACTTGTCCCCTCCGAAGCGGTCGAGCGTAACGGACAGGAGACCATGGTAACGGCGGGTGTTGCAAGTCACGATGCTGGTATTGCAATAAGCACCGGTCTTGTTCGCGCTGATGATCTCCCTCTTGAGCGAATAGGAGAGATTCACCAGCTCGGCTTTGTTGAACTTCAAAAATGCCATTTCTATGACTGTTTTTTAATCTTTTCGAGTACGACCGCGCATCTGCTCGGCAGGTAAAGGTAAAGAGTGTCGGAGTAATCCTGGTTGCCGTTCGGCGACTTTTCGGGACGTGAGACATGAGTCTCGCCCTTCTGCAGGCGGCCGAAACCGTCGTAGCGGGCGTCATCCGAGCAGAGTACTGTCCGGTACTCCCCCGCGGGCGCAGAGAATCCATAGTCCTGGAATGACTGCGTCGCGTTGAAATTCAGTGCAAAGATACAATTTTTCCGTAGGAAAATAAGTATTTTTTTCTCCTCGTCCGCCGTAAGCAGCACGGGCGCTTCGTCAAGGACGCCTCCCTTCTCCAGCAAATGCACCATATCCTCGTCGAAATTACGCAGGCCTCCATAGCGCAGGAGCCCGTTGTCCGCGAGGCTCCACTGCCTGCGGGCGTACTTGTAACTCCACCCGTTGCCTTCGCGGGGGAAATCTATCCATTCGGGATGGCCGAATTCGTTGCCCATGAAATTCAGGTATCCTCCGCCGCAGGTGGCGGCGGTGACGAGACGTATCATCTTGTGGAGTGCGACACCCCTGTCCACCAGCAGGTTCTGCGAGCCCTTGTTCATGCTCCAGTACATCTCCTTGTCCACGAGGCGGAAGATGATGGTCTTGTCCCCCACCAGAGCCTGGTCGTGGCACTCGGCGTAAGAGATGGTCTTCTCGTCGGCGCGCTTGTTGGTAAGCTCATACCAGATTTCTCCGGGGCTCCACTGCTCGTCGCTGCGCTCCTTGATCCATTTTATCCAGTGGTCGGCGACGCCCATGGCCATGCGGAAGTCGAACCCGATTCCCCATGCGCCGTAAGGGGCCGCAAGGCCCGGCATTCCGGACACGTCCTCCGCGACGGTTATGGCGTCAGGGTACAGGGCGTGGATCAGCCGGTTGGCCAGTGCAAGATACGTAACCGCGTTCTCGTCCACTCCACTTCCGAAATACATCGCGTAATTGCCGAAGTCGGTCCCCAGCCCGTGATCCCAGTAAAGCATGCTGGTAACACCGTCGAAACGGAAACCGTCCAGCCGGTATTCCTCCATCCAGTACTTGCAGTTGCTCAGCAGGAAATACTTCACTTCGTCCTTTCCGTAATCGAAACAGCGAGAACCCCAGGCGGGATGATATCCCGCGGAGCCCTGATAGAAATACAGGTCCTCCCTGCCGTCGAAGCGGGACAGGCCCTCCAGCTCGTTCGACACGGAGTGCGAATGCACTATGTCCATGATTACGGCGATGCCCATCCCATGCGCTTCGTCAACCAGGGCCTTGAATTCCTCGGGGGTGCCGAAACGCGAGCTGAGGGCGAAGAAATTGCTCACCTGATAGCCGAAAGAACCGTAATACGGGTGTTCCTGGAGCGCCATGATCTGCAGGGTGTCATAACCCAGCTCCTTTACGCGAGGGAGGACCGCGGTGCGGAAGTCATTGAAACCGGACACCTTTTCCTCTTCCCCGCTCATGCCTATGTGGCACTCGTAGATGAAGGGATGCGGACGTTTCCCGGGGCGTTCGTGCTTCCATTCGTACGGGACGGCCGGATCCCATACCTGGGCGCTGAAAACCTTCGTGTCCGGGTCCTGGACGACTCTCGTGACATAAGCCGGAAGACGCTCCCCGCCCCCTCCGGGCCATTCTATCCAGAGTTTGTAAAGCTCCCCGTGACGGAGGAACATCTCCGGGACCTTCAGCTCCCAGTTCCCTCCCCCGACGGGCTTCAGCTCCCATCCGGCGCTGCGTTTCCAGTTGTTGAAATCTCCTGTAAGGAAGATCTTCGTGGCGTTCGGAGCCCATTCCCGGAACACCCAGGATCCGCCGGCCTTGTGGAGACCGTAGTAGAGGTGGTTGTTCGCGGCGGAAGAGATATCCTTGCCGCCTACGCTGCCCGCCAGCTTTTCGGCCGCGGCTTCAATCCTTTCGTGCCTGGCATCTATTTCAGCCTTGAAAGGCTCCAGCCACGGGTCCTGTTCGTATATCTTCTTTTTCATGAACGGTGTTTTTATATTTCGATGGTTTCCCTTACGGTGCGCAGATATTCCCGGCACTCCTTCACGAGCGTCCGGCTCTCCTTAACGAGGCCCGCGATATCGTCGAGGCTCGTCTTCGGATCTTCTACCTTCGCGGCTATCTCATCAAGCCGCGCCATGGCTTTGGCATAATCGAATTTCTTTTCCATGAATCAATTACCGTTATCCAGTTGACTGCTGTTGTCCACGCTCTCCACCCTTGCCCCTATGCGTCCGTCGGCGAACATGACCGAGATTCTTTCCCCGGGGGTGATGCCGCCGGCCCCGGAGAGCCTCACCCCGCCGGTATCCAGCACCAGGGAGAAGCCCCGCCTGAGCACGTTGCGCGGGTCCGTGGCGGCTATTTTCTGCTCCAGCACGGACAGGCCGGACTCCGCTTCCGCCAGTCTGGCGCGCACTTCTCCGCGGATACCCTTCACCGCAAGCTCGAGACGCGATTCCAAGGCTGCCAGGCGGCCCCGAAAAGCAATGGCGAGACGGCTTTCGAAAGCGCTTATGCGGGCGTCAGCGGCAGCCGTCAGTTCCAGGAACATGTCCGCCAGGGCCGTTGGGGTCTTCACATGATCGTACGCCACCATGTCGGCCACGTGGAAGTCTTTGTCGTGGCCTATGGCCGTGATTACCGGCATGGGGAAACGGGCTATCGCCGCAGCGAGGCCGTAGTCGTCGAAGCAGACGAGGTCCATGTCGGATCCGCCGCCCCGCAGGATGAGCACGGCATCGTACCTGATGCCGGCATCCTGCACGTCCTGCAATGCGGCCGTCACCGACTCCGGAGCGCCTTCTCCCTGCATCAGGGCCGGGAAAAGGTCTGCCCTGTAAGCGAAGCCTGCGGGGTTTTGCAGCAGGTGGCGCCGGAAATCCTGCAGCCCTGCCGCCCCCTCGGCGGAAATGATGGCAAGGTAATACGGAAGGTCCGTCAGCCTCAGCCCCTTCTGCCTGTCCATCAGCCCCTCTTTGGTGAGACGTTCGATGGTCTGCTGGCGCTTGAGCTGCTGCTCGCCGAGAGTGAAAGCGGAGTCTATGTCGTCTATGATCAGGGAAAGGCCGAATACTTCATGGAAATTGACGGCGGCGCGCACGAGCACCTGGGTGCCCGCCGAGATGTCGCTTCCTGTTTCACTGCGGAACTTGGCATTGAGAAGGGTGTAAAAACTGCTCCAGATTATGGCCCGGACCCTGGCCACCACCGCTCCCTTTTCGCTCTGCACCAGGTCCAGATAGCAGTGCCCCGCTCCCTTGACGCTGAGCGACGCTATTTCGGCCTTCACCCAAAACCGGTCCGGAAAGAGGTCCTGCAAGCCCTCCTTCACGTCCCGGGTAAGCGTGTACAAATCAACAAACTCCCTCTCCATAAGACACTTTCTTCAAGTCTGTAAATTTAAGTATTTTTTTGAACATGACTTAACATTGCGGCGTGTTTTCCGTCTTTAATTCGGAAAAGAAAAAACAAGAGATGAAAAAAATACTTTTTGTAATCGTGGCGGCAGTGACAGTTCTGGCACCCTCTCAGGCTGCAGGCAGGAAAAAGACCGTGGACAGCGGAAAGATAGTGGCTCTCGTAAACGGACTGCAGGCGGAATCGGACGCCGCAGGCGGAGCCGGAGAACGCGACCGGGTCAGGCTCCCGGGCATAAAGGTCGTCTCGGACAACCATCTGGACATAGTCTCGATAGGCGGAGTGGGGCTTTCGCTCGCAAAGTGGGCCGTGAGGCACGATGACGATGTGGACGTGGCGGCCCTGGCGGCCATTGACGGAGTGCGCAGGCTGATGATTGTAAGCTACGAAGACTGCCCGGCCCCGCTCAAAAGCCGTTTCGACCGCAAAATCCGAAACACCCTGGACGGCTGCGAACTGCTCATGGAGGCCAAGGGAGACGGCAGCGACATGTCCATCTTCGGAGACCTGTCCGCCGACGGCTCGCGCATAGGCGACATAGTGATGTACTCCCCTTCGGAGAGCGCACTCATCTGCATCTTCGGGAGTATTTCCGCCGACGCTCTCGGTGCCGTTGCCGCTTCGGTGGAATAAACGATTCAACTTTCGCAAGTGACTTTTCCCGTTTTCCCTCCCCCGGGAGGGAAAAGCTGTCGGCCATACTGGCCTCCGGAACAAGGTATCCGCAAAAGCGAAACTTGAGTAAACGATATTTTTTCTTACCTTTGCGAATGCGGCGGCAAGCCGTGCAATCAACTCTTTCCAAAAGCAAAAGCCATGTCCAGAATCAATTCAGTCGGCATACTCACTTCCGGAGGGGACGCCCCCGGCATGAATGCGGCAATCCGCGCCATCACCCGCGCAGCCATTTACGAAGGGTGGAAAGTCTTTGGCATCTACCGTGGCTATGAGGGCCTCATCAATTCCGACATCAAGGAATTCACTACCGAGAGCGTATCCAGCACCATCCAGAGGGGCGGCACGATACTCAAGACCGCCCGAAGTGACGAATTCCGCACTCCGGAAGGCCGCAGGAAAGCTTACGAGAACATCAAAAAATTCGGGATAGACGCACTCGTGGTGATAGGCGGCAACGGTTCGCTGGCGGGCGCCCAGGAACTTGCCAAAGAATACGACATCCCCTGCATAGGTCTCCCCGGCACCATCGACAACGACTTGTACGGCACCGATTCCACCATAGGCTATGACACGGCGCTCAATACCATAATGGAATGCGTGGACAAAGTCCGCGACACCGCCACTTCGCACGACCGCATCTTTTTCATCGAAGTGATGGGACGCGACGCCGGTTTCCTCGCGCAGAATTCAGCAATCGCGGCGGGCGCCGAAGCGGCCATCATACCGGAAGACCAGACGGACCTCGACCAGCTCGAAAACTTCATCAGCCGCGGATTCCGCAAGAGCAAGAACTCCTCCATAGTCCTGGTGTCCGAGAGTCCCCATACCGGCGGCGCCATGCACTATGCCGAAAGAATGCGCAAGGAGCATCCGGAGTACGACGTGCGCGTGACCATACTGGGGCATCTGCAAAGGGGCGGCACTCCCTCCGCCTTCGACCGCATCCTGGCGAGCCGGCTGGGAGTCGCGGCCATAGAGGCGCTCAAGGAAGGACAGCGCAACGTCATGATGGGCATCAACAACAATTCCGTCGTGTATGTGCCGTTCTCCAAGGCCATCAAGAAGGACAAGCCCATCGATCCCGAGCTCATACGCGTGCTGTCCGTCCTGTCCATCTGAGGCGCGCTACTTCACCTCCTCGATAATCTCCATGCCCTTGCGGATGGCATCCTCATTCTGCGGAAGCAGGTTCCAGTGGCGCTCCGGGAGCGTCTTGCGAAGACCCTTCATGACGCTTTCAATGCCCACTATGGGGCGTATCCTGAGCAGGCCTCCGAGCACTATCATGTTGAACACCTTGGTCATGCCGAGTTCTGCCGCAGTGTCCATGGCATCTATCCTGTAAACGCTTATGTCCTTGCGGGACGGCGGATTGGCAATGCCATAGCTGTCGTAAATGATGGCCCCGCCGGGCTTTACCTTGGGTTCAAACTTCTCCAGGGAGGGCTGGTTCAACACGATTACCACGTCGTAACTGCTGAGTACGGGGGAAGCGATGGGTTCGTCGCCCACTATGACGGTACAGTTCGCAGTGCCGCCGCGCTGTTCCGGGCCGTAGGCCGGCATCCAGGTCACTTCCTTCCCCTCCATCAGGCCCGAATAGGCCAGGATCTTTCCCATCGAGAGGACACCCTGTCCTCCGAATCCTGAAATAATGATTTCGTGTGTCATGGCTTTACTCTTCTTTACCTGTGTCCTTGAGATCTCCGAGAGGATAGAACGGAATCATGTTCTCCTCCATCCACTTGAATGATTTCTCGGGAGACATCTTCCATCCGGAATTGCAGGTGGACACTATTTCCACCAGATTGGAGCCCTTGCCCTGCATGCTGTATTCGAACGCCTTGCGTATGGCCGCCTTGGCCTTGCGTATGGCCGGCACCGTGTGCACCGTCTGCCGCGTCACGTAGCATGTGCCGGGCAGTATGGCCGCGATGTCGGCGATCTTGAGCGGATATCCGTGCAGCGGCACCTCCCTTCCGTAGGGACAGGTCACGGTTTTCTGGCCGAGCAGGGTTGTGGGAGCCATCTGCCCGCCGGTCATGCCGTAAATTGCGTTGTTTATGAATATTATAGTTATGTTCTCCTTGCGGTTGAGCGCGTGGATTGTCTCGGCGGTGCCTATGCACGCCAGGTCGCCGTCACCCTGGTACGTGAATACCAGCCTGTCGGGCCAGAGGCGCTTGACGGCGCTCGCCAGGGCGGGGGCGCGTCCGTGGGCCGCTTCTTCCCAGTCCACGTCGATATAGCGGTACGCGAACACGGAGCATCCCACCGGGCAGACGGCTATGGTCTTGTCGCGCATGCCCATTTCGTCGATGACCTCGGCTACCAGCTTGTGCACCTCGCCGTGGGGACATCCGGGGCAGTAGTGCATGGGAGTGTCGTTGAGCAGTTCCGGCTTCTTATATACGAGATCGCCGGTCTTGATTATTTCTTCTCTTGTCATGATGCTTCCTCCTTTAAATCATTTTCTTCAGAGCCTGAAGGGCCTCGTCCGGGTCGGGAACGATGCCGCCGAGACGGCCGTAATGCTCCACGGGGACCTTGCACTCCACCGCGAGCCTGACGTCTTCTACCATCTGTCCTGCGTTGAATTCGAGCACGAGTATTCCCTTGACCCTCCTGCCGAGGGAAGCTATCTGCCTTGTCGGGAACGGCCACAGGGTAATGGGACGCAGGAGGCCCACCTTGAGCCCCTCTTCCCGGGCGAGCTGGATGGTCTTCTTGGCTATGCGCGCCGCGCTGCCGAAGGCGACTATGAGATATTCGGCGTCTTCGCACATGTACTCCTCGAAAAGCACTTCCTTTTCCTCGCATTCCCTGTATTTTGCCTGGATGCGGAGATTGTTCTGCTCCATCACTTCGCTCTGGAGTTCGAGGGAGGTGATGATGTTGGGAGTCTTGCGGCCCATGCGTCCGGTGGCCGCCCACGGACACTCCTTCATTATTTCTTCTTCCGTGCGCCGGGGCTTGAAGTCCGGCAGCACGACCTTCTCCATCATCTGGCCGATGACGCCGTCCGCCAGGATCATTGCCGGATTGCGGTAGCGGAACGCCAGTTCGAAGGCGAGGTCCACAAAGTCGGCCATCTCCTGCACGGACGAAGGAGCGAGGGTAATCAGGCGGTAGTCGCCGTGGCCGCCGCCCTTCACGGTCTGGAAATAGTCGGACTGGCTGGGCTGGATGGTGCCGAGGCCGGGGCCGCCGCGCATGCAGTTGAACACCACGCAGGGCAGTTCGGCGCCTGCGAGGTAGGACATGCCCTCCTGCATCAGGGAGATGCCGGGGCTGGAAGAGGAGGTCATGACTCTCTTGCCGGTGCCTGCCCCGCCGTACACCATGTTGATGGACGCGAGCTCGCTTTCCGCCTGGAGCACCACCATGCCGGTGGTTTCCCAGGGCTTCTTTGCGGCCAGGGTTTCGAGAACTTCGCTCTGCGGGGTGATGGGATATCCGAAATATCCGTCGCATCCGCAGCGGATGGCTGCGAGGGCTATCGCCTCGTTGCCTTTGATAAGGCTTACTTCTTTCTCTGCCATAGTGCTACTCCTCCTTTTTACGATAAACTGTGAGACATCCGTCGGGGCAGACTATCGCACAGCTTGCGCAGCCTATGCAGATTTCCTCCCGGACGGGCTGGGTATAATTGTACCCCTTTGTGTTGACGGTCTTTGGAGTAAGTTCCAGGACCCCGAGCGGGCACGCCAGCACGCAGAGATTGCAACCCTTGCATCTCTCCGTGTCAACGACGACCGCTCCATGCATTTTAGCCATATCCTTTATGTTTTACGGGTTATAGATATCTTTGTTGTAGAAGTCGAGAATGTCACGCAGCATCTCCAGGGCGCCCTTGGCAGGGCTCTCCGGATTGATGGAGACAGCTTCGAGGTAGTGGTTCATGGCATTCTGCCAGTCCCCCTTCCTGCGGAACTCGTTCCCGAGCCGGTATTCCTTCTCGTCCTCCGTCATTTTTCTTCCAGAATCACGCACCAGCCATGTTTGTCGGGAATCATGCCCTTCTGGATTTCCACCATGGTGTTGTAGAGCTTGCGGCTGACGGGCCCGCAGTTCTCCTGGTCCCCTATGAGATATCTCCTGGTAACCTCGGTGCTTTCCATCGTCGGCTTGTCGTCGATGGAGCAGATGGGGGTGATAACCACTGCCGTGCCGCAGGAATTCACCTCGTCCATTTCCGCAAGTTCCTCGACATAAACCCTGCGGCGCTCCACCTTGAGGCCGATGTCGGCCGCAAGGACGCGGAGGCTCTTGTTCGTGATGGAGGGGAGCACGCTATCCGAATCGGGAGTGATGTAGGTGTCGCCCTTTATCGCGATGAAGTTGGATGAACCGAATTCCTCGATATGGGTATGGGTGGCCGTGTCGAGGAAAAGGAGCTCCCTGTAACCGAGCCTGTGGGCCAGGTTGTAGGCATGCAGGGACTGGGCGTAGTTGGCCCCGAGCTTGTACTTGCCGGAACCGAACTGGGCCGCCCTGTCGTAATTGCGGGAAAGCACGGCGTTGCCTGGCTGCAGGATCTTCGCCCCGGAGTAAGTGCCAACGGATGAAGCCATCACCACGAACATGACGTCGTCGGCGCTGTGGATGCCGAGCTGCGGATTGCAGCCGAAAAGGACAGGGCGCAGGTAGAGCGACGCCCCGGATTCGTAGGGGGGAATGTGCTGCCAGTTGGCCCGGACGCACATTTTGCACATGTCGATGAAGAGTTTCTCCGAAGGACATGGCATGTCAAGGTATTCGGCGCTGGTGGCCATGCGCTTCGCGTTCTCTTCCGGGCGGAAGAGACGCACCTTGTTGTCCACTCCCCGGTACGCCTTCAGGCCTTCGAAACAGGACGGGGCATAATGGAAGACTCCCGCGAAACAGTGGACACTGAGATTGAAGTCCCGGCTCATCTCGGGTTCCGACCACTTGCCGTCGATGCACTTGGCCGTGACGATGGCAGTTGTAGGATAATAAGAAAAGCTTCTTTTGGAATAGTCTGTCATGCTAACTATGTAACTATGTGGTTGATTGTCGTGGTTAACCGCCGTGGCCGGCCGTCAGTCTTCCAGCAGGCGGTCCTTGTCGTAGGTGCGCACTTTCGCCCCGGAAAGCACCATGTAGCCGTTCTCGGCCAGGCTGCGGAGTTCATCCTCCCCGGGATAAATCTTTATGACGGGAGCGATATGGCTCACCCTCCTGATGATTTCGCCGGTGACATATTTGCTGTGCGCTATTCCGCCGGTGAAGAGTATGGCGTCGATACGGCCGCAGGCGGTGGCGGACTCCGCCGCTATGTACTTCGCGATGTTCAGGCAGAAGGCGTCCATGAAAAGCTTGTATTCGGGCACACCTTCCACGGCCTTCTCCTCCACCAGGATCATGTCGTTGGTGCCGAAATAGGCCACGGCGCCGCCCTCGCCCACCAGTTTGCGCTTTATCTGCGCCTCCGTATATTTGCCGCTGAAGCACATTTCCACCAGCTGGAAGGGAGGACAGCAGCCGGCCCTCTCCGGCGTGATGGGGCCGTCCCCGCCGAGGCCGTGGGAGGTATCTATCACCCGGGCCGCCCTGTGCAGGGACACCGTGACGCCGCCGCCCATGTGGCAAACGATCACCGTGGTATCTTCCGCCTTCCGGCCCGTTTCGGCCAGGTACCTGCGCACGATGGCCCTGGAATTGAGCGCGTGGAAAAGGGTTTCGCGGCGGAATTCAGGTATTCCGCCCACGCGGCACTCCGGCAGCATCTCGTCCGCCATGGGAGGATCCGCCACATAGGCGCGGCAGTCGCCGAAAGGCCCTTTCACGCCCTTCGCGGCGCGGGCTTCGTTCACCTCGGAGGCAAGGTCGTCCGCGATGACGGCGCTCAGGTTGCAGGCATGCTTGCCGTCCCGCCCGCTCATCAGCACCTCGCGCATGTCGGCGTTGACGCCGTATATTCCGGTGACGACAGGGGTGAACAGGCCGCCGCGCGCCATTATCACGTCCACTTCCTCGCAGGGAACGTGATTGTCCAGGAGGAACTTGATGGCGGCGTCGTGCCGCATCGGAAGCTGGTCCTTGAAAGTTTCCATGCGGGCTATTTCATCCACCGGATGGTCTGTCTTGCCTTCGCACACGCGTACGCCGTCGCGGAAATAGGCGAATTTGCTGGATATGGAGCCGGTGTTTATGGTCAAGATATTGCCCTTCACGGGCATGGAGTTTATTCTGATATCCTCGTTCATACGGAATCCGGTTTTCATCATGGTATTCTTGCTTCAAATTTACAATTATTTTCTTAAATAACCTTACATTTCATAACTTTTTCGGACTTTCGGGATAAAGTGATACAATGATTTGAACACTCCGGATTTCATGCCGGTTTAAAGAAATAATCCTATATTTGTACCTTATGAAGAAAAGAAGGATTATTCTCGCCACGGCGGCCCTGCTCGCGGGCACGGCCGCATTCGCGGTGCTGAACGAACGCACCCTCGGTCAGACGCTGGCGGTTCTCCGCAACGAGCTCGGCAGCCAGAACGCCCGCATGGAAAAGCAGATGTCCAGGGAACGGTCCCGCAGGGACAGCCAGCACAGCGACATGGTAAAGCTCATCGACCGCACCAATGAGCTGGGTCTCATGTTGTATTCCCAGAACCAGGATTATACCTTCGACGTCACATATTCTCTCCGGGCGGCCACAAGGGAATTCGAAGCCTTCAACAAGAAATCGATGCCCTTCAACAGGATCGTGGAAAACCTCGACATGGAAATCGACCGCTACGAAAGGCTCATAGAATCGCTGAAGAGGATTCCCCCGGCGGTAAAGGACGCGCCCGATCTGCCGGACAGCACCATCCTCATGTCCGACAGCCTGCTGCGCATGCACCTGGCCGACACATCCGCACACCGCCACCATCCCAGGACAGGCGGCCCACCCCCCATGATGTTTCCGCCACACTCCCCCGACAGCTCCGGCAGGCCTACCGCGCTGGACTCCCTGGAACAGGCGGACCGCGATTCCTGCCTGCTGTTCGCCACGAACCTTCTTGCCATGTACAAAAGCCAGAAGATGCAAGTGGTGGCGGACAGCACCCATTACAACAACACCTACCTGCGTCTCAAAGAAGCCAACGACTACGCGCAGAACCGCTACAAATCCCTGCAGAAAAGCATTTTCCTGGACGGACAGGACAACATCCTGCGCATACTCAAGGCCCCCGCGCGCTATGCAAGGAGGGCCATAGAAGAAGCGACCGACAAATACGATACCACCTTCGGCGGCTATTCCAGCGGCACCCGCAGCGACTGGCGCGGCCCCATCGTCACGTGGTTCATCATATACGTGCTTCTGTACCTTCTGCTGTCGGCCGCCCTCAGCGCCATAGCCGTGCGCATATTCGAGAGGCACTCGGAGAAATCCCGCACCGAGGAGTACAGGCAAAGAAGGCCCGTCATAATCCTGCTCATAGCCGCGATAATATTCACCGTCACCGTCATTGTCGGCGCCATATTCGTGGAGCATAATTTCTTCCGGGAGGCCAGCAAGCTGCTGCTTATCTTCTCCGCCCTGCTCATCGCCATCCTGAGTTCCCTGCTGGTGCACATGGATGCCGACAAGGTGCGCGGGGGCATAAAACTATACATGCCTATCATCCTGCTCGGACTGGCAGTCATCACCTTCAGGATCATCTTCATCCCGAACCGGCTTGTGAACCTCATCCTCACCCCCATCCTCGCGGTGTTCATCATCTGGCAGGCCATTCTCGTGAAGAAGCAGCGCAGGAACGTAAAGAACAATGACATAGCATATTCAGGAGCGACGCTCTTCATCATGGCCGCCACCCTCGTAATGGCCATGGCCGGATACGTGCTCATGGGGGTGCAGGTCCTGATTTGGTGGCTTTTCCAGCTCACCGCGCTCTGCGCCCTCACCGCGGTGCACGACCTCATGGACCGCTACGAGCAGCGTTATATCGTGCGCAAGCTCCAGGGCGAAGGGAAGCATATCACCAAACAGGAGCTCGCGCGAGGCGAATTCATCACCCACACCTGGCTGTTCGATTTCGTAAAGATGGCCGTAGTGCCGGCGTTCGCAGTGGTTTCCATCCCGCTGTGCGTCATCTGGGCCGCGGGCGTATTCGACCTCACCTCCCTGTTCAGGACTCTACTCAGTACCGTGTTTTACAGCATACCGGACTCCAACGGCAACGTGATGCTCAAACTCTCGGCTGACCGCATCTTCGCCGTAGTGGCGCTGTTCTACTTCTTCCGATATTTCGCATACGCCGGAAAAGCCTTCTACAAGCAACTGCGAGTCAACAAGTTCAAGAAGGAGAACAAGGTGGATTACGTACGGGACACCGACATCAACTTCACTCTGGCCAACAACGTCATAGGAATCATCGTCTGGGCCGGATACATAGTGATGTTCATCATGGTGTTCAAGATTCCCGTAGGCAGCCTTTCCGTAATATTCGCCGGTCTTGCCGCCGGCCTTGGACTCGCCCTCAAGGACGTGCTCAACAATTTCATCTACGGCATGCAGCTGATGAGCGGCAGGCTGCGCGTCGGCGACAAGATTGAATGCGACGGGATACGCGGGGTAGTGTCGAACATAACCTACCAGAGCACGACCATCGAGAGCGAAACCGGCGCCCTTATTGCCTTCACCAACACCACCCTCTTCAACAAGAATTTCAAGAACCTCACCCGCAAGTCCCACTACGAGTACGTTCCAGTCACGGTGGGGGTGGCTTACGGGACGGATGTGGAAAAAGCCCGGCAGGTGATTCTCGACGCGCTCAAAGACCTCGCCAAGGGCCGGGACAAGTACGGCAACCTGCACGTGGAGCCGAAATACGGCATCCAGGTGTCGCTCGATTCCTTCGGGGACAGCTCCGTGAACCTCAAAGTCAAGCACCGCCTCCTCGTGGAGCAGCGCTACGCCTTCGTCGCCAGGGAGATGGAACTCATTTACAAAGCCCTCAACGAAAACGGCATAACCATCCCGTTCCCTCAAAGGGACATCCACATCATCAAGGACGAATAAATGGCATCCCGGACAAAGGACCTGCTTCTGGAAAAGCTCCGCGGGGGCGCCCCCATGACCATGAAGGACCGGCTCAGGCTTTCATGGCTCCTCGGTCTGCCGGCAATCCTGGCCCAGATGTCCTCCATCCTCATGCAGTACATCGACGCCGGCATGGTGGGGAGGCTGGGTTCCGACGCCGCCGCGGCGATAGGCCTGGTAAGCACCAGCACCTGGATCCTGGGAGGATTCTGTTTCGCCGCTTCCTCCGGTTTCACCGTGCAGGTGGCCCAGCTGACAGGCTCCCGGGATTATGTCAAAGCCCGCAGGGTAATGCGCCACGCATTCACCTCCCTGCTCATTTTCAGCTGCCTCATGGCCCTTCTGGGGCTTGGCATCAGCAGGGCTCTCCCCCGCTGGCTGGGGGGCGCCCCGGAGATATGCGCCGACGCCACCGCATACTTCGCCATATACTGCTGCTTCCTGCCGGTCCTGCAGCTGTCCTACTCCGCCTGCGCCATGCTACAGGCTTCCGGCAACATGAAGATTCCCAGCATAGTGGAAATTTCCTCCTGCGGACTCGACGTCATACTCAACTACATTTTCATATATGTCCTTGACATGGGCGTCGCCGGAGCGGCCCTCGGAACCGGACTGGCCACGCTGGGCACGCACACATTCGCACTTTGGTATCTGTTCACCAGGAGCCCGGAACTCAACCTCCTGCAGGACGAGCGCGGGGACTGGATGCCGGACCGCCACACCCTTTCCAACGCCTTCGGCATCAGCGGCCCACTTTGGCTGCAGAACATAGTGATGCGCGGCGCATACGTAATGAGCACCGTCATCGTGGCTCCGCTCGGCACCGTCGCAATCGCCGCAAACTCATTCGCCATCATAGCCGAGAGCTTCTGCTACATGCCTGGATACGGCCTGGAAGAAGCGGCCACTTCCCTGGTCGGCCAGAGCATCGGGGCCAGGAGGCGGGACCTGGCCAGGCAGTTCGCCTACATAACCACGGGCATGGCAGCCGTCATGATGACGGTGCTGGCCGTGCTCATGTTTCTGCTGGCGCCCCAGATGATGGGCCTTCTCACGGAAGACGGGGAAGTCATCGCGCTGGGGGCCAGGTGCCTCCGCATAGAAGCCTTCGCGGAGTTCTTCTACGCTGTTTCCATGGTGGCGTACGGGGCATGCGTCGGTGCAGGCGACACCATGGTGCCCACGGTTCTCAATTTCGTGAGCATGTGGGTGGTGCGCATAGGGCTGGCGCTCATATTGTGCCCCCGCCTCGGGCTTACGGGCTACTGGATTGCGATGTGCATCGAGCTCAACGTCCGGGGAATCCTGTTCGCGATACGCCTGCGCGGGAACGCCTGGATGAAAAAGGTGCTCGTCCAGCCGTCCTCCGACTGACATTTTGTCACTGGCCTGCAGTTTGCCCTTCATCAAAGTGTCTCCGGCAAAGGAGACGGGAATTGAAAGTCAAACTTTAAACAACAGGAGGTTTTAATCATGTTACCGACCAAACATTATAACAATCACTGGATGCCCGACGTATTCAACGATTTCTTCGACAACGACTGGATGACCCGCAGCAACGCCACGGCGCCGGCCATAAACGTCATCGAAAACGAGAACGGCTATGAACTCGAACTTGCCGCCCCCGGCATGACGAAGGAAGACTTCAGGGTCACTCTCGACAATGACGGCGACCTGGTGATCAACATGGAGAAGAAGCAGAACCCGGAGGAAAAGAAACGCGGGCACTATCTCCGCCGCGAATATTCCTACACCAAGTTCCAGCAGACCATGCTCCTTCCCGACGACGCGGACCGCGAAGCCATCGAAGCAAAGGTGGAGAACGGTGAACTCAAGGTGAGCATCCCGAAAATCAAACGGGTTCCCGTACAGGATACCCGCAAGTCGATCGAGGTGAAATAAACCCGCCTACAGCAGTTCATGAAGGCCCTGGACATATAGCTCCAGGGCTTTTTTCATGGTGCTGCGCGGACAGGCCACGTTGATGCGCATGCAGTACGGGTCGCCGTAAATGTCGCCCGCATTTATCCAGAGTTTCTGGTGTTCCAGAAGATGCTCCTCTATCTGCTTTCCCTTGAGGCCAAGCCCGCTGAAGTCCAGCCATTCAAGGTAGGTGGCCTCCAGCGTGGCCACGCGCACCTCCGGGAATTCCGCCGCGAAGCAGTCCCGCAGGTCCAGGAAATTCCGGTGCACCACTTCGTTCATCTGGGCCAGCCAGTCCTCGCCTTCGGGTGTATAGGCGGCCTGCAGGGCCACGACTCCCAGCTGATTGACGTCGCAGTGTTCCCATATGTTTATCACCCGGTCCATGCGTGCGCGGAAATCCTCGTTGGCGGAAATGATGTTGGCTATTTCAAGCCCGGGGATGCTGAAAGGCTTGGTGGGAGAGACAAAGGAGATGCTGTTCTGCGGGAACAGGGTTGCAAAAGGAATGCAGGAGGTTCCCGGAGCGGCGATTTCGCAATGGATTTCGTCGCTTATGACGGGCACGCCGTGCGTCCCGCATATTTCTCCCATCCTGCGCAGCTCCCCTTCCGACCACAACCGGCCGCAGGGGTTGTGGGGATTGCAGAGCAGAAAAGCCTTCGTGCCTTCGTCCGCGACGGCGGATTCGAAGTCGTCCCAGTCCACTTCGTAACGCCGGGCGTCTCCGTTCCAGACGAGCTTCGAGGCGCGTATCACCGCGTCCTGGTTGGTAATGTTGTGGAAGAAACAATTGTACGCCGGAGTGAACATCACCACCTTGTCGCCAGGCCGCGTGAGCGCCTTCACCGCGATGGAAGTGGCGGGCACGATGCCGGATACGGGCATTATCTGTTCCCTGTCGATATTCCACCCGTAACGCTTCCGGAACCAGCGGATTACGCTGTCGTAATATCCGGGAGGAACGAGCGTGTAGCCGAAGACGGCGGCGTCCACGCGGGCGCGGACCGCATCGACGATGAAGGGTGCGACTTTGAAATCCATTTCAGCGACCCACATCGGAAGCACGCCGGGCCGCTTGTCCCATTTTACTGAATTGGTGCCCCTCGGGGCCCCTTCTGTAACGAAATCGTAAACCATATTTTCACAAATATAGCAATTTTCAACTTTCGCAAGTCCTTTTCGCCGTCCTGCCTGCTTGCAAAGCAGTTTTTCAGGTGTAAAGGGCTCCGCACTTTTTTTCCATATCGAAAAAGTGTTATCTTTGCCCTCCGTAAGACCGCATACGATGAAAACCATTCTCAACCAGGAATTCGGAGGGGAGCGTCCCCTTTACTGCGAGCATGACCTCAAAATAGAAAACGTCACCATACACGCCGGGGAATCAGCTCTCAAGGAAACCTCAGGCATAATTGCGGAAAACTGCCGCTTCGAAGGAAAGTACCCCTTCTGGGAGTGCAGGGGATTCACCGTGAAGAACTGCCTGTTCACGGAGGGGGCCCGCGCCGCGCTCTGGTACAGCAGTGACCTGCTCATGGAGGACACGCTCGTGGAAGCTCCGAAAATGTTCCGGGAGATGGACTCCCTCACCCTCCGGCGGGTACGCATTCCCAACGCGGCGGAAACCCTGTGGAGGTGCAGCAACGTGGTGCTGGACAATGTCCATATCCGCAAAGGCGACTACCTGTTCATGCACAGCCACGACATAAAAGTGGACGGGCTGGACCTGGTGGGCAACTATTCCTTCCAGTATTGCAGGAACGTGGAAATCCGGAACTCGGTTCTCCGCACGAAAGACGCCTTCTGGGAGACGGAGAACGTAACAGTCTATGATTCAGTCATCACCGGCGAATACCTGGCGTGGTACAGCAAGAATCTCCGGCTCGTTCGCTGCCGCATCGAGGAAACCCAGCCGCTCTGCTACGCCGACAACCTGGTGCTGGAGAACTGCACCTTCGGGCCCGACGCCGACCTCGCATTCGAATACTCCGACGTCCAGGCGGACATCAAAGGCACGGTCGCTTCCGTGAAAAATCCGCGCAGCGGACGCATCGTGGCCGACGGATACGGCGAAATCATCCTCGACGGCAACATAAAAGGCCCCGCCGACTGCATCCTGGAAACCCGCTGAGAAGGCTCCCTACCCGTTCTGTTCCGCAACGGAAGCTTCGTGAATGGCGTTATATACGGTCTTGACGAATTCCTCGTCGAGGCCGTACTGCCTTGCGGACGCGACGGCCTTTTCCAGCACTTCGTCCCAGCGGCCCGCCTGGATGATGGCCACGCTGTGCTGCTTCTTCACTTCCCCGATTTTGCGGCTCACTTTCATGCGGGTGGCAAGGTCGAAAACCAGATTCTCGTCTATCACGTCTATCTGTGCGCGGAGACGGCTCAGTTCATCCCTGAATTTCTCGTCAGCCGAGGAGGCGTCCCGTACCACCAGGCTCTCCAGCAGGGCCTGCAGATCCGGGGGCACCAACTGCTGGGCGGCGTCGCTCAGGGCGCATGAAGGATCGCAGTGGCTTTCCACCATGAGGCCGTCCAGGCCGAGGTCCATCGCCCTCTGCGAGAGTTCCTGCAGATACTCGCGCTTGCCCGCCATGTGCGAAGGATCCGCGAAGATGGGCAGCTCCGGGCAGCGTGCGCGGAGTTCCACCGCCATGTCCCACTCGGGAGCGTTGCGGTATTTGATCTTTTCCGTAGTGGACACTCCCCTGTGTATCGCGCCTATCTTGGTTATTCCTTCACGGTTGAGCCTTTCGAAAGCCCCTATCCAAAGGTCCAGGTCGGGATTCACGGGATTCTTCACGAGCACGGGGATGTCGGTGTCGCGGAGCGCTTCCGCTATCTCCTGCACGAGGAAAGGGTTCGCCGTGGTGCGGGCGCCGAGCCATACCATGTCCACGCCGTACTTGAGGCATTCGAAGACATGCTTTTCTCCGGCCACCTCCGTACAGATGCGCATACCGTACTCCTTTTTCACTTTCTGCATCCACTTGAGGCCGGGAGCGCCCACGCCCTCGAAGCTTCCGGGATGCGTGCGCGGCTTCCATATACCCGCGCGGAACACATTGATTCCGAAGGCTTTGAGCCCTTCCGCCGTGGTCATCACCTGCTCCTCGCTTTCCGCGCTGCAGGGCCCGGCGATTACGCACGGACGCGGCGGAAGGCGGAAGAATCCCCAGTCGTTCAGGGGCGTGACGGTCAACTGTCTTGCTGCACTCATTTTATTATCCTCTTTATTTTGTTCGCCTGTTCTATGAGTCCGCGGATCTTCTCCTCGTCGAAATCGCCGACGGCGTCGCGGAACTCCTTCATCTTTTCGAGATACGTGTCTATAACCCTGAGCACATTGTCGTGATTCAGGCTCAGGATCGGCACCCACATGTCCGCCGAGCTCTTCGCAAGCCGCACCGTACTCGAGAAACCTCCCGACGCAAGGTCGAATATGTGCTTCTCGTCCTTTTCCTTGTCCAGCACGGTGTTCGCGAGGGCGAAGGAGGTGATGTGCGAGATATGGGAAACATACGCCACATGCATGTCATGGGCGTCGCTGCGCATGTATGAGACGCGCATGTTGAGCACGCCGTAGAGCTCCTCCGCCCTCCGCACCGCCTCCGGGCTGGATTCCTCGATGTCGGCAAAGATGCAGGCCCTCCCGTCGAAAAGGCCGGGCCGGGCCGCCCACGGGCCGGAATACTCCGTGCCTGCCATGGGATGCGTAGCCACGTACCGGCTGCGCGCCCTGTGCCCGTGCGCAACCCTGCACATCGGTTCCTTGACGGAGCACACGTCGATGACGGTCTTCTTCGTGCCCGCCACCATGTCCAACGTTGCGGGGAGCAGTTCCATGGCGGCATTCACCGGTATGGCGAGAACCACGACGTCGGAGCGCGAAACACACTCCCCGAAATCCACGACTGCATCCACCAGGCCCGTTTTCAGGGCCGCCCCGGCTGCGACCGGGTCTTTCTCCACGCCCAGCACCGAGCCGGCGAAACCGCGGCGCTTCAGATCCAGCGCCATGCTGCCTCCAATGAGGCCGGGACCTATAATTCCTATGTTCATGCCAGCTCCTCCTTTATTTTTTCCAAAGCTCTTTCGAGTACGGGCACACTCTGGCATAGGGAGATGCGCATGTAGTGCTCTCCGTTGTGTCCGAATATGAAGCCCGGGGTGATGAACACGCCGGCGTTCCGCAGCAGGCGGTCGCTCATTTCCACAGGATCGAACGGCACCTTTCCCCACACGAAAAGCCCCTGTGAATCCGGATTGTACTTTGCCCCGAGGACGTCCATTATGCGGCAGGCCACAACCCTGCGGCGGCGGTATTCGCCGTTGAGGGCGGCAAACCATCCGTCACCCTGTGAAAGAGCTTCCGCTGCGGCGAGCTGCAGCGGACGGAACATGCCGGAATCCATCTGGCTCTTTACCTTCAGTATCTGGGAAATCACATCCGGGGACGCCGCCACCATGCCCACGCGCCATCCGCTCATGTTGTGGGCCTTGCTCAGGGAATTCAGTTCGAGGGCCACCTCCCTGGCGCCGGGCGCCGCGAGTATGGAGCAAGGAGTTTCATTCAGGATGAAACTGTAGGGGTTGTCGTTGCATATCATGATTCCGTGCCTGCGGCCGAAGTCCACCAGGGAACGGTAAAGTTCCATCGAAGCCGGGGCGCCCGTAGGCATGCCCGGATAATTGGTCCACATGATTTTAACACCCTCCAGGTCCATGGCCTCGAGCTTTGCGAAATCCGGCCGGAAGCCGTTTTCATCCACCAGGTCGTAGTTTACGATTTCAGCGCCGCACAGCCTGGCGGCGGAAGAGTAGGTGGGATAGCCCGGATCCGGCACCAGCACCTTGTCCCCTTCGTTGAGGAATGCAAGGGAAATGATGAGTATGCCCTCCTTCGAACCGGCAAGAGGCTGTATTTCGGTTTCGGGATCCAGCTTCACCCCGTACCAGCGGGAATACCACCCGGCGAATGCGCGGCGCAACTCGGGGATGCCGTTGTAGCTCTGATACTTGTGCACTCCGTCCTTCTGCGCCTGCAGGCACAGCTCGTCGATCGCCTCCTGCGGCGGCCTGCCGTCGGGCGAGCCTATCCCCAGATTGATGACGGGTTCGGAACGGCCGTCGGCGTTCATGCGGGCAATCTGCCGGTTCTTCACCGAAAAATAATACTCCTTGACGCAGGAGGTGCGGTCTGCGGGTTTGATTATCATATTGCTGAATGGTATTCTCCGAGGATGCGGAATTCATCTATGAGGGGACGCACCGCTTTCAGGGCAAGCTGATAGCGGCCATACTCCGCGAATTTTATGTCGGCATAGAAAAAGTACTGCCACTCCTTTCCCGGAATGGGGAGGGACTGGATCCTGGTGAGGTTCATGTCGTAGAATGACAGTATGGTGAGAATCTGTGCCAGCGAGCCCGGCTTGTGCGGCAGGGTAAAACAGAGCGAAGCCTTGTCTATGCCTGAAGGGGGCACCGCAAGGGTGTCGTCCATGATGAGGAATCGCGTGAAATTCTGTTTGTACGTCTCTATGCCGGCGGCGAGGATTTCCAGCCCGTACAGCTCCGCCGCAAGGGAGGAAGCCACAGCGCCCACGCCTTTCAGCCCCTCCTGCGCCACCTGGGCGGCGGACTTGGCGGTGTCTTCGCTCTCCACCAGGCGTATCCGGGGATAATCCTTGAAGAATTCCCTGGTCTGGTTTATCGCCATGTAGTGGGTGCGCACCTCGTGCAGGTCTTCGAGTTTCTGGCCCGGGAGCGCCATGAGGTTCTGTTCTATCCGCAGGAACACCTCCCCCTTGATGGTCTGCGGATTCCTTCGCAGGAGCTCGAAATTGGGGATGAGGCCTCCGGAGACGGTGTTCTCGATGGCCATGACGGCGCCGTCGGCTTCTCCCGCGGCCAGACTGGCATAGAGGTCTTCGAAAGTGTCGCATTCCACGGTCTGCAGGTCCGCCAGGCCGATGGAAGCATAAAAACGGCGGGCCGCCTCCTCGTGGAAGCAGCCGCTGTAGCCCTGTATTGCAACGCGTTTCATTTTTACTACCAACTAACTGCAAGGCCAAAGGTAAGAAATCTTTGGCGAAAAGGAAAAAATGTCAGCCTTTCCGCCGCATCGTTCCGATGCATTTGCGGAGAGAATCGTACCAGTAAGGAATGCTGCAGCCGAAAGTCTTCTGCACAAGGCTCTTGTCCAGCACCGAATAATGGGGACGCTCTGCTTTTGAGGGATACTCGGCGCTAAGACACGGGGAAATGCCGCACTTGTTCCCGGCAAGGTCCCTTATGGCCACGGAGAAATCGTACCAGCTCACCACTCCCAGGTCGGTGAAATTGTAGATGCCGGTCCGGCCCAGCTGCCCTGAAGCGATGACGGACACGATGAAAGCGGCCAGGTCGTCCGCGAGAGTGGGGGTTCCCACCTGGTCGCAGACCACTCTGAGGCTGTCCCTTTCGGAGGTGAGCCGCATCATGGTCTTGACGAAATTCCGGCCGTACTGCGAATAGAGCCAGGCCGTGCGGAGGATTATGTAGTTGCAGGCGCTGTCCCTCACCGCCTTCTCCCCCGCCAGCTTGGTGGCCCCGTACACGCTTCGGGGCTCAGGAACGGCATCTTCCTTTATGGGGACGGAGGCCTCCCCGGAAAAAATGTAGTCGGTGGATATGTGGATGAGGGTGGCCTTGCGCGCCCTGGCGGTTTCGGAAAGAATGGCGGGGACGTCCCTGTTGAGAATGGCCGCGAAGGATGCGTCCTCCTCCGCCCTGTCCACGTCGGTGTACCCGGCGCAGTTGATTATTACATCGATGTCCTCGGAATCGCAGATTATCTCCACGGCACGGGAGTTGGTGGCGTCCAGACGGACCGTCTCCTCTCCGGGAAGCTCCGTTATGTCCGTGAAGATGAAACGGTGGGCGCAGCCTTTGGAAGCCGCCCTCAGGGCGCATCCGAGCTGGCCGTTTCCACCGGTTACGAGAACATTGAGATTTTTCTTTTCCATAATCATGCAAAATTAACTATTTTTGCCTAAACTCGAAATTTTGGAAGACTGGCCTGTCATATTCCTCTACACCGACGGTGCCGCCAGCGGGAATCCCGGTCCCGGAGGCTGGGGCGTCGTGCTCAAATGCGGCAGTCTCCGAAAGGAGATGTCGGGCGGTTTCCGGCTCACCACCAACAACCGAATGGAACTGCTTGCGGTCATCATGGGCCTGGAAGCCATAAAATGGGAAAATGCCGCAGTGGAAGTGTACAGCGACTCCTCCTACGTGGTAAAGGCCGTCACGGAGGGCTGGCTCCAGGGCTGGGTGGCCATGGACTTCAAGAAAAAAAAGAACAAGGACCTGTGGCTCCGCTTCCTGGATGCATACAAGCGACACAAGGTGAATTTCCACTGGCTCAAGGGCCATGCCGGACATCCCGAAAACGAGCGCTGCGACCGCCTGGCCGTGGAGGCATACAACCTTCCCTCGCTCCCCAAGGACGAGGGGTACGAACAAGAAGAAACAAATCTTTTCCAGACACAATGATGCAAGAACGTAAACTCAAAGTGGGAATAACCCAGGGAGACAGCAACGGAATAGGATACGAGGTGATAATCAAAGCCCTCGCAGATCCCAGGATACTGGACATGATGACACCGGTGGTGTACGGTTCGTCGAAGGTCTTCGGCTTTTACAAGAAGACAATACACGAAATAGACCAGATAGACACCAATGTAATTTCCCGCGCTTCGGACGCACACGCAAGGAGGGTAAACATACTCAACTGCCTGCCGGACAACGTATTCGCCGAGCCGGGAGGGCCCACTGCCGACGCCGCCCAGGCCGCCATCACCTGCCTTGCCAGGGCCGTGGACGACCTGAAGGCCGGAGCGATAGACGTGCTGGTCACCGGCCCCATAAACAAGAAATCGGCTGTAAATGCCGGCTTCGGCTTCCCCGGCCACACCGAATACCTGCAGAAGGCGTTCGGTGTGGAAGACGTGACTATGCTCATGATTTCCGAAAGGCTCAAAGTGGGCGTGGTCACGGGCCACATCCCCATCAAGGACGTTCCCGCGTCCATAACAAAAGAAGGGATCGTGAGCAAGCTGCGTCTCATGAAAGCCTCTCTGGAACAGGATTTCGGCATCGACAATCCCCGCATCGGCGTGCTCGGCCTCAACCCGCACAGCGGCGACAGCGGCCTGCTGGGCAAGGAGGAACTGGACATCATCATCCCGGCCATACAGCAGGCCCAGTCCATGGGAATACAGGCCTTCGGCCCATTCTCTCCCGACGGCTACTTCGGAATGGGACATTACGAGAGTTTCGACGCAACGCTGGCGATGTACCACGACCAGGGGCTGGCGCCCTTCAAGGCCATCGCCTTCGAGGACGGCGTCAATTACACTGCGGGGCTTCCTGCAGTCCGCACCTCCCCCGACCACGGCACCGCCTTCGAACTCGCCGGCAGGGACGAAGCGGACCCGCGCAGCATGCGCGCCGCGATATTTGCCGCAATCGACATCCACCGGCACCGTGAAGCCTGGAAGGACCTGCAGGAAGGCAAGATGGAGGAAAAGCGCACAAACGACGAACGCCCGGAAAAACCCGGGCGAGCGCAGATAGCCTGACTTTACGGCATTACGGTTTCTTGAAGCCGTCGGCCGTGGCCTTTTCGGCGACACGGTTGATGCGGGACTGTGTATCCGGATGGGAAGAGAACATCTCGGCCACCCTGGACTGCTGTGAAGAACTTCCCTGGGACTCTCCGAGAAGTTTCCCGAATGCCGAGCCCATATACCAGGGATTCACTCCCCTCGCCTTGAGGAAATCATAGCCGAAATCGTCTGCCGCGGTTTCCTGGCTGCGGGAGAACCTGGCGTTCACCATGCTCTGGCCGAGCTGCCCGAGAATGGAATCGGACAGGATGGCCGCCACGTCGCCCGCGGAAGCTATGGCGTCAACCGCGGCGGACGTGATGAGGGCGTTCTTGTAAGCCTTCAGGGTGTGCTGCAGGGCGACATGTCCGATTTCGTGGCCTATAACGCCCAGGACTTCATTGTCGTCCATCAGGTCCATGAGGCCGGTATATACCCTGACGGAACCGTCCGCACATGCGAAAGCGTTAACCTCATCCGTCTTGTAAACTTTGAAATTGAGAGGCGTGCCGTTCACCGAGCCGAGCCCGCTGGTTATGCGCGCAAGCCTCTGGGAGTAGGCATTGCCGGCCGGCAGCACCTGCGCTTCGGCATCCATCTGGGCTACGGACTGGGAGATGTACTCCTGCATCTGCTCATTGCTTATGGAAAGCGCTTGTGCCGCTTTTGCACCTCCCTGGAGGAGACGGGCCGCGTTGAATGAACTCGAGCACGACGCCAGCGCGAGCGTCATCATCAGTATTGTAAGAAGTCTTTTCATGGTACGTAGGGATTATTTCTTCAAATATAGAATAATTTTCCGAATTTCAGGTTCCTGTAACCTTCGAAGTGATTTTCCTGACGGCTGACTCCACTTCCGGATATTCATAACCCCTTGAAAGACCGTATTTTATGAGTTTAAGACGGGCCTGTGCGTCCCCTTCCAGGTTTTTCCACCGCACTCTCATGAGGCGTTCCAGCCTGTCCGCGGCGGCTTCCGCGTCGGTTTCCGCCAGGCCGGCGTCAATGTCTTCCCGGGAGAGGCCCTTGGCCGCAAGGGCTAAGCGTATCTTCACAGGACCCCAACCGGTGAGGGATGATTTCTCGCGCGCAAAGGCGGCGGCATAGCGGGCGTCGTCCACGAACCCGTCGGAGCGCAGGGACTCCACGATTTCCCGGGCATGGCCGGCATCCCCCCCGCAGCGCTTCAACGCCTTGGAATAAATGTCCGAAGTGCAGTATTCCCGCCGCACGCACTGCGCCTGCAAACCATTCAGTATCTTTTCGTCAGAAGTCATAGCCCATGCTCAGATAAACGCCCCATCCGCCTATGTTGGACCACTGAAGGTCCGCCTTGAGCGGGCCCACGAAAGAATTGAACGCGATTTCCAGCGCGGAACCGTAAAGCGTGGGCATCAGATTTTCGAAGAAGCCCGAGAATTCCGGGACGGCCTTCACCACTCCCCCCTTCAGGGAGGCATAGAGATTCCGCACCACACCGAAACGGAGTTCCAGCTGCAGATTGGCGGCGAAATCATCCAGAATGGTACAGTTGCGCATTGCGCAGAACGGCATCTGCTGCGTTATGTAGCGCCCGGCCAGGGACCCTCCGGCGTAATTGGCCAGGAATATGTCCTCCGCGGTGGTTTCACCCACTACGAACCGTGCATAGAAGCTCGGGAGGAGCGAGACCCTCTCCGACAGGGACACGTGCTGCACATAGTCCGCGGAAATGATGTGCGCATCTTCCTTCCCGACAACCCACCGGTAATTGAGGCCCATGCTGAAACCCCTGGTAGGGAAATACTTGTCATCCATCGTGTACGCGCGCGCGATACCATAGACGGAGAACAGCTTCCTTTCGATGACGGAAAGTATGTCCTCCGAAACGGGGAGACCGCTGTCGGTAAGCCATGATTTTATGGAATAGTAGTCGTAGCGGGCGCCTGCGCGCATGTCGAAATAAGAAGTCCTGAAGCCGGAAAGCCAGGAGTCGATATGGTTCCGGCGCACGCCGGCGATGTAATTGTTGCCGTCCATGATGAGGTTGACACGGTTGCCGCCGAACCTGCCTTCCACATTGAGGGCCGGCAAATTGGGATAGGTGAGCGAATAGTGCGCGCTGCCGTACCAGTTCTGCCCGATGCGACCCTCCAGGCGGAGCTTGGAGCCGCGCAGCCTGTACGAATTCAGGCCTATTCCTACCAGGGCCGCAACCATTTCTTCCGTATCCACCCTGGTCCCGAACCCCAGCACGTGGGGAGGGCCGCTCACGCAGTCGAAACGGAGGTTGTACCCGTCATCCTCCTGCAGCAGGCTGTAGCCTACGGACTTGAAGGTTCCGGTGCCGAAGATTGTGGAAACGGCGTTCTCTATCCGGGTGTTGTCCACTCTGTCGCCGGCCTCGATGTCCAACTTGTCGATAAGGAAGCGCTCGTCCCTCCAGTCCATGCCCGGAAACGTTATGCCGGATATCCTCACCGTGGTACTTCCGATATCCGTGGCGGGCCGTCCGGCCTCCGCCTTCTTCTTTCCACGCGTACGGGAGGCCACGAGATCCAGCACGGGATCCGCCTCGAGGGCGGCCTCATACCCGCGGCGCAGTATAGTTTCGATGGCTTCGTGGTTGAAGCTCATCATGTCGTATTCGTGAAGGTCCGGATTTATGTAAACGTCCGCGTCCACCTTGTTCTTGTCATAGGCCTCGTTGCTCAGCATGTCTATCATCCGGGATATCATGTCCCCTATGTTGTTGACACCGGCTTTCGAGCTCCCGGCCTGGGACAGGACGACGCCGATTACGATGTCGGCCCCCATGGCACGCGCAAGATCCGTCGGGAAATTGTTGCGCATGCCCCCGTCGGCCAGCACCATGCCGCCCGCACGCACCGGATTGAACAGGCCGGGGATGCTCATGGTGGAGCGCATGGCGACGGCTACATCGCCCGAAGTCCAGTTCTTGGCCTTGCCGGAAACGAGGTCGGAGGCCACGCAGCAGAACGGGATGGGAAGGTCCATGAAAGAAATGGAATCGCGGTAGCCCACGGACAGCCGGGAAATGAGGTTTTCCACGTTGAGCCCGGCCACCCATCCGGAAGGCAGGCTCCCGGCCAGCGTGGAAGATGCTTCCGGGCCCCCGTTCTCTTCCTTGCGCCCGAGCGCCGCGCCCATGTAGTCGAACGGCACCTGCAGGATAAACCTGGCACGGTCCGTCTTTGTTTCATAGGGGATGTATGAAGCGTCTATCTTGTCGCTCAGCAGCAGGTCCCAGTCGGCGGTACGGAACAGCGAATCCATGAATTCCGGGCTGTATCCAAGGGAATAAAGGCCTCCAACGAGCCCGCCGATGCTGGTTCCGAGCACCATGTCCACGGGAATGCCCTTCTCCTCGAGCCTCTTGAGGACGCTCACATGGGCTGCTCCCTTCGCCCCGCCGCCGCTGAGCACCACAGCAACCGTGGGACGGCCATAACGCGAGCGTATGCCCGCCATGCGCGACTGCATCTTGCGGAACACGGCTTCATCTCCCTTCGGATCCACGCTGGCCGCTACCAGGTCGTAGCCGTTCTGTGCGTAAGCGCCCGCGGCCGCGCACATCAGTGAAAGTATAATCAGCAGTTTCTTCATGATTCTCCGCGTTTGCCCGCCAGCATGCCGCAGGCGGCGAGTATGTCCTCCCCCCTTGAAGCCCGGATGGTGCAGGTGACGCCGCTGGCCGTGAGAGTGTCGCGGAACGCCTCCATGACCGCAGGGCTTGCCGTGTCGTAGGGGAAATCTGGTATCTTGTGGAAACGTATGAGGTTTACCCGGCACTCCAGGCCCTTCAGCATGCGTATGAGTGCGTCGGCATGGCGTCTGGTGTCGTTCCAGCCCCCGAACATGGTATATTCGAAGCTCACCCTGCGCTGCCCGCTGAAGTCGTACTGGCGGATGAGGTCCACCACCGCCTGCTCATCGTACGCCTTCTGGACCGGCATGAGCTGCGCCCTCTCTTCGGGGAAAGGATTGTGCAGGCTCACGGCCAGATGGCAGCGCTGCTCATCCAGATAGCGCCTGAGCACGGGAAGCACGCCGACGGTGGACACCGTGATGCGCTTGGGGCTCCAGCCGAAACCCCATTCCGCGGTGAGCACATCGAGCGCCCTTGAAACTGCCCCGTAATTGTCGAGAGGCTCCCCCATCCCCATGAAAACGGCATTGGTAAGGGAAAGCGGGTCGTCCACGGAGAGCAGCTGGTTTATTATGTCGGCAGCGTCCAGATCCCCGTGCCATCCCTGCCTTCCGGTCATGCAGAAACGGCAGCCCATCTTGCAGCCGGCCTGGCTGCTCACGCACAGGGTGCGGCGGCCTTCGTCCGGAATCATGACCGCCTCCACCGCGGATTTCTCCAGTACTGGGAAGAGGTATTTCACCGTTCCGTCCGAAGAAACGGCCCTTCCCATGGGAGCGGCGGCCCCCGTTTCAAACCTGGCCGACAGCGCGGCCTTGGCGGCATTGGAGATATTGGGCATCCTGCCGAAATCCGCCACCCGCTTCCTGTAGAACCAGTCGGCCAGCTGGTTGCCCACGAAAGGTTTGAGCCCGCACTCTGAAACGGCCTCCCTGAGCTCCTGCAAATTTTTCCCGAGCAACTTCTCCATAGCAAGGCAAATTTACTAAAAATTAGCTATATTTGTCTATTCGGGGAAAGTCCCCGGGAAATTTTAAAAACAAAACATTATGGCTAAAGAAGCAGCAGAGAATCAGGCCCAGGAAATCAATGCCGCAAAACTCAAGGCATTGCAGGCCACGATCGACAAAATCGAGAAAGATTATGGGAAAGGTACGATCATGAAGTTGGGAGACCAGCCAGAATGGAGTGACGCCCAGGTTATCCCCAGCGGCAGCGTGGCGCTGGACCATGCCCTGGGCATAGGGGGTTATCCCCGCGGCAGGATAGTGGAAATCTACGGTCCCGAATCCAGCGGCAAAACCACCCTTGCCATCCACGCCATCGCGGAGGCGCAGAAGCTCGGCGGCATAGCCGCCATGATAGACGCGGAGCACGCGTTCGACAGGACCTACGCGAAAAACCTCGGCGTAAATCTGGAAACCCTGCTCATCTCTCAGCCGGACAACGGCGAGCAGGCCCTCGAGATAGCCGACAACCTCATCCGGTCCGGAGCGGTGGACATCGTGGTCATCGACTCCGTGGCAGCACTCACCCCCAAGGCCGAAATAGAAGGCGAAATGGGAGACAACAAGGTCGGGCTTCAGGCCAGGCTCATGAGCCAGGCCCTGCGCAAGCTCACCGCAAACATTTCAAAGACGAACACCTGCTGCATCTTCATCAACCAGCTCCGCGAGAAGATAGGCATAATGTTCGGCAACCCCGAAACCACCACCGGCGGCAACGCCCTCAAGTTCTACGCTTCCGTCCGCCTGGACGTAAGGCGTCTCACCCAAATCAAGGAAGGGGACGAAGCCACGGGCAACGCAACCCGCGTCAAGGTCGTGAAGAACAAGATGGCTCCGCCCTTCAAGAAGGCCGAATTCGACATCATATACGGGGAAGGCATCTCCCACGCGGGAGAGCTCGTGGACCTCGGCGTCAATTTCGGAATCGTCCAGAAAAGCGGCTCGTGGTTCAGCTACAACGGCGCCAAGCTCGCCCAGGGGCGCGAAGCCGCCAAACAGCTTCTCAAGGACAATCCCGAGCTGGCCGAAGAAATCGAAGCCAAGATCCGCGAAGCGCTCAAGAGCGTAAAAGACTAATCCAGCCTGCAACGGCGGAGCCTTTCCGCCTGCTCTTCGCTTATTACACCCGAACTCAGGAGGCCGTCCACGGTCCAGAGTCCGGGTGGATTGTGTTCACGGTAGAACACGATCGCCCTGGCTGTCTGCCAGGAATGCACGGCAGGGTGCAGGCGCAGGCTGTCCGCAGGCAGGCTCCAGAAAGGATAAGGCTCTGCCGGAGAGCATGTTATAAGGTCTTTCAGGCCATCGTACCTTTCCTGGTCGAAGCGGTATATCTCCATGAGCTGCTCCGTGCAGGAATAGCCATGGAGCTGCGTGCGGTAGTCCACCATCCGGCGGGCGAACCACCCGCCGATTCCAGGAAGGGAATCGAAGGCCGCCGAATCCGCCTTGTTGATATCTATCTTAGGGATGCGGATATAAGGCTCCAGCCTCATGAACACGGAATCGCTCACCACGAACGATTTCGCGAAATCGGACTTGCGGCGGAAACGCCCTCCCTTCTGGCGGTAACTGTCTATCGACCGGGCCTGCTTTTCGCTGAAGCCCAGCCGTACCAGGTCTTCCACGCTCACCGTATTGGGGTCGAACGGGAAACTCTCCACCCTGCGCGGGGCGTAAGGATGAGGGGAATCCTTGCGAAGCACCACCTTGTCCTGCCCGGAGGCCGCAGGAGCGGCTTTCCCGGCTCCGGAAGGAAGCGCGGGAGGTTCCTCCGAAGCAGCCCGGGAAGCGGAGAGTATCTCCTCCGCCATGCCGCGGTCCATCACATACACCGTGTCCGGCCTGTCGCGGTTGGCGGCAAGGCGCTCGGCGGAAGCCCCGTGTACGAACATGGCCACCTGATATCCTGTGATGAGGAATGCCAGCGAGATTGCGCCGGCCTTGAAAACTCCGGAGACGTCAGTCTTCCCCGGCCTGGGCGTCCGATCCATCGTCCTGCCTGTATTTGTTGCGGTGCTCCGCCCTTGGGGCTTCCGGAGCGCCTGCAACCGTTATGACAATTTCGCCTTTGGGATCGGTGGCGGTGAAATGGGCGAGCACTTCTTCGAGCGTGCCCCTCACGTGTTCTTCGTGAATCTTGGAAATCTCCCTCGCGACGCTGCACTGCCTCCGGGGCCCGAATACCCCGGCGAACTGTTCCAGCGTGCCCACAAGCCTGTAGGGAGATTCGTAGAATACCATGGTGCGCTTCTCTTCACGGAGCGACTCCAGCACCGTCCTGCGGCCTTTCTTCTGGGGCAGGAAGCCCTCGAAGCAGAAGCGGTCGCACGGGAGCCCGCTGGAGACGACGGCGGGGATGCAGGCCGTGGCGCCGGGAAGCGTCTGCACTTCTATGCCCCCGGCGGCGCAGGTGCGGGCAAGGAAAAAGCCGGGGTCGGAGATGCCGGGAGTTCCGGCATCGCTCACCAGGGCCACGTTCCTGCCTGCAAGAATGGCTTCCTTCACCTTTTCGGACGTGCCGTGCTCGTTGAACTTGTGGTGCGAAACGAGCGGGGTGTGTATGTCGTAGTGCCGGAGGAGGACGGAGCTTGTACGAGTGTCTTCCGCCAGGATCAAATCCGCCTCTTTCAGCACTTTCAGGGCCCGGAGTGTGATGTCCTCCAGATTCCCTACCGGAGTGGGCACAATGTACAGTCTTCCTTTCATGGAATTCTATGGCAAATGTCGCTAATTTTGACTACTTTTGCATCTGCCAGGCACAAAAATAAGAAAAATGTTTTCAGAAAGCAAAAAGACAGGATGCATTGAAGTCATCTGCGGCTCCATGTTTTCGGGCAAGACCGAAGAACTCATAAGAAGGCTCCGCCGCGCCCAGTTCGCGAACCAGAAAATCGCCATATTCAAACCTCTGATAGACACCAGGTATTCCGACATGGAGGTGGTTTCACACGACTCCCACAAGATTGAGTCGGTCCCCATCGGCGACGCCGCCGCCATGCTGGAAGTGGACCCGGATGTCCAGGTGGTGGGCATAGACGAAGCCCAGTTCTTCGGAGCCAACCTCGTGGAAGTGTGCCAGGCCCTGGCCAACCGCGGCATCAGGGTGATTGCAGCCGGTCTGGACACGGACTATCTCGGCAAGCCTTTCGGCCCCATCCCCGCCCTTCTGGCGGTGGCGGAAGACGTGCAGAAGGTGCATGCCATCTGCGTGAAATGCGGCGCCCTCGCGAACCACTCGCACCGCCTCAGCCGCAGCAGGAAACTCGTGGTGCTTGGCGAAAAGGACGTTTACGAACCGCTCTGCCGCGAATGTTACAACGCGGCTTTGGAAGAAACGGCAAAAACGGGCGAATGATCATGGAAGGAATTCAGAAAAAACGTATGCTTTCGGGCATACAGCCCAGCGGGGACCTGCATCTCGGGAATTACCTCGGCGCCATCAAGAACTGGGCGGACCGGACGAACGACTATGAGTGTTTCTACTTCATGGCGGACCTGCACACCATAACCGTGAGGCAGGATCCGGCGGAGCTCCGCAAAAGGAGCCTCGGGCAGCTGGCGCAGTACATAGCCTGCGGGCTGGATCCCGAAAAGAACGTGCTCTTCCTGCAGTCGCACGTGCCGGAACATGCCCAGCTTGCCTGGGTGCTCGCCTGCTACACCATGTTCGGGGAGCTCTCGCGCATGACGCAGTTCAAGGACAAGGCGGCCAGATATTCCGACAACATCAACGCCGGGCTCTTCACCTACCCGGTGCTGATGGCGGCGGACATCCTCCTCTACCAGCCCGACTACGTGCCGGTTGGCGACGACCAGAAGCAGCACGTGGAGCTCTGCCGCGACATAGCCCAGCGCTTCAACGGCATCTATGGCGACGTGTTCACTTCTACATCAACGACCGTCCCACCGGCGCCGTGGTGGGTTGCCAGCCCTTCGGCGGCGCCCGAGCCTCCGGCACCGACGACAAGGCGGGCGGGCCGTTCAATCTGTTTCGCTGGGTATGCCCCCGCAGCATCAAGGAGACGCTCGTGCCTTCCACCGACCCGTTCGCAACTTATCCCTATATCAAAAGATAGTTCCGTCCCCTCATGGAAATACACGTCAGCAACGAGACAAGCCGTCTCCGCAGCGTCATTCTGGGCCTTCCGCAGTCGAACGGCCCGGTGCCCTCGCCCGGCCAGACCTACGACAGCAAGTCCTATGAGTCCGTGAAAAACGGCGTTTATCCCACCCAGGAGGACATCATCACCGAAATGAACGCCTTCGAGAAAGTACTGCGCAAATACGACGTGGACGTTCTCCGGCCGAGGCTCGTAAAAGACTGCAACCAGGTTTTCTCCCGCGACGTGGGCTTCGTAATCGACGACAAAATCGTGGTGGCGAACGTCATTCCCGACCGCCAGGATGAGATAGACGCCTACGAACCCATCTACAAACAGATACACTACAAGCAGATTTACAATCTTCCCGAAATGGTGCACGTGGAGGGAGGCGACGTGGTGCTTTACAACGACCTGATCTTCCTCGGGCAGTACAATTTCCCGGATTATCCGGAACTCAAGACGGCCCGTACCAACCGGCTGGCGCTCGACTACCTCCGGATGATCTTCCCGAACAAGAAGATAATCCCGCTGAACCTTCGGAAGAACGACCTCGACCCCCGCGACGGCATACTCCACCTGGACTGCACCTTCATGCCCGTGGGAGAGGGGCTCGCAATAATCTACAAGCCCGGCTTCCTCAACCCGCGCGACGCAAACCACCTCGTGGGCCTGTTCGGACAGGACAACGTCTTCGAACTTACCCAGGACGAGATGTACTGGATGAACTCCAACATCTTCAGCATCTCCCCGAAAGTGGTGGTGGTGGAAGAGCGTTTCACCCGCCTGAAACAATGGCTGGAGGGCAAGGGGCTGACCGTGGAAACGGTTCCATACAGGGAGATTTCCAAGATGGGCGGGCTGCTGCGCTGCAGCACCATGCCGCTCAGAAGAGACATATGACATATAATTTCAAGACCATCATGAAAGAAAAACTCACTTCGGCCGAATACATCGCGATGGAGCAAAGGTACGGCGCACACAACTATCATCCGCTTCCGGTAGTGCTCTGCAAGGGCAGCGGCGTTTATGTGTGGGATGTTGACGGCAAACGTTACTACGATTTCCTCTCGGCGTATTCCGCCGTGAACCAGGGTCATTGCCACCCCAGGATAGTGAAGGCGCTGAAAGACCAGGCGGACACCCTCTGCCTCACCTCCCGCGCATTCTACAACGACTGCCTCGGGCCCTACGAGAAGTTCGCCACCGAAATGTTCGGCTACGACAAGCTGCTTCCCATGAATTCCGGTGCGGAAGCGGTGGAAACGGCCCTAAAGCTCGCCAGGCGCTGGGGATACAAGGTGAAAGGCATTCCCGAAAACGAGGCCCTCATAATAGTGTGCAACGGCAATTTCCACGGCCGCACCATCACCATCGTGACGCTCTCCAACGACCCTGATTCCTACTACCAGTACGGGCCCTTCACTCCCGGATTCATCCAGATTCCTTACGACGACACCGAAGCTCTCCGCCAGGTCCTGGAAGAGAAGGGCGACAAGGTCGCCGCCATGCTGGTGGAACCCATTCAGGGGGAAGCCGGGGTTTACGTGCCCCACGACGGATACATAAAGGAGTGCTTCGACCTCTGCCATGCGCACAATGTGCTGTTCATAGCCGACGAGGTGCAGACCGGCCTCGGACGCACCGGACGCATGTTCGCATGCGACTGGGAGGGCGTCCGCCCCGACATGATCACCATGGGAAAGGCCCTTTCCGGAGGCACCCTGCCCGTTTCGGCCGTGGTCGCCGACGACGAGATAATGCTGACCATCGGCCCTGGAGAGCACGGTTCCACTTTCGGAGGCTTCCCGCTCGCGGCCAAGGTGGCGGTGGAAGCCCTTTCCGTGATAAGGGACGAGAAACTCACCGAAAACGCGGAGCGGCTGGGAAAGATTTTCCGCGCGGAAATTTCCAAAATAAAGAGCCCCTACTTCGTGAATGTGCGCGGCAAGGGCCTGCTCAATGCCGTAATCACCGAGCCTCATGAGGGAAAGGAAGCCTGGGACATCTGCCTCAAGCTCGCGGACAGGGGCCTGCTGGCCAAACCCACCCACAGGCACATCATCCGCTTCGCTCCGCCCCTTGTGATAAACGAAGAGCAGCTGCGCGAGTGCATCGGCATAATAAAGGACGTTTTCGAGTCCCTGTAGCAGAAATGAAAAAAAGACTTGCAATGATAGCCTTCGGCGGCAACGCGCTCCTGCGCAGCGGCCAGAAGGGCAGCTATGCCGAGCAGCTCGCCAACGTGGAAGACACCTGCGAACAGCTCTGGCCCCTCATCGAAAAGGGATACAACATAATTATCGGCCACGGCAACGGCCCTCAGGTAGGCAACGGCCTTCTGCGCCACGAAGCCGGCCAGAATGAATACGGGCTGCCTGCGATGCCCATGGACTTCTGCGGCAGCGAGACCCAGGGCTCCATCGCCTACATGATTGAAACCGGCATGGAGAGGGTACTGCGCCGCCATGGTTCCGACCGCCGCGTGGTTTCGCTCGTAACCCGCGTGGAGGTAGGCGCCGACGACCCGAAGTTCCGGAACCCTACCAAACCTGTAGGCCCCTATTATACCGAAGAACAGGCAGGGAAGCTCCATGCAGAAACCGGTGCCACCTACCGCGAAGACCCCAAAGGAAACGGATGGCGCAAGGTGGTAGCATCCCCTGTTCCCCTGAAAATCAACAACATAGAGATAGTTGAAAAGCTCGCGGCGGAAGGCGATATAGTGGTCACCGTGGGGGGCGGCGGCATCCCCGTCATCGACACTCCCGAAGGCCACAGGGGCGTGGAGGCCGTCATCGACAAAGACCTGGCCAGCTCGCTCTGCGCTAATCAGACGGGAGCCGACGAGTTCTACATCCTCACCGATGTTCCCAAGGTCTATATCAATTTCCGCAAGCCCGGCCAGAAGGCGCTCGACGTCATTACCGTAGCCCAGGCCAGGGAGTATCTGACCCAGGGCCAGTTCACCGAAGGCTCCATGGCCCCCAAGGTGCGCGCCGGCATATCCTTCGTGGAGAACGGCGGGCGCGAATGCGTCATCACCGAAGCAGGCCAGCTGGGCAATCCGGCCTGCGGCACAAGAATCGTTAAATAATCAATACAACAAAATGGCATATAATCTCCGCAACCGGAGCTTCCTGAAGCTCCTCGACTTCTCCCCGAAGGAAATCCAGTACTTCCTCGACCTCGCCCGCGACCTCAAGCGCGCCAAATACGCCGGCACCGAAAGGCCGTCGATGACAGGCAAGAACATCGCCCTCATCTTCGAAAAGACCTCGACCCGCACCCGCTGCGCCTTCGAGGTGGCCGCCCACGACCAGGGCGCGCACGTCACTTATCTCGGCCCCACCGGAAGCCAGATCGGCATCAAGGAGACAATGAAGGACACCGCCCGGGTGCTCGGGCGCATGTTCGACGGCATAGAATACCGCGGCTTCAAGCAGACCACGGTGGAAGAACTGGCCGAGTTCTCCGGCGTTCCCGTTTGGAACGGCCTCACCAACGAGGCCCATCCAACCCAGGTCCTGGCCGACCTCATGACCATGCAGGAACACTCCGACAAGAAGCTCCACGAAATCGCCTTCGCTTACGTGGGCGACGCCCGCTTCAACATGGGCAACTCCCTGCTGGTAGGCGGCGCCAAGATGGGTATGGACGTGCGCATCGTGGCACCGAAAGCCCTCTGGCCCGCACAGGAGCTCATCGACAAGTGCAGGGAAACAGCGAAGGAGACAGGCGCGCGCGTCACCGTCACAGACGACGTGGACGCCGGCGTGAAGGGCATCGATTTCATCTACACCGACATCTGGGTGTCGATGGGCGAACCCGACGAGGTCTGGAAAGAGCGCATCGCCATGCTGATGCCCTACCAGGTGAACGCGAAACTCATGGAGCGCACCGGCAACCCCGACTGCAAGTTCATGCACTGCCTCCCCTCCTACCACAACCTCGACACCAAGGCCGGAAAGGACGTTTACGAGAAGTTCGGCCTGGACGGCATCGAAGTCACCGAAGAAGTGTTCGAAGGCAAAAACAGCATAGTCTTCGACGAAGCCGAAAACCGCATGCACACGATAAAGGCGGTAATGGTGGCTACGCTCGGGGACTGACCCTTACTTGCAGGACATAATCCGCAGGATCATCCTGTCGGTACTTTGCATGCCTACGGAACCTATTTCACCCAGGTTCCGTATGGTTTTTTCTATATCCTTGTCGATGATGCCGTTGTGCTCGTCGGCGCAGATGCCGTTCAGGGCCAGCACGGCGGACTGGACGCTGGAATAGACGCCGCTCGCCACCTTCATGGCGCAGCCGGCCTTGGCCCCGTCGCAGACCATTCCGGTGATGTTCCCTATCATGTTCTTGATGGCGGAGCATATCTGCACGTACCCGCCGCCCTCCAGCCATACTATTCCGCAGGAGGAGCCGGTGCTGGCCACGACGCACCCGCAGAGGGCCGACAGTTTTCCGAGATAGCCTTTGATGTGGATGGCCACCAGGTTGCTCAGCACGAGCGCCCTGGCGAGACGTTCGTCGTCCACCCCGTAGCGGGTGGCGTACGCGATTACGGGCATGCTCACGGTAATGCCCTGGTTGCCCGAGCCGCTGTTGCTCATCGCGGCCAGCGTGCAGCCGGCCATGCGGGCGTCCGAGGCGGCGGCGGTAACTCCCATGGCGTAGCTCATGAAGTCGTCCCCGAACACGGAGTTCTGGTTGGCGCGTATGGTTTTTCCCACCCTCAGTCCGTATTCGCCGGAGAGGCCCTCCTCGCAGAGCGCCCAGTTCAGGTCCCTGTCCCCGAGGATGAACTTTATGTCAGCGTAGTCCGCTTCGGTGGCGAAAGAGCATATCTCCTTGACTGTGAGGGCATAATCCCGCGTGCTCTTGCAGGGAGCCTTTCCTTCCTGCGCCGCGGCATCGCACCACAGCACTTTCCCGCCAAGGCTGGTCTCGGATATATGGTCGTGGTCGTCCGTAACGGTGGCGCTGGCGGTGTGGCCGGCGTCCCCGCCCGTCATGCCCACGGTAGCCTTCACATACAGCAGCGGGCAGTCCTCCGCAATCCTGACTTTCACCATCCCGCGTTCCACCAGGCTCCTGGCGCGTTCCACGGCCTCCCTGTTCACCCCTTCCAGAACTTCCAGGCCCCTGGAGGAATTGCCGCAGACCGCCCCGAGGGCGGCAGCTATGGGAAGTCCCATCATGCCGGTTCCGGGGATGCCCACGCCCATGCCGTTCTTGAGTATGTTCCCGCTCACCTCCACGTCTATGCTGAAGTCCGAACCGAGCCTCCGCAGCGGGCACTGCGCCACGCATCCCGCGGCGCTTCCGAGCAGTATCTCGGCGGCTTTCGCCACTGCCAGGGCCACGGCTATGGGTTCGGTACAGCCAAGGGCGGGCTTCACCTCCTTGTGGAGGAGTTCCAGAATTTCAGCCTGTCTTGGTGTCATTTCCCGTAAGCTTTCAGCCCCGCATCGAGAAACTCGATGTATTTGGACACGCTCTTGTCGAAACCGTACGGACCGGTAAGAGGCTGGCCGTCCGGGGTGACGGCTATGTAATATGGCTGGGCGTTGGAGCCGAACTTGAAACGCTGGAGGTAACTCCACTTGTCCCCCACCGTCCGCAGGGTGCGCTCCCGTCCGTTCTCCGCTACCGTCACCGGTTCGGGGAGGGGTGTCTTGTCGTCCACGAACAGCGAAATGAGCACGTAGTCTTCGTTCAGCCTGCGGCCCACCCTGGAATCCGTCCAGACCTCGGCCTCTATCTTGCGGCAGTTCACGCAGCCGAATCCGGTAAAATCCAGCAGCACGGGCTTTCCTGCGGCATTCGCGGCTGCCATGCCCTGCTCGTAGTCCCGGTACTGCGCCCGGACCTCGCTGCGGTTGAGGTTGAAGTCCTGCGTATAGAGGGGCGGCGCAAAGGCGCTGACCGCCGGACAGGGCGCACCCCAAAGACCGGGCACCATATACACGGCGAGCACGAAGGAGCACATTCCCAGCATGATGGAAGGTACGCTTGAGGGCTTGTGCCCCTCTCCGCCGATTTCGTCCACGGGGAATTTGAGCCAGCCCACGAGATAGGCTCCAAGGAGGGCGAATATCACTATCCAGATGCTCAGGAACACTTCCCTGTCGAGTATGTGCCATCCGTAGGCGAGGTCCGCCACGCTCAGGAACTTGAAGGCGAAAGCCAGTTCCACGAAGGCCAGGACTACCTGTATCCTGGTCATCCATGAGCCGGATTTGGGCATTTTCTTCATGAATCCCGGGAACAGGGCGAAGAGGCTGAACACGAGCGCGAACGCAAAAGCGAAACCGAACATGCCGACGACCGGCCCGAGCACGTTGCCGGTGGTGCTCATTTCGGCTAGCAGCAGTCCTATTATGGGGGCGGTGCAGCTGAAGGACACGAGCACCAGCGTAAGGGCCATCAGGAAAATGGAGATGAATCCGGTGGTCTTCGCCGCCTTGCTGTCCACTGCATTGTTCCACTTGCTGGGCAGCTTTATCTCGAACCAACCGAAGAAACTCAGCGCGAACACCACCAGCAGCACGAACAGGAAGATGTTGAACACGGCGTTGGTGGCCAGTTCGTTAAGTTTGCTGCCCCCGAAGATGAGAGTGATTCCCACCCCAAGCACAAGGTAAATTATTATGATGCAGAGGCCGTAAGCGATTGCATCCCGCCGGCTTTCCTTCCTGTCCGGGCTGCGATGCATGAAAAAGCTCACCGTCATGGGGATGATAGGCCAGATGCACGGCATGAGAATGGCCAGCAGACCGCCGAGAAAGCCCATGAGCAACAGGTACCACAAACTGCGCGAGCGGGCAGCGCCGCCTGAAGAGAGTGCCACCGTCTTGTCTGTCACCGGTTCCCAGAGCTCTCCCCCGAACACGGCATCGCCCGTCGCAGAGGCCGGGGCCGCGGCCGGAGCGGATTCCCGGTCTTCTCCCGGATTGGCTCCGGAAGCGGCCGCGAAGGCAGGACTCTCCCCTTCCTCACTGAAATCCACCCTGTCCGGGGGAAGACAGTTGCGGTCGTTGCACGCACCGTATTCGAGCCATGCGTCTATCTTGTATCGCGGGGCGGTGAAGCGCACGTTCTGCACAAATTTCACGCTGTTCTCGAAATAGCGCAGGTTCATGCCGAAAACTTCGTCGAACTTCTCGATTTCCCTGCCTTCGGGAACGAGCTCCCCCACCAGCTCCACGCCTTCCAGCGTCCCGGCGCCGAAAGCGGCGGCAGTGGGGCCGTCCTGGCCGAGACCGGTGGAATACACGTGCCAGCCGCGGTCCATGGTGAGGGAAAACACTATGCGCCCGTTCCCGGAACCGTCCTTCTGGAGCTGTGAGGAGGACTTCACCGGCTCCAGAATCTGCGCGGAAGCGGCCTGCCCCAGCAGAATGGATACGGCGAATACGTATAAAAATCTAAGGGTTTTCATGTCCGCTAACTGTAGAGGAAGCGCTTGATGCTCATTTTGGGAGTCTTCTCGAACGCTTCTTCACGAACTTCCACCTTCGCTATCTGGCTGTATTTGGGAAGAAGCCTGTTCGCGCCAATCCTTATGGCCTCGGGGATGTCGGAGAGGGCCTCCGCGTCCAGTCCCCTGGTGGCGTTTGCATCGAGGTAAACAAGAGCCACGAGCCTCCCGCCGCGGTCCACCACAACGCTCTCGGAAACATATTTCTGGTTGTTAACGACAGCCTCGAGTTCCTCGGGATAGATGTTCTGGCCGGAAGGGCCGAGGATCATGGCCTTGCTGCGGCCCTTGATGAATATCCAGCCGTCCTTGTCCTGTATGCCCAGGTCGCCGGTGCGCAGGTACCCGTCTTCCGTGAAGGCGGCCCTGGTGGCTTCCTCGTTCTTGTAGTAGCCTACGCATATGTTGTCGCCCTTGGCCTGGATCTCGCCCACCACATGTTCGGGATCCTCGGAGTCGATGCGCACGGTGGTGCAGGCTACCGGACGTCCGCAGGACCCCTGCTTGTAGAGGCGGGCCCATTCGTATGCCAGCAGCGGATTGGCCTCGGTCATGCCGTAGCCTACGCTGTAGGGGAAATCTATCTTCTTGAGCCACTTCTCCACTTCGGGGTTGAAAGCGGCGCCGCCGAAGATGAACTCGCGAACGTTGCCTCCGAACGCCTGGAGCAGACCGTCCCTCACCTTCCTGAAGACAATCTTGTTTATGCCGGGAATCTTGCTGGCCACCTTGACGGCGGGCTTGTCCAGGATGGGCTTTATCTTGCCCTTGAATATCTTCTCCATCACGAGCGGCACGCTGATCAGAAGGTAGGGATGCACGTCCTGGAAGGCCTTCATGAGGGCCGCGGGCGTGGGAGCCTTGCCCAGCCAGTAAATGGAAACGCCGTTGCACACGGGGTACACGAACTCTATCATGAGCCCGTACATGTGCGCCATGGGCAGCATGCTCACGATGGCTTCGCCCACGGGCATTTTCCACTGGCAGTAGTCCACGGTGGCGGTGAAGTTGCGGTTCGTGAGCATCACGCCCTTGGGATTGCCCGTGGAACCCGAGGTGTAGTTGATCATGGCAAGATTGTCCAGCGGGCTCTCCGGGAACACCACGTCGCCGGGTTTCATGCCCTCGGGATACCTGGACGCGAACGCGGCCTCCATGCCCTCATGCGCCTTCTTTATGGTGTCGTTGGCCGCATATAGCAGGCCCCAGCCGTTGATGTCCACGGCAAACAGCAGCCCGGGCATGTCGGCTATGTCCATCTTCTCCCATTTTTCGGCGTCGGTGAAAAGTCCGAGGGCCTCCGAATGGTCCGTGAGGAAAGCCACGTTGGCGGGAGTGAAATCGTTGAGTATGGGCACCACCACCGCCTCGTAGGTAATTACGGAAATGTATGCCATGCCCCAGCGGGCACAGTTGGGGGCGGAAATGGCGATGTGATCGTGCTTCCCGATGCCGGCCGCCTCGTAGAAGAGGTGCAGCTTCTCTATGCGCGAAGCCATTTGCCCGAAGGTGTAGCTCTTGCCGCCGACGTCGTTAAGGGCGGGCTTGTCCCAATACTTCCTGGTGGCGCTTTCAAGCCTCTTCAGGTAATGGATGTGTGGATAGTCTGTCATTTTATATTCATTGGTTTAGGGTTTTCAGATGCTGCCGGCAAGCTGGCGGAGATTCTCTTCCGCGCGCACCTTGTCTATGATGCTGCATACGATCTTGAAGGTGCGGGAATCCTCGGTATAGACCGCGGGAGTGATGAACTTCACCCTGCCCTGCCGCTTGAGCTTGAGCGCCGAGGAGTGCTTGCGGGGATTGGCGGGGTCGTAAACCGCGATGGGGTTGCCCCCGAACATGCCCACTATCTTCATGCAGGGGATGTCGGTTTCCCCGTCCCCGAAGTATATCATGTTGGGGAAGGCGATGCGCTTCTTGTCGTCCGCCTTGCTCTCGTTTACCTTCTTTGAGTCGTGCTGGCTGAATATGCCCTTGGATATCTTGAAAAGGAACTGCGTCTTCGCAGTGTGGTCCACGGCGATGCCGGGCCATTCCGCCTCCCCGTCGGCGCCGTAGATGAAGGTGCCGGCGTAGATGTGCTTGAACTCCCCGGCGATGGGGCTCCCTTCTATGATTTCCTTGAGTCCGGACGAATTGATGTAATGCTCCACCTTCACGCCGTGCGCCTTCCCGTAGCCGTTCACCAGGGAGAACCATTCGCGGACCCCGTCGAAAAGCTCTATGTTCTTCCCGAATTCCCGGAAAGAATCCCGGCGGAGCTTGATTCCGGCCTTGCGGGCCTCTTCGAACATGAGCAGCATGTAGGAAAGCACGTTGCTCGCATCCTGCCCCACGGCGATGCCGTCGCTCATCTTCCAGAACTCCTCCTTGGTCTTGCCCACGGCCTGGATGAAGCCGAACTCCTGCATGTTGCCCGGGGAAAGGGTTCCGTCGAAATCGTAAATGAGTGCAACTATCGGTTTTTTGGTCATATCCGACAAAGATGCAAAAAAATAATTGTAAATTAGCGGAATATGAAAAGAACTTTGCTCTTTTTGGCCATGTCGCTCGTCTTCGCCGCGGCATACGCACAGACTCCGGAACAGACCGCAGGAACCTATTACGCTTACCACGCACCCGACACCATATTCTATCACGCCGCCCCGGCCGGGTACAAACCCTTCTACATAAGCCATTACGGGCGGCACGGTTCCCGCTGGATGGAGAGCGAAAACCGCTACAGGAGACTGGAAGAGTATTTCTCCGACAGGGACAACCTCACCCGCGAAGGCAGGGAGGTGGCGCGGAAGATACGCGCGGTCTGCAGGGACGCCGCCGGCAGGGCCGGCATGCTGACGCCGCTGGGGGCCGCACAGCACCGGGAGATAGCAGGCAGGATGTTCGCCGCCTACCCCGAGGTGCTGGGAGGCAGCGCCGACGTACAGGCGCGCAGCAGCGTCGTTCCGCGCTGCGTGGAGAGCATGGAGGCCTTCACGCTCAGGCTGCGCGAGTTGAATCCCGGCCTGCGCATCACTACCGACGCCAGGCAGGAATTCATGGAATACATTGCCCCGGGCACCAGGGAACTGAACGCCTACAGGAGCAGCGTGAGGGTGCCCCTCTTCGCTTCGCCGGACCGCCTTGCGGCCGCCCTCTTCAAGGACCCGTCCAGGATAGGCGATCCGCGCATGCTCATGCTGGACCTGCACACGACAGCCTCCGACATGCAGGACATACCCCTCGACGTGGACCTCTTCCCGATTTTCACCAAATCCGAACTGCTTGCCCTTTACGAATACAACAACAGGCGCCGCCTGGAGCTGAACGGCGACGACGTGCGCATGCAGGGCCTCGCCGCCGCCGCGACCGTCCCCCTTTGGGACAACATCCGGGACGAGGCCGATTCCGCGCTCACTCTGGACCACCCTACGGCGACGCTCCGCTTCGGCCACGACACCTACCTGCTGCGGCTGTTGGCCTTCCTGCAGATGGAGCATCCCCGCGGACTGGACAAGACCTCCCCTATGGCAGCCAACCTGCAGATGGTGTTCTACCGCGGCGGGGGCCCCGTGCTCGTCAAATTCATACTCAACGAGAAAGAGGCGCGCGTGCCGGTACCCACTTCCAACTGGCCTTACTACAAATGGGATGACGTGCGGCAGTACTACGAAACGAGGGTGGAACGCCTCGGACACCAGCGCATGCTGTGCTCCCTGAACACCATGGCAGGCACGGGCAGGTCCGCGCTGTTGCCGGGAAGCGTCTATGACGGCGCGGCGGAGAACTCCGGACAGACCATCCCCGCAGTGCTCGCACCCAACGGGCAGACCTTCTGGACTCCGCAGACAAGGGACGGCGAAATCATGGGGCAGGCTCCCTATTACCACGAGGACACCATGCTCCAGGGATTCAGGGCAAGTCACTGGATATCAGGGAGCGACGCCCAGGATTACGCATCCTTTACCATCGCTCCCATAGCAGGGAACCTGCGCCTTGAGGCATCCCTCAGGGCCACTCCGTTCGAACATTCCGACGAGATTTCCCATCCCCACTACTACAGCGTCAACCTGCGCGAAGAGCATCTCAGGGTCGAGATTACCGCGGACAGCCACACCGGAGCGTTCCGGGTAACCCCCACCGAGGACGGACCGGTGCACATCGTCATAGCCGTGAACAACGGCGAGGGGAAGGGTTCCGTACGGATAGACGGGCCCAACCACATGGTATATGCCAAGAATCCCGTCAGCCGCATTTACCAGGGGCAGGGCGAATACGCCAATCTGGACGGTTATCTGCTCGTGAACTACAGCCAGGATCCCGCCGTCACCGGCATCGACGGAAGTTTCGCCTGGCTCACCTTCGAAGGCAGGAAGGGCCGCACCATAGATTTCTGGGCGTCCACCTCCTTCACCGGCGAGACCGGCGCCCTGCGCAACCTGGCAGCGGAGGGGGGAACTTTCGAGGAAATGGCCTCCAGGCTCACGCAGAAATGGTGCGACCGCCTACACCGCATAGACATCACCTCGAACGACGAGGGCGCCGTGAACCAGTTCTACGGAGCAATGTACCGCGCAAGCTTCACCCCCCGCGAAATCAGCGACTGCGACGGCAGCTTCCCGCGTTTCGCATACGGCACGACCATGAGGCGCGCCGGCAGGCACTATATGGATTTCAGCCTCGGAGACACCTACAGGGCCCTTCATCCCCTCCTCACCATAATCGAACCCGAGCTCAGCGGCGAGATGATGCAGAGCCTTGCCGACATGGCCTACGAGGGCGGATGGATGCCCGTTTCCCCGTTCCGGAACAGCTACACCTCCGCGATGACCGGAGACCATGCCTCTTCCGTGATTGCCGACGCGTTCCTGAAGGGCATACGCAACTTCGACGTGGAGAAAGCCTACGACGGCATGCGCCAGAACGCCTTCGGCACTCCGGCTACCTACGAAGACTACGCGAACGGAAAAGGGCGGAGGAGCGTCGCATCCTACTGGGAAAAGGGATATATCCCCCTGGAAGACAAGGTGGAGGAGGCGTTCCTCAGGGGAGGGCAGGTTTCCCGCACTTTGGAGTATGCCTACGACGACTACGCCATGTCCCGCATGGCGGAAGAGCTCGGCAACGGATATGACTACCGCGTGCTCACGAGGCGTTCCTCCAACTGGAAGAACGTGTTCGACCCGTTCAACGGCTGGGTCAACGCCAGGCACGAAGACGGCAGCTTCGCCCCGGCCGGCGACATCACGGAAATCCCGGACTGGCTTGCCGGCGGCGCCTCCATACACTACAGCTGGTACGTACCGCACGATGTCCAGGGGCTCATACGCGCCATGGGCGGCCAGGAGGCTTTCTGCAAAAGGCTCGACGTCTTTTTCACCGGAGGGTACTACTGGCACGGCAGCAGCGCCTGCCATCACATCCCCTACCTCTACGCCATGGCCGGGCAGCCCGAAAAGACACGCCGTTACGTGAGGCAGATACTCGGCAGCGCATACGACAACGTCCCCGGAGGACTTTCAGCCAGTGAGGGCGCGGGGCAGATGAGCGCCTGGTACATATTCTCGGCGCTTGGTTTCTACCCGGTATGCCCCGCCTCAGGAAGGTATGTCACAGGCACGCCCCTCTTCGAGAAGGCGGTGCTGAACCTGCAGAACGGCAAGACTTTCACCATACTCAGGGACGACTCTGCCGATGAGCATACCTACCTGAAACACAGCGATATAGTTAAGGGAGGGACACTCCGCCTCAAATCCAGGTAAAAATCACTTCAGCAGGCTTTCGCTGCGGGCGATGAATTCCGCCAGGGCCTTGCCCTTGAGCAGGCCGTTCGAAAGGAGCGCAAGGTCAATCACCTGGTGCAGGAGCTTCTGCCGGCCCGCAGTGGTGTGGCTCTCCTCCGCCGTCTCCTTGCCGTCGGCGTCCGTGCCAGCAGGATTGTCCACCACCTTCTTGCGGGAATCCCATATCCTGGCGACGAGCGGGTTCTGCATGTTCACCTTCACGGTGTAAGACGCAGGCATTTCGCCGTAGAAGTTCATGCCTCCCCCGAGTTTGCTCATCTCGGCATAACGGCGCATGAACTCGCTCTGGGTGATGAGTACCGGGGATGCGTTTTCACCCAGGTTCTCCGGCTCCACCCACCAGTCGCTCCCCTCCGGAAGGGCCTCCTTGAAGATGTCCTGAAGGGCCTTCCTGTCCTCGTCCGCCATTTCGGGCTTTACCTTGTCGGCCTTTGGGATGAGGTTCTCCGCAGCATCGGAATCCACCCTGGCGAAACGGGCGTCCTTCAGTTTCTGTTCCAGCAGGTTGGCGAAGTGGGCGTCAAGCTCGCAGTCCATGAGGAGCACGTCGTATCCCATGTTCCTGGCGGCCTCGATCTGGGTGTACTGGCTCTCCGGGTCGTTCGCGTACAGGTAAACCACCTTGCCGTCCTTGTCGGTCTGCAAAGGCTCTATGGCCTTGCGGTAGTCTGCGAAGCTGAAATACTTGCCGCCGGTGTTCCGGAAGAGGGCGAATTCCAGCGCCCGGTCGCAGAATTTCTCGTCGGTAAGCATGCCGTACTCGATGAAGAGCTTTATGTTGTCCCATTTGGCCTCGAAGTCTGCGCGCTGTCCGCTGAATATCTCCTCCAGCCGGTCTGCCACCTTCTTTGTAATGTAAGTGCTTATTTTCTTGACATTCGCGTCGCTCTGCAGATAACTGCGGCTCACGTTGAGCGGGATGTCCGGGCTGTCTATGACGCCATGCAGCAGCGTCAGGAAGTCGGGAACGATGTTATCTACATGGTCGGTGACGAACATCTGGTTGCAGTAGAGCTGTATCTTGTTCTTGTCAATCGCCATGCGTTCCTTTATCTTCGGGAAATAGAGGATGCCGGTGAGGGTGAAGGGATAGTCCACGTTCAGGTGAATCCAGAACATGGGCTCCTCCTCCATGGGATAAAGCGCCCTGTAGAATTTGAGGTAGTCCTCGTCCTTCAGGTCGGCCGGAGCCTTGGTCCATATCGGTTCAATGCTGTTCACGACGTTGTCCTCTTCCGTCTCCGTCTCTTTTCCGTCCTTCCATTCGGTCTTCTTGCCGAACACCACCGGCACGGGCATGAACTTGCAGTACTTGCCAAGCAGGGCGGAAATCCTTCCCTTCTGGGCGTATTCCTTGTCTTCGTCGTCGATCCAGAGCGTTATTTCCGTGCCGCGGACGCTGCGGTCCCCCTCCTCCATGGTGAACTCGGGATTGCCGTCACAGCTCCATCTCACCGCCCTGGCGCCTTCCTTCCAGCTGAGCGAATCGATCGTCACCCTGCGGCTCACCATGAATGCGCTGTAGAAACCGAGACCGAAATGGCCGATGATGTTCTGGTCCTTGTATTTTTCGAGGAACTCCCCGGCGGAAGAGAAGGCAATCTGGTTGATGTACTTGTCCACCTCGTCCGCCGTCATGCCTATGCCGTGGTCTATCACTTTCAGCGTCCTGTCCTTCTCGTCCAGGACCACCTCCACCTTGAGGTCTCCGGTCTCGCCCTTGAATTCTCCGCTGCCCGCCAGGACCTGAAGCTTCCTGGTGGCATCCACGGCATTCGCCACGAGTTCGCGAAGGAAAATTTCTTTGTCCGAATAAAGGAACTGCTTGATTACCGGGAAGATATTCTCGGTCGTCACTCCGATTTTTCCGTTTGTTGCCATATTGTTTCTGAATTTGTTTCTGTCTGCGACGGGAATGATTCAAACTGCGGGCCAGTGACAAAATGACAAGCGGGCGGCCTCCAGTCTTCCGACTTTCAGGCCGCCCGCTCCCTTTCAGGGGAAAAGTTTCTATTTCTTCTTCCAGACTTTGTTCATCTCCTCGAGCGTCTTGCCCTTGGTTTCGGGGACGAGCTTCCAGACGAACAGGGCGGCCAGCAGGCAGATTACGCCGTAGAGGGCGTAGGAGAAGAAATGGCCGAAGTTGACGCCCATGCTGCCCAGGCGCATGTTGTACATGGGCACGAAGGTGCTGGAAACTATGAAGTTGAATATCCACTGGAAGGCTACTGCGATTGCGGTGGCCTGGCTGCGGATGGTGTTGGGGAATATCTCGCTGATGAGCACCCAGCAGATGGGACCCCAGCTGAACATGAACGAAGCGCTGTATATGAGTATGCTGATGACGGGCACGATGGCCGGAGCGTCGAGCACATTGCTCAGGGCCACTCCGAGCGCACCCACGGCCATGAGCAGCGAGCCTACGATAAGAAGCGGCTTGCGGCCCACCTTTTCTACGGTGGCTATGGCCAGGACGGTGAACGAGATGTTGATTACGCCCATTATCACAGTGTAAACCATGGGGCTGCCCACTCCCATGCTTTCGAATATGCGCGGGGCGAAGTAGAGCACCGCGTTGATGCCTATGGCCTGCTGGAAGACGCTTAGCATGATGCCTACGAAGATGACGAGCCAGCCGTAAGTGAAGAGCTTCTCGGTCTTCTGCTCGGTGGTGGCCTTTATTTCGGCGAGGATTTCGCGGGCCTTGGCTTCGCCGTTGATCTTGCTTAGCACGTTCATGGCCTTTTCGTCCTTGCCGGTCATCGCCAGATAACGCGGGGTTTCGGGAATGAGGAGGGCGAGTATCGTGAAGAGCCCGGCCGGAACCGCCTCGCTGACGAACATCAGCCTCCATCCCGTAGCGGCGGTCCATGCCGAGGCTTCGGGGTTGAGTATCCTGTTCACGCCGTCCACGAGGTCGATGACGGGATTCGCGTGGGAACCCAGGATGAGGAAGTTCACAAAATACACCACAAGCTGGCCGAAGATGATGGCGAACTGGTTCCAGCTCACGAGCGTGCCGCGCTTGTCGGCAGGTGCGATTTCAGCGATGTACATGGGACAGATGGCGCTGGCCATGCCTACTCCGATGCCGCCGAGGACGCGGTACCCGTTGAACGCCCAGAGAAGGCTCTTGCTGGCGACGCCCCTGGGGAAGAACAGGAATTCCGGGAAGTACGACCCGAGGGCGCTCAGGAAGAACAGGATGCCCGCGATGAAAAGGGACTTCCTGCGCCCGAGGCGCGAGGCCATAAGGCCGGAAAGCGCACTTCCTATGATACAGCCGATGAGGGCGCTGGAAGTGGTGAACCCGTGGTGGAAATTGGTGTAGGTAAAGTCAGCGGCGCCCATGAAGAAGGCCTGGAGGCCCTTTTCGGCGCCTGAAATAACTGCGGTGTCGTAACCGAACAACAAGCCGCCGACCACTGCTGCAAGCACGATGGAGAACAGATAGGCGGGGCTGCCTTTTTGCTGATACGTCATTGGATAAAAGTTTTGATTTCACAAATATACCTATTTTTGTTGATAACTTTGTCAAAAAAGTTGACCGGTCTTTTTTGCAGGCGTAAAGATTTTCCTTATCTTTGCCGCTTAGAACAAGCAGATATGTCCTTTTTAAAAGAACGAATCGTTCAGGAAGGGTTTACCTTCGACGATGTGCTTCTGGTGCCAGCATGGTCCGAGGTGCTTCCAAGGGAGGTTTCCCTCAAAGCCAGGTTTTCAAGAAACATAACGCTCGACGTGCCGGTTGTCTCGGCAGCCATGGACACCGTTACAGAAGCCCCTATGGCCACGGCTCTTGCAAAAGAAGGTGGGATAGGGGTTATTCATAAGAACATGTCCATAGAAGCCCAGGCCGCGGAGGTGGCCAAGGTACATTCCCTCGGATACAAGGTCGCAGCGGCGCTCGGCATCACCGCCGACCTGCTCGACCGCGCCGGGGCTCTTGCAGCTGCCGGCGTGAACGCCGTGGTGCTGGATTCCGCCCATGGTCACAGCAAGGGAGTGGTGAAGGCCCTGCAGAAAGTGAAGAAGGCCTTTCCCGGCCTCGACGTCGTCGTGGGCAACGTGGCGACGGCCGAGGGCACCCGGTGTCTCATAGAGAACGGGGCCGACGCGGTCAAGGTGGGCATAGGGCCCGGAAGCATCTGCACCACGCGGGTGGTGGCGGGTGTGGGAGTCCCCCAGCTTTCGGCCATCTACGACTGCAGCAAGGCCGCCGAAGGCAGCGGCGTACCCGTCATCGGGGACGGCGGACTGCGCTACAGCGGCGACATAGTGAAGGCGCTCGCCGGCGGGGCCGACTGCGTGATGTGCGGCAGCATACTGGCCGGCACGGAGGAATCTCCCGGCGAAACGATAGAAGATTTCAAGAACGGAAAGAAATTCAAGATTTACCGCGGCATGGGCAGCATCGACGCCATGGAGGCCGGTTCCAAGGACCGCTACTTCCAGACCGGAGCCATGAAACTCGTTCCGGAGGGCATAGTGGGGCGGGTTCCCTTCAAAGGTCCGGTGGCGGATGTCCTCTACCAGCTCCTGGGCGGCTTGAGAAGCGGAATGGGATATTGCGGCGCCCGCGACATAGACGAGCTTCACCGGGCCCGCTTCGTGCTGATCACTTCCAACGGCGTCGCAGAGAATCATCCGCACGATCTCACAATCGCCAAACCGGCACCCAACTACAACAAATAAAATGGCTTCAGAAAGAATCATCATCCTCGATTTCGGCTCCCAGGTCACACAACTTATCGGTCGCCGTCTTCGCGAGGCGGGGGTTTTTTGTGAAATATTTCCGTACGACAAGGCCCCTTCGCCGGACGAGTCCGTCAAAGGCGTGATACTCTCCGGCAGCCCGTGCTCGGTACGGGACGCAAACGCCCCGCAGGTGGATCTCGCAGGCCTCAAGGGCAGGCTGCCCATACTCGGAATATGCTACGGTGCGCAGCTGCTCGCCAACAATTACGGCGGAAGCGTGGAAGCCTCCGGTACGCGCGAATATGGAAGGGCCCGGCTGCGGCTGAGTCCCTCCCCTTCTCCCCTTTTCGAAGGCGTGAGTGCGGTCACGCAGGTGTGGATGAGCCACGGCGACAGCATCACCCGCCTGCCGGAAGGGGCGGAAGTGCTTGCCAGCACCGCCGACGTAGTGAACGCGGCCTTCAGGTTCAAGGGGGAAGACACCTATGCGGTGCAGTTCCATCCGGAAGTGTACCACACCCCTGAAGGGTTCCGGATGCTGTCGAACTTCGCCCTCGGAATATGCGGATGCAGCGGCAGCTGGACCCCGGCGGCATTCATCGAATCAACCGTCGCATCCCTCCGCGACCGCATAGGTTCCGACAATGTGATACTCGGCCTTTCCGGCGGAGTGGACTCCACGGTGGCGGCCGTGCTCCTGAACAGGGCCATAGGCAGGCAGCTTACCTGCATCTTCGTGAACAACGGCCTGCTGCGCAAGAACGAATTCAGCGACGTCCTCGCCTCCTACAGGGGGATGGGACTCAACGTACAGGGCGCCGACGCCTCCGCCGCATTCCTTGAGGCCCTGCGCGGCGTCACCGACCCGGAAGCCAAGCGCAAGACCATAGGCAGGCTGTTCGTGGAAACCTTCGAATCCTGCGCGAAGAAAGTTGAAAACGCCCGCTGGCTCGCACAGGGCACCATCTACCCCGACGTCATAGAATCCGCCGGAATCCCCGGCATAGCCTCGAAAATCAAAAGCCACCACAACGTGGGCGGCCTTCCCGACAGGATGAACCTCCGTATAGTGGAACCGCTGCGCATGCTCTTCAAGGATGAAGTGCGCCGCGTGGGACGCGCCCTCGGCATACCCGAAACCCTCGTAGGGAGGCATCCCTTCCCCGGACCGTCCCTCGCCATCAGGATTCTGGGCGAGGTGACCGAAGAGAAGCTGGACACCCTGCGGGAGGCGGACGACATCTTCATACGCGCACTGCGTTCCTACGACTGCAGCGCCATGGAGCTCCCCTCGGCTTCCGACCCCCGCGTGAAGGCGGGCAATCTCTACGACGCCATCTGGCAGGCCGGAGTGATCCTTCTTCCGGTACGCAGCGTGGGTGTCATGGGAGACGAGCGCACCTACAGCACCGCCGTCGCCCTGCGCGCCGTGGTCTCCACCGACGCCATGACCGCCGACTGGTTCCATTTCCCCTACGATTTCCTGTCGGACGTGTCCAACGAAATAATACGGAAAGTGCCGGGCGTGAACCGTGTAGTCTATGACATATCATCCAAACCGCCCGCGACCATAGAGTGGGAATGACGAACACATCATAAACTCATTTAATACAGACAATGACAGAAAAGACTCAAAATCAGGCCATCTACGACGCCAGGACCTTAGGTACCGGCAAGATGCTCACGCTGGGACTCCAGCACATGTTCGCAATGTTCGGCGCCACCGTGCTGGTGCCCGTCATCACCGGACTCTCCATGAGCGCCACCCTGCTTTTCGCGGGCCTCGGCACCCTCATCTTCCACCTCTGCACCAAAATGAAGGTCCCCGCCTTCCTGGGCAGTTCATTCGCCTTCCTCGGAGGCTACGCCACAGTTGTCCAGATGGGCATGGCCGGCGGCCTCACCCAGGCCCAGGCGCTTCCCTATGCCTGCATAGGTGTCTTCTGCGCCGGCCTCATGTACTTCTTGCTCGCGGGCCTGTTCGCATGGTTCGGCCCCAGGAAGGTGATGCGCTTCTTCCCGCCCATAGTCACGGGTCCCATCATCATCGCAATCGGCCTCATACTTGCCGGTTCCGCCATCAACAACTGCACGCAGAACTGGTGGATCGCCCTCCTGGCTATCGCAATCATAGTGGTCTGCAACATCTGGGGCAAGGGCATGATAAGGATCATTCCCATCCTGCTCGGCGTGATCGTCAGCTACGCAGTGGCGGCCTGTTTCGGACTCTGCGACTTCTCCGCCGTAAAGGATGCCGCCTGGATAGGCCTTCCGGTCAAATGGGAGAACACCGCGGTCTCGGTGTTCCGCAATCCCGACTGGAGCCTCGTCGTCGCGGCCATCATCGCCATCATCCCCATTTCCCTGGCCACCATGATGGAGCATATCGGCGACATGTGCGCCATCTCCTCCACCACCGGCATCAACTACCTCGAAGACCCCGGGCTGCACCGCACCCTCATGGGGGACGGCCTCGCCACCGCCCTCGCTTCGGTCTTCGGCGCTCCGGCCAACACCACCTACGGCGAGAACACCGGCGTGCTCAACCTCACCAAGGTTTACGATCCGCGCGTCATCCGCATTGCGGCAGTTTTCGCAATAATACTTTCCTTCTGCCCAAAGTTCTCGGCCATCATCGCCTGCATGCCGGCAGCCACCATCGGAGGCGTTTCGCTGGTGCTCTACGGCATGATAAGCGCGGTGGGCGTGCGCAACATTGTTGAGAACCAGGTCGATTTCAGCGCCTCCCGCAACGTCATCGTGATGGCGCTCATACTGGTGCTTGCAGTCGGCGTTTCCTACAGCGGCGCAGGCAGCATCGACCTCGGCTTCACCAAACTCTCGGGCCTCGCGGCCGCAGCCCTCGTGGGCGTCATACTCAACGCCGTGCTCCCCGGAAAGGACTACGAGTTCGGCGACAACCCCGTAGGCGACAAGAGCGTGTCCATGAGCGGCATCGGCACCCGTCTGGAGCGTCTTCGCAACCCCGACTGGAAGGCGGACCACGATTCCTACACCAAAGGTTCCCGGAAAAAACAACAAGGAAATGACTGACACTGAACTTGTCTCAAAACTGCGCGTCGTCCCCGATTATCCCGTGAGGGGCATAATGTTCTTCGACGTGACGACGCTGTTCAAGGATCCGGCTTGCTTCGCCGAGATAGTGGACCGTATATGCGCCCTCTACCGGGGCAAGGGCATCACTAAAGTAGCGGGCATAGAGTCCCGCGGCTTCATCGCCGGCGCAGCCGTCGCTGCCGCCCTTGGCGCAGGCTTCGTGCCGATACGCAAGCCCGGCAAGCTCCCATCGGACACAGTCTCCGAGAGCTATTCCAAGGAGTATGGCACGGACACCATTGAAATGCACGCCGACGCCATTGGCCCCGAAGACGTGGTGCTCATCCACGACGACATCCTGGCCACCGGCGGCACTGCGTCCGCCGCAGTGCGGCTCGTGAAAGGCTTCGGCCCCAAGGCGGTTTACTGCAACTTCATCATCGACATCACCGACTGCCCCCGCACTTCCCCAATCCCTGAGGACGTGCCGACGGAGTCGCTCCTGCATCTTGCAGAAAAATGACAACCCTATCCATATCAGCGTTATAAATTACATTTTATGCGTAAAAAACTGTTCATCGCTGCATTTGCAGCCATCGCCCTCGCTCAAGGAGTGCAGGCGCAGACCAACGTCCAGACTTTCTACGATTTCGGAAAGTACCGCAATTACGTAACCACAACCTTTGAGATGTTCAAGGGCGACAAGTTCGGAGACACCTTCTTCTTCATCGACCACTACTACACCAACGCGGAAGAGCGCAAGACTGGAGTCTCGAGCGCGATCAACGGAAGCTACTTCGAGATTGAACGCGGTATCAATTTCTGGCAGGACAGCGCCCTTAAGGACCTGAGCGGCCACCTGGAATACGACGGCAGCACCTGGGGAGCGGGCATCTTCTGCATAGGCGCGAAATACTTCTTCCATTCGCCCGACTACAGGAACACCTTCACTGCCGCAGTCATGTACGACCGGCACCTGGGCATCGGAGCCGCCGACATTCCCGTCAAGTTCTCGGGAGTGTGGGGCCTCAACGACCTGTTCGGGCTCAAAGGCCTGATATTCAAGGGCTTCATTGACGTCTGGGGGAACAACGGCCCGAAGGGCTCCGACGGCAGCTACACCAAATTCTCGGTGCTCACCGAACCCCAGCTCTGGTTCAACCTGGGCAGCGTCTTCGACAACCATCTCGACATTGGCGGCGAAGTGGAGCTTGCCTACAACTTCGCCGGATACACCGGCTTCACCTGCAATCCCTGCGCCGGCCTGCGCTGGACATTCTGACATCCGAGGAAAGCAGCATCACCTGGTCAACGACCACGCCCTCGTCCAGGGCCTGCAGCACCAGGACATGATTTGCTTTCTTCCGCTTCAACGGCAGCGTTATTTCCTTCACGCTCTGATTGCTGAGGACGTTCCCGCACCATTCCTCCGAGTGCCATCGGGTGCCGTAGGAAACCGTTGCGGGAACGCTTCCGTCCAGGGATACGGATATTCTGATTTCATCTCCGTCCACCGGAAAAGCCGGCAGGAGGCACAGGCGCACGCGCACGCTGTCTCCGTCCACCCTGCCAAAATCGAACTCCTGCCTGTCCCCGGAGGGATAAAGGGCGGCCTTGCCCCCATAGCCGAGCGCTTCCTGCAGCACTGCGGTGCCTCGCGAACATTCCGTTCCGTTCCAGATGCGCAGCACCGGCTCGTCCGGAAGCATGGGCGTATCCAGCTCCACCTTGGGGACTATTTCGAAAACAGGCAGCCTGCGCGGCTGGAAGTCCATCATGCGCTTCCACTTCCCGCCGTTGTGGATACCGTAATTGTAGATGCTCGTCAGGCGGGCTATGCTGTCATAGGCGACGTCGCTGTCATGCCAGCTTCCGCGCCCGTGCCTGGCAAGCTGGGCGTGCAGCAGCTTTCCGTTCATTTGGGCGGCCGCCTGCACCGGATATTTCACCAGGTGGAAATATGCATCCTGGCGGTCTTCCGGCATGGTTGCCCCAACCTCCTCAGCCTTGTCGGAAATGAGCTTGTATCCGTCAAGCCGGCCGCGCACCCTGCTCTCGCTCCATGGCAGGTCGCCCACTTCAATCCGTTCCACGGAAGAATACACATAGCTGTTACCCATATGTTCCGGCTTGCGTATGTACGCCAGACGGTAGTGTTCCAGCATCACCGGCAGCAGCTCGCCGGCGGCCTCGTCCCCGAATTCCCTGGCCAGGAAGGCGCGAAGATGGCCCGAAGGTCCCTCCTCCCTCACCTTCCCTATGTCCCAGGCCATATCCAGGAACAGCTCGGTCTGATACTCGAGGGGTTTGATGTCGCCGACGTTAAGTATCCATATCTTCTGCACGCCATGATCGTATGCCATGTTCATCTGCTGGTAAAGGAGGGCCGGGCTGAAGGTGCCCAGCCAGAGATAGTCGTGCGGAAAACCCCAGTACGAGACATGGTAATATATGCCGTTCCCCCCGGGACGGGCCTTTTCGGCTTCGTCCGGGAAATGCGTGACGTACCCATAGTTGTCGTCCGGCCACATGAGCGTTATGTCCCCGGGGACATCCAGGCCCGCCTTGTAGATGTCGAGGACTTCCTTGTAGGGAATGAACATCTGCGGGACGGACGTGACATCCGCGGACACATGCTCCGCAAGCAGGGCCCGCTGAGCCTTGAATACTTCGGAGAGCGCCGCCTTGCCTTCTTCCACGGTTTTGACACCGGCCATCCCCCAGTCATGCAGGCCGCGCATCCCCACCGTATAGAATATCTCCTGATCCTTCACGTCCTTCACCCTTTCTTCCCAGAAACGGAGCACATTTTCGCGGTTGTTGATGAAATCGTAGGCCCCCACACCCCGCTGGGCCCACTCCACCGCGGCGTTGCAGGCCATAGGCTCGCAGTGCGAACTGCCGACGTAGATGCCGTAGCGTTCCGCCGTTTCGCGGTTTCCCGGCGTAAGGAAGAAAGCCTGGTTGCACTCGTGCATGGCCGGCCAGAACGTATTGGCCCGCAGGCGCAGGAGCAGCTCGAAAATCCTGGCGTTCTTGTCCGGGCCGATGGCGACCCTTGCAGGCCTGTAGGGAGGTTCGTAGTCGCGAGCGTTCCAGCGGTTGAGCCCCCAGTCTTCGTCATTGATGAATATTCCGCGGTATTCCACGGATGGGCTCTGCACGTTTACGTAACCCGCAGGCAGCTCCAGCGCATCCATGGGACGCGGCGTCACGTCGGCCCAGAATTCCCAGGGCGAGACGCCCAGCAGGCGGGTGAGCTCTATGATGCCGTAAGCCGTCCCGTGCGGATCGCTTCCCACGATATACAGGCGTCCGTCCTGCCCGGTCCTGAGCATGAACCCTTCCTTCAGACCATCCAGCGGAGCCGAATCCACCCCTTCCACGAGCGGGCTCTCCCCGCGTGTCCCTACCACTATGTCTCCGCCGAAGGGCGATATTTCTATGCCTTCTCCCAGTACTGAGCGGCTGTCGTGGTCCAGAATATCCAGGGTGGTGCGTACCATCATGTGCTCGCTTTCCGCACAGGCCACCCTCTTGCTCTCTCCCGCCTTCCATATGAACTGCGCATGCAGGGAGGCGCAGGGGAGCAGGAGAGAAAGAATAATGAAAGATTTTATTTTCATGCGCGTATGTTCAGGCCCTCCGCACCCTTGACACGGAACCGAGGGAATTGATCTGTGAAATGACCTTGTCGAGCTCCATGTTGGACGGAACAAGCAGGCGTACTGTTATCTCGTAGTTGCCGTTACGGGGGTTCTCGTTCACGCTGATGCTGCGCAGCGAAACCCTGAAGCGGCTTATTATCTCCGTTACCGAGGGCAGAACTGAAGCGTCCTTCGAGGCAGTGATTACAAGCGAGGACAGGAAATCCCCGGATGCCGCGGTTTCCTGCCACATCACCTTCTGTATGCGGTAGGGATACATCTCCATGAGCCTGGATGCGTTGGGGCAGGATATACGGTGGATCTTTATGCCCTCGGTGCGGGTCACGAAGCCGAACACGTCGTCCCCGAATACGGGATTGCAGCACTTGGCGAGCTTGTAATCCATGCCCTTCACGTTCCGGGCGTTCAGAACCAGGATTTCGTCTCCTCCGGAACTGTAATTGAGCCGGCGGTCCACTTCCGGAAGCGGACCGTGGTCCGTGCCGGCCGCGGAGGCCTCTTTCTTCTGGAGGATGAAGGACTTAATGTCGTTCAGGTCGATGCTCTCCCTGGCTATATCGGCCATGAAGGATATCACCGACGTGTATTTACGGAGCTTCATGAAGTCTTTCTGGAATTCGTCGGGCCATTCCAGCTTCCAGTTCCTGAGCCTTCTCTCCAGCATCTCCCTGCCGTTTGCCGCGAGTTTCCGTTCCTCCGCGTCCAGTTCCTGCTTGATTTTGGTGCGGGCCTTGGACGAGACAACCCATTCCAGCCACTGGCGCGTGGGGTGCTGGTTCTTGCCGGTGATTATCTCGACCACATCGCCTGTGGAGAGCTTCTCTTTTATGGAGACTCCCCTTCCGTTCACGCGCCCCCCGAGGCAGTGGATGCCCACGTTGCTGTGGATGTTGAAGGCAAAATCCAGCACTGACGCCCCTGCGGAAAGTATCCTGAGCTCCCCGGTGGGGGTAAAGACGAAAATCTCGTTGGCCGGAGGCTGCGGCAGGTCCTCCGCCTTGGCATCCGAAGGATGCTCCAGGGCATAGCGAACGCTCGACAGCCAGGTATCCAGGTTCTTCTCGTGACGCAGCCCCTTGTAGGCCCAGTGCGCAGCGTTGCCGTTTTCGGCCTCGTAGTCCATGCGGGTGGTGCGGATCTGCACCTCGACATAGGCGCCCCTCCGGTTCTTGACGGTGATGTGCAGGCTCTCGTATCCGTTGGGCCTGGGCGTGGTGAGCCAGTCGCGCAGTCGCGCCAGATCCGGCTCGTATTCTTCGGTGACATACCCGTACACCTTCCAGCAGAGGTCCTTCTCGATTACGGGATCCGGCTCGCAGTCTATTATGAAGCGTATGGCGAAGACGTCGTACACGCCTTCGAAGGGTACCTGCTGCACCTGCATCTTCCTGTAGATGGAATAGGCCGTCTTGGTGCGTATCTTGAGCTTGTATTCTATGCCGGCTTCGGAAAGCTTCTGCTTGAGGGGCTGTATGAACTCCATCATGAGGCGCTCCCTGTCCTTCTCCGTGGCCTTGAGCTTGTTGGTGATGGCGCGGTACTGCTCGGGATCGGCATAGCGGAAATAGATGTCCTCCATCTCGCGCTTCACATTGTACAGCCCCAGCTGGTGGGCCAGGGGGATGTACAGCATGATAGTCTCCAGTATCTTCTGTTCGCGCGAACTCCTGGGGAAGATGGAAAGGCTGCGCATGACCTCCAGACGGTCCGCGATCTTGATTACCGCCACACGCGGATCCGTGCTGTACTGGACTATGAGCTTCTTGTAATTTTCGGCCTCGAGGCGGGTATCCTTCGGCTTGATTGTGGAAATTTTGTTCAGCCCGTCCACCATCGTCCGGATATCCTTTGGGAAATCGCTGATGTCCAAGCCTTTATGCTTCCGGGTCGCCTCGTGCAGATACACCGCTGCGACGCATTCCGCCGGAAGGCCGGTTTCGTCCGCCACTATGGCGGCTACGTTGTCCGCATGACCGATGAACGGGGTGCCGTCGCTTCGCACCTCGTCCTTAAGCACCTCGGACGCGAGCGCCCTTGCCTTGCGGACCAGTTCTTCCATACGAAAACAAAGTTAAGAAAAAATTTCAAGAAGGTTATTTTACTATATTTGTGCCAGCAATTGTACCGGCAATGAAATTCAAGCTTGTTTCGGACTACAAACCTTCCGGCGACCAGCCGGAGGCCATCAGGCAGCTGACCGGAGCGCTGTCTGCGGGGGTTGACGATGTGTGCCTTCTCGGGGTCACCGGCTCCGGCAAGACGTTCACCATGGCGAACGTCATACAGAACCTTCAGCGCCCCGCCCTCATCCTGAGCCACAACAAGACGCTCGCCGCCCAGCTTTACGGGGAGTTCAAAAATTTCTTCCCCGACAATGCGGTGGAGTATTTCGTAAGCTACTACGACTACTACCAGCCCGAAGCCTACATACCGAGCACGGATACCTACATAGAAAAGGACCTGAGCATCAACGACCAGATAGAAAAACTTCGCCTGAGCGCCGCCGGCGCACTCATGTCCGGCCGCAGGGACGTTATTGTAATCTCCTCTGTATCATGCCTTTACGGTATAGGCAACCCGGAGGACTGGCATGCGCAGACCATTACCGTGCGCAAAGGCGAGACGCGCTCTCTCACCGGATTCCTGTACAAGCTGGTGGACGCCCTCTACTCCCGCACCGAAGTGGATTTCCAGCGTGGCACCTTCCGGGTGAGGGGGGATACGGTGGACGTCTTCCTCGGAGGAGCCGACGAAGCCGTGCGCATCGAGTTCTTCGGGAATGAGGTGGACGCCCTGTCGCTCATAGAGCCGGTGACAGGGGCGAAGCTGGAAGACCTGGAAAGCGTCGATATCTACCCGGCCAACAACTTCGTCACCACCCGGGAACGCTCCATCGCCGCGGTGTCGCAGATACAGGACGACCTGAAAGCGCAGATGGATTATTTCGAGAGCGTGGACAAGCCCCTGGAAGCCAAGCGCCTGCAGCAGCGCGTGGAGAACGACCTGGAGATGATAAAGGAAATGGGGTACTGCCCCGGCATAGAGAACTATTCCCGCTATCTGGACGGGCGCAAGCCGGGGCAGAGGCCGTTCTGCCTCATAGACTATTTCCCAAAGGATTTCATAACCTTCATAGACGAGAGCCACGTCACCCTGCCGCAGATACATGCGATGTACGGAGGGGACCATTCCCGCAAAAGCGTGCTTATCGAGTACGGCTTCCGCCTCCCGGCCGCCGCCGACAACCGTCCGCTCAAATTCGAGGAGTTCGAATCGCTCACCAGGCAGAAGGTGTATGTGTCCGCGACTCCGGCCGAATACGAGCTGGAGAAGTCGGAAGGGCTCGTGGTGGAGCAGGTGGTGCGGCCCACGGGCCTGCTGGATCCGCCCATAGAGGTGCGGCCGGTGGAGAACCAGGTTGACGACCTCGTGGAGGAGATACGCAGGCGCGCCGAGACGGACGAGCGCGTGCTGGTGACCACGCTCACGAAGCGCATGGCGGAGGAACTGGACGAATACCTGCGCCGCATCGGCATACGCGTGCGCTACATTCACTCGGACGTGGACACCGGCGAAAGGGTGGAGATAATAGAGGACTTCAAGAACGGCCTGTTCGACGTGCTCGTCGGCGTGAACCTGCTGCGCGAGGGGCTGGACCTGCCCAGCGTGTCGCTCGTAGCCATCCTGGACGCCGACAAGGAGGGTTTTCTGCGCACCACCCGCGCCCTTACCCAGACTGCCGGCCGGGCAGCCCGCAACATCAACGGCCTCGTGCTCATGTACGCCGACAAGATCACGCCCAGCATGGAGGAGACCATACGCGAGACCAACCGCCGCCGCGCGAAGCAGATGGAGTACAACAAGCTGCACCACATCACCCCCCGCCAGGTGGAGACCCGCAGCAACGAGCTCGCGACGGAACTCTCGGGAAACAAGAAGATGAATCCGCGCATCGCGGGCGGCACCACCGGCAGGGTGAGCGCGCCCAACTCCTACGACGCACCTTCCTACATCCCCGATCCATCCGAACTGGGCCGCGGCAGCGTAAGCGTCGGTTTCGGGCACGACTCCCGGCGCGAATCGGGGGCGGCATTCGCGGAAGGCCGTATCCGCGCCGACCTGGCCGCCGTGCTGCAGGATCCGGTAATCCGCTCCATGTCCCGTTCGCAGATAGAGAAACTCGTGGAAGAAGACCGCGCCCTCATGAAAAAATCAGCGGCCACGCTCGATTTCACCGAGGCCGCCCGCTACCGTGACGAGATGTGGGCTCTCCAGCAATACCTGAAAGTCTGGAAAGACGAATGAAAAAACCTGAGGGAGCCGGCTACTTCTTGTTCCTTCTGGCATTCAGGGCCCGCTGGAAGGCACGCGCATTGTTGAGGTGCTCGGAATATGAATGGGCGAAACGGTGCGAGCCGTCAAAATCGGGGGAAGCGCAGAAATAAATGTTTCCGCCGCTTCCGGGCCGTCCGTCCGCGGTGCCGTAATCCGGCGCCAGCACAGCTTCCAGATAATCCCTGTCAGGCACGCATATAGGCCCGGGAGGCAGGCCTTTGTGCTTGTAAGTGTTGTACGGCGAATCCACGGCAAGGTGCGTGCGGAGTATCCTGGTGGGCTCGTAATCGAAACAGTAGGCTACCGTGGGGTCGGCCTGCAGCAGCATGCCGGTCTCGATGCGGTTGAGATAGACGCCCGCAATCTTTGCATAGTCCGGCTTGTACCGCGACTCGCCCTTCACTATGGAGGCAAGGATGGAGACCTCCAGGGGAGCAAGCCCCACTTTGTCCGCCCTGGCCTTGTTTTCAGGTGTCCAGAACGCGTCGTACGCAGCCTTCTGCCTGTCCAGGATTTCCTCCATGTCAGCCGTCCACAGCATCTCGTAATTGTCGGGCATGATGAGGGCGAACGCCGTAGCCGGAGTGAAGCCGTATTTCCCAAGCAGGTTCCTGTCGTCCAGGGCCGAGGCCACTGCGGCCGAGTCCAGCATCATCTGGGAGGAGATCCTGCGGGCTATGTCCCCTTTGCGGCGAAGCCCCCCGGAAATCACCAGGGTGACCGGAGACTGCCATCCGTTGTTGAGGGAGCGGGCGATGAAGACGCTGGTGGTCCCTTCCTTGAAAGCGTAATGCCCAGGAGTGAGGTAGTTTTCCACCTGCTTGTCCCTGAACATGCGGGCAAGGCTCCGGGGATGGCGGACAAGGCCGGAAAGGCTGTCCAGCACCTCCTGTGCCGTACTGCCGGGATAAACATACACTTCCTTCGCCTGCTGCAGGTTGGGCAGCTTGTTGTCGGTGAGCCAGCGCCCTGCGAAGAAAGCCGCGGCCGCGGCCGCCAGAGCCAGGATTATGAGGATGTACTTCTTCATCTTTTCTTTCTGAGCATAATGCGGTCTCCCTCCCGGGGCAAGTATCCTCCGGGAAGGCCGTTGAGTTTCTCGATGCTCTTCTGCCGCACGGCGAAACGCTGGCATACTTCGCGCAGGCTCTCCCCTTCTTCGAATACGTACTGCTCCAGGCCCTTCGCCGCATATTTCTTCTTGCGCTGCAGATATACCACCGTCCCGGGTTCCAGCGCCGTTTCCTGTGCGAGGTCGTTGTAACGCAGTATCTCACCGGGGAAAAGGCGGTTTTCGGAGGCGATGGAGGAATAGGTCTCCCCCGGCTGCGCATATACGAAGGCTACCTTGTTGCGTTCATACACGTCACGCTTCAGGCTGAACGTGTAATTCTCGCCGGCGCTGATTTTCTGCACCGTTTCCTTTTCTATTCTGATGGGGGTTTCGGGCAGCGCCGCCGCAGGAACGCCGGAATCGTAGCGCCATAGTTCATATTTCTCGATGTTGTTTATGAGTTTCTGCGCATAGGCGGGATCCGTGGCGTAACCGGCCTTCTTGAGGCCGTGGGCCCAGCCCTTGTAATCGGTGGGGTCCAGCTCGAAAAGAGACTTGTACCGGTCGTAGTACCGCAGGAAGTCGGAATGGTCCCGGAATGACTCCTCGGCGGAACGGTACACGCGGAAGCACTCCCCCTTGGCGTCGTCGTCGATATACATCTTCTTGCCTTTCCAGTCCCGGTGGCACTTGATTCCAAAGTGGTTGTTGCCCTTCGTGGCCATGGAGGACATCCCCGCCCCGCTTTCCAGCAGCCCCTGCGCAAGCGTTATGCTCGCAGGCACGCCGGTGCGCTTCATCTCGCCCACCGCAATGGATGAATACTTCTCAATGTACTTCTCCTGCGGCGTGTCGCCGGCGGCGAAACCGAGGGCGGCCAGCACCAGGAATACGGATGCAAAAAGGAACCTTTTCATTTTGTTCTCGTCGCAGGGAAATCCACCACGTCCCCGTCGTTCATGGCATAAGACTCTGCAAAAACCGTACGGCATTCTTCCTGGAATATCCCTGTTTCCCTCACGCGGGAGGAATAATGCCCGATGAGCAGTTTCCCCGCTCCCGCTTCCGCGGCGCAGCGGGCCGCATCGATGGAGGTTGAATGGAAATACTGCCGCGCCTTGTCCTCCATTTCCTGCGGATAAGTGGTCTCGTGATAAAGGGCGTCCACCCCCCTCACCCACTCGGCAAGCGCCGGGAACGGGGCGGTATCCGAACAATATGCGTAAGTGCGCGGCTTCAGGGGATTCCTTCCGTCACGGGTTATCTCCTCGAAACGGAATCCGAAGCACGGTATCTTGTGATTCAAGGGGAAGGCACTCACTTTCAGCACGTTGTCCCGATAGATTTCTTCCGGAACGGACATGGTGAGAGGGATGAATTCCAGGGAGAATCCGAGCCCTTCCCCATAAGACGAAAGGAAGAAGTCGAAGAGGGGGCGGAAATTCTCCGGCGCAAAAATCGTCAGCGGTTCCAGCCTGTGATACAGCGACATGGTGCTGAGCAGGCCGAAAATGCCAAAGACGTGATCGCCGTGTATGTGCGACAGGAAAACCGCCTGCACCTTGACGAACGAAAGGTGCTCCTGCCGGAAACGCTGCTGCGTACCCTCCCCGCAGTCGATAAGATACAAGCGCCCGTGCACATCGAGTGCCTGGGCGCTTGGATTCCTGTCGGAGAAGGGTACGGCCGAAGCCGTACCCAGCATTTTGACGGTGAAGTTCATTACTTCTCTTCAGCCTCGAACCTGTCCTTGAGGGCTGCGAGGGCATCGATGTCACCGAGGGTGGTCTTCTCCACGCTCTGGTTGACGCGCTTGACGGCCTTCTTGGTGTTCTCGGTCTCGGCTGCGGCGGCGCGCTCCTTCACCTCCTGGTAGGTGCGGAGGTGGCTGAGAAGGATGCGGCGGGTGCTGCGGCGGAGCTCAACAACCTTGAAGGGAAGCGTTTCGCCTGCCACTGCCTGCTTGCCGTCTTCCTTGACGAGCTCGCGGTTGAAAGCGAAGCCGGGAACCTCGGAGCCGAGGTCGATGTTCGCTCCCTTGTCGGTGGTGGAACTGATGGTGCCCTCCACGGTGCTGCCTACGGGGAACCTGGCCTCCACCTCGTCCCAGGGATTCGGGGTGAGCTGCTTGTGGCCCAGGCTGAGCTTGTGGTCGGACTCGTTGAGATCGAGTATCTGCACGTCGATGACGTCGCCGGGAGCGACGACCTCGGACGGATGCTTGATCTTGTTCCAGCTGAGGTCGCTGATGTGGACAAGACCCTCCACGCCGTCTTCCAGCTCCGCGAACACGCCGAAGTTGGTGATGTTGCGGACAGTGGCCTTGTGGCTGCTGCCGACGGGATACTTGGCTGCGATGTTCTCCCAGGGATTGCTCATGAGCTGCTTGAGACCGAGGCTCATCTTGCGGTTCTCGCGGTCGATGCTGAGGATCTGAGCCTCAACCTCGTCGCCGTTCTTGAGGAATTCCTGTGCGGAATGAAGCCTGGGGCTCCAGGACATCTCGCTCACATGTACGAGACCCTCAACACCCGGCTCGATTTCGATGAAGGCGCCGTAATCGGCGATGAGGATGACTTTGCCCTTGACCTTGTCGCCGACCTTGAGGTTGGGATCGAGGTTGTCCCAGGGATGCGGGGTGAGCTGCTTGAGACCGAGGGCGATGCGCTTCTGCTCACCGTTGAAGTCGAGGACGACGACCTTGATCTTCTCGTCCAGGGAAACGACTTCCTCGGGATGGTTTACGCGGCCCCAGGAAAGATCCGTGATGTGGATGAGACCGTCCACGCCGCCGAGGTCCACGAACACGCCGTAGTTGGTGATGTTCTTGACGGTTCCCTCGAGAATCTGTCCCTTTTCCAGTTTGCCGATGAGCTCCGCCCTCTTGGCCTCCTGCTCGGCCTCGAGAAGGGCCTTGTGGGATACGACCACGTTGCGGAACTCCTGATTTATCTTGACGATCTTGAAATCAACGGTCTGACCTACGAACTGGTCGTAGTCGCGGATAGGCTTGATGTCTATCTGGCTGCCGGGGAGGAAGGCTTCAATGCCGAATACATCGACAATCATGCCGCCCTTGGTGCGGGTCTTCACGTAACCCTTTACGATTTCGTCCTTCTCGTATGCCTCGTTGACGCGGTCCCAGCTCTTGAGGGCGCGGGCCTTGCGGTGAGAGAGGACGAGCTGGCCTTTCTTGTCTTCGGCGTTTTCCACGTAAACCTCCACCTTGTCGCCCACCTTGAGCTCGGGGTTGTAGCGGAATTCGCTGTTGGAGATGACGCCTTCGCTCTTGCCGCCGATGGTGACGACGACCTCGCGCTTGGTGATGGCGGTCACCTCGCCTTCGGTGACTTCGCCCTCGACGACCTTGGAAAGGGTGGCGTCATAAGCTTCCTGGATTTTTTTGCGCTCCGCGCCGCCATAGACCTCGGAGCCTTCAAAAGCGTCCCAGTCAAAATCCTTGGGGTCCACGGAGGCGTTGAGACGGGCCTTGGGAGCCTTTTTCACTTCCTCCTGCACGGGAGCTTCCTCTACGGGAACTTCCTGCTTGATTTCTTCGTTTTCTGCCATAATGCTGATAATAAAACAAATTAGTAGTTTAACTGTATTTTTTGCCTGGCCGGACAATCCGGTCCCAAAAGCCCGCAAATATAGAAAAAATATTTATATTTGCCATCCAATATTTTGAAAATATGATACTTGCATTTTTACCGGCACAGACTGCCGAATTGCTCGAGATAATCGCCACCGTCACCTTTGTCATCTACCTGGTGCTGCAGATATTCCACAGCAAATACATGTGGTACCTCTACATTCCCAGCTGCATTTGCGCCGCGCTGAACTTCTTCAACAGCGGCACGTGGGCATTCGCCGCCCTCAACCTGTACTACATCGCCATGGGATTCGTGGGCATAATAAACTGGAAGAAAGACAAGGACGTCCAGCCGGAAGGGAGCACCATCCCCCTCCACAAGCTTCCCTGGAAATCGTTGAACATCAGCATTGTCATAACCGTATTGGGGATACCGGCCCTGTACTTCCTGCTCAAGTGGCTGGACGACCCGAACCCCCTGCTCGACTCCGTCACCACGGTCCTGAGCGTCATCGGCACATGGTGGCTCACCCGTTCCTATATCGTGCAGTGGTTCGTCTGGATCACGGCCGACGTTTTCGCCATCTGGATGAACGTCAACCTCGGCAACAAATGGTTCGTGCTTCAGTTCGTACTGTGCATAGTTTCCAGCATCATAGGGCTGTGGAACTGGCACCGCAACGGCGATTATGTGGACGCGCACATCGCCGGGCCGGAGTACAAGCTGAAAAAGAAAAAGCAGTCTATCTGAAAAGGTTCCAGAAAGCTATCGCCAGCAGAATGAGGCCGCCGAGGATATCGGCGGCTTTTCCGTATTTCACGCCCAGGCGGCTGCCGCCTCCCATGCCGAGCACCACGGAAAGCAACGTGAAGGCGAAAACCTCCGCGAAAAGCGGGAGTATCCCGTCCAGGCTCACTCCGTCCATGCTCCGGGCGGCGCCCACTATGGCTGCATCTACACTGGTGGCAATCCCTCCGAGTATGATGTTGCGCATGGTTCCAAGGTCCCGCACCTCACCTTCCGCCTTCAGGGCCTCGACGATCATGGAAACGGCCACATAGCACAGCAGGGCGAAGGCAACCAGCCTGGCCGCCTTCCCGAGCAATCCGGTGAGCAGTTCCCCGAGGCCCCATCCGGCCATGAGGAGACCGGCCTGGATGACCGCAAAGACGAGGGCCACGCGAAGCACGCGTCCCCAGTCGAAACGGCCGAGGGTTACGCTCGAGCACAGGCTCACGGCGAAACAGTCCGCACAGAGGCTCAATGCCAGGAGTATGGTTCCAGTTGTTCCCATATCAAGGTTTGAAAGGCTGCCTCCCGCTTATGGAACGTCCAAGGGTAAGGGAATCGGCATATTCGAGGTCGTCCCCGAAACCCAGGCCGCGCGCCAGCGTGGTGACCCTGGGGCCGTAAGGCTCGATCTGCCTGTAGATGTAGAAGGATGTCGTCTCCCCTTCCACGTCACCGCTCAGCGCCAGTATGACCTCCACTCCGTCCGGGGCGGCTTTTACACGGTTCACGAGACGGTCTATGGTCAGATCCGACGGGCCGATGCCGTCCATGGGCGAGATTATGCCTCCGAGCACATGGTACACTCCCCTGTACTGGCCGGTGGCTTCTATGCTCATGACATCCCTCACACTTTCCACCACGCAGATGGCCGAACGGTCCCTGGAATTGTCCGAGCAGATGCTGCAGCGCTCCCCGTCGGCCACCATGCTGCATTCGCTGCAGTAATGCACGTTGTCCGCCAGGCCTGCCACCGCGTCCGCAAAGTGACGGATGTTCTCCTTGGGCTGCCGGAGAAGATGAAGGGCAAGGCGCAGGGCGCTGCGGGAGCCCACCCCCGGGAGGGAGCTTATGGCCTCCACAGCTTCCTGCAAAGTTTTTGAAGGATAATCTGCCATAAAACCAGGCAAATATAGGTATATTTTCGCAAAAATGTTTTACTTTTGCAGGCTGGCTTCTCCGTGATGTCAGCTAACCCGAAAGTAAAACCCTTCCAGCACAGGAGTGCCGGGAACAACAAGGAAGAGGTATGATCAGCATTTTCTACAGGCAGGGAGCTGACATAGTCGCATGCCATTCGGAAACGGAGTTTGCCAGGCTTGGCAAAGAGAGTGTGCTCTGGATAGACCTGCTCTCCCCTACGGGAGCTGAAAAAAAAGCGACGGAAGCCTTTCTGGGCACGGAAATACAAAGCCGGGCCACCGCCGAGGAAATCGAAAGCTCCTCCCGGTTCTCGGAAACCGGCACCGCCATCTTCGCGAATACCAACTTCCTATCCCCTTCCGCCGACGAAATGCTGGAGGACGCCGTTTCGTTCACCATCGTGGGCGGCACTCTCACCACCCTGAGGGATATTCCCCTGCGTTCGTTCGACCAGCTGCAGCGCCGCCTGCAGGCCCGCCCGGAACAATTCGAGAACGGCTGGTTCCTCTTCGCCTCCATCCTGGACCAGAGGGTGGACCTCGACGCCGACATCATCGAGCTCATGAGCAAGGAGACCTCCCAGTTCAGCAGGCGCATCAACCAGAAAGAGGACATCAACGAGGATTTCCTGCTGGACATCAACCAGCTGCAGGAAAACGCCATGATGGTTCGCGAGAACATCGTGGACAAGCAGCGGCTCATCACCAACATCCTCAAGAGCGGCCGCTACCCCGAGCGCCTGGAAGGCAGGCTCAACGTGCTGCTCCAGGACATCTCGTCGCTCATCAACCACACCAACTTCAATTTTGAGCGGCTGGAATACCTGCAGGAGACCGTAGTCGGCCTCATCAACCTCGAGCAGAACGACATCATGAAGGTGTTCACCCTTATCAGCGTGCTGCTTATGCCGGCCACCCTCCTGGCCAGTTTCTACGGCATGAACGTCAAGCTCCCGTTCGCCGACTTCCCCATAGCCTGGCTTGGCATACTGCTGCTCATGGCCGCAATGGTGGTGGGTGTACTCATTGTTTTCCGCAAACGCAAGATGCTTTAGGTTCCGCAGGGTGCCGCCCCCCGGGACAAGAAGCTACATGAGCCATTCGCCGACATCCGCTCCGGCGGCCAGGGCCTTGCGTATCTGCGTCGAGGATATGTCCACGACCGGGGCGTCCAGCAGGGTCACATGACAGCGAATGTGCTTCCTGCGGCAATCTTCCTGAAGCCGGTCCAGCAATTCTTCCGAATCGAAACCCCTCCGCGGATAGACGGCAATGTCGTATTCAGCAAGCAGGCGGCGGGAACAGCGCCACCTTGGAAGCCCGGCCAGGTTGTCCGCCCCCATTATGAGGGTGAACTCGTTTTCCGGCTCGCGCTTCCTGAGCGCGTCCAAGGTGCGTATGGTGTAATTGGGCGGGTCCATGTGCAGCTCGATGTCATCCACCCACACATGCACTTCCGGGTGCCTGCACACCGCCTTCACAGCGGCATTGTAGCGTTCGCGGGCGTTGAGGGCCTTAGACGGGTCCTTGAAAGGGTTCTGCGGGGAAATCACCAGATATACCCAGTCGAACTCCTCCTGCCCGGTCAAGTACTTCATTATGGACAAGTGCCCGACGTGCAGGGGGTCGAAGGATCCGGGATATACAGCTATCTTCATTTTTCAAGGAAGCCGTCAACGAGACCGTCCGCCTCGGCGAAAGCCACGTCCAGCCTGTCGTTGATGAGGATATGGTCGAACAGCGGGGCGTACGTCATTTCTTCGGCAGCCTTCGCCACGCGTTTCCCTATGTCTTCCGGGGAATCCGTGCCGCGTTTCTCCAGCCTCTCGCGCAGCACCTCCACGGAGGGAGCCTGGATGAACACGGAAAGCGCATCATCCCCGAAATACTTCTTGAGATTCACTCCGCCCTTGACGTCCACGTCGAAGATGACGACATGCCCGGCATCCCATATACGCTGTATCTCGCTTTTAAGGGTGCCGTAAAAGCGCCCCGGATATACTTCTTCATACTCGACGAAGCCGTCCTCCGCAATGCGGCGGCGGAATTCCTCCTCGTCCAGGAAATAGTAATCCACGCCGTGCTCCTCCTTTCCGCGGGGCTTGCGGGAGGTCGCGGACACTGAAAATTCCACTTCGGGATACCGCTCCAGAAGATGATGCACTATCGTGCTTTTGCCCGAACCGGAGGGAGCGGAGAATATGAGCGCCTTAGGCATTTTTATTGCAGATATTATTAAAGATTTCTGCAAAAATAATTAAATTTGCGAAGCTATACAGTATTTATTCATCTAAATCTCATACAGAATGGTTAACTACAAAGATCTTGGCCTTGTCAACACACGCGAAATGTTCGCCAAGGCCGTAAAGGGTGGATATGCCATCCCCGCATTCAACTTCAACAATATGGAGCAGCTGCAGGCCATTATCCAGGCCGCTGCCGAAACCAAGTCTCCCGTCATTCTCCAGGTGAGCAAGGGCGCCCGCAACTACGCCAACCAGACACTTCTCCGCTACATGGCCCAGGGTGCCGTGGAATACGCCAAGGAACTCGGCTGGGAGCATCCCCAGATTTGCCTCCACCTCGATCACGGCGACACCTTCGAGCTCTGCAAGAGCTGTGTTGACATGGGCTTCAGCTCCGTCATGATCGACGCGTCCTCCAAGCCATATGAGGAGAACATCGAGCTCTCCCGCAAGGTGGCCGAATACGCTCACAAATACGACGTCACCGTCGAGGCCGAACTCGGCGTCCTCGCCGGCGTAGAGGACGAGGTTTCCGCAGAGGAGTCCCATTACACCCGTCCCGAAGAAGTCATCGACTTCAGCCAGCGCACCGGCTGCGACAGCCTCGCCATCTCCGTCGGCACCAGCCACGGCGCTTACAAGTTCAAGCCCGAGCAGTGCACCCGCGACCCCAAAACCGGCAAGCTCGTTCCTCCCCCCCTCGCGTTCAACGTCCTCCACGAAATCGAAAAGAAACTCCCCGGCTTCCCCATCGTCCTCCACGGTTCTTCCAGCGTTCCGCAGGAATATGTTGACATCATCAACCAGTACGGCGGCAACCTGCCCGACGCGGTAGGCATTCCCGAGGAGCAGCTTCGCGAAGCCTCCAGGAGCGCCGTCTGCAAGATCAACATCGACTCCGACAGCCGTCTGGCCATGACGGCGGCCATCCGCAAGGTCCTGGCCGACAAGCCCGGCGAGTTCGACCCGCGCAAATACTGCGGCCCCGCCCGTGACGAGATGAAGAAGCTCTATATCCACAAGATCGTGGACGTTCTCGGAAGCGACGGCAAGGCTGAATAAGCGCTTTGCTCCCTCCGGCCTGTTTCAGGCCGATTGAAAAGAGGCCGTACCCTGAAAAGGGCCGGCCTCTTTCCTGTATGCTGCCGTTTCAGGCGAGGACACGCACAATGCCGCTTTCAGCAGTGGCCGGGAGGGAACCCCGCTTTCTTCCTTGCCGAAGTGCGGACGGCGGAATTACTGCTCGTCAGGCTGCCCGCCGTAGTCGGGACCGGGACCTCCGGCGTTGCCGCCCTGCGGGCCCTGCTGGCCACCGAAGGGATTTCCGCCCTGCGGCCCCTGGGGACCGCCCTGCTGGCCCGCGCCGGAATTCATGGCCTCGGAAGCCGCATGCCATGCTTCTTCAAGCTGTTTCTGATAGCGTTCGATGTCGGCCAGATTCTGGTTCTTGACAGCCTCCTTGAGAGGATTCAATGCCGCCTCGATGGCGCTGCGCCTGTCGGAGGGTATCTTGTCGCCGTAATCCTTGAGGTTCTTCTCCGTCTGGAACACGAGGGCGTCGGCATTGTTCACCTTGTCCACCTTTTCCTTCGCCTGCCTGTCGGCTTCTTCGTTGGCCTTGGCCTCGTCGCGCATGCGCTTGATTTCGTCGTCGGAAAGGCCGCTGGAAGCTTCGATGCGTATGCTCTGCTCCTTGCCTGTAGCCTTGTCCTTTGCACTTACGGAGAGGATGCCGTTGGTGTCTATGTCGAAGGAAACCTCGATCTGGGGTATGCCGCGGGGGGCGGGAGCTATGCCGTCCAGATGGAAGACGCCTATCTGCTTGTTGTCTTTCGCCATGGGACGCTCGCCCTGCAGCACGCGGATTTCCACGGAAGGCTGGTTGTCGGCTGCGGTGGAGAAGATCTGGTCCTTGTGGACCGGAATCGTGGTGTTGCTCTCGATGAGCTTCGTCATCACGCCGCCGAGAGTCTCGATGCCGAGGGAAAGCGGAGTGACGTCCAGAAGGAGCACGTCCTTGACGTCGCCTGCGAGCACGCCGCCCTGGATGGAGGCGCCGATGGCCACGACCTCGTCGGGGTTCACGCTCTTGTTGGGCTCCTTGCCGAAGAAATCCTTCACAAGCTCCTGGATCTTGGGGATGCGGGTGCTGCCGCCCACGAGGAGCACCTCGTCTATCTGGCCGGCTGTCAGATGGGCGTCCGCAAGGGCCTTGCGGCAGGGCTCGATGCTCTTCTGGAACAAGTTGTCGCAGAGGGCTTCGAACTTGGCGCGGGTAAGGGTCTTCACAAGGTGCTTGGGACCGGTCGCGTCCGCGGTTATGTAAGGCAGGTTGATTTCGGTGCTGGTCTGGTTGGAAAGCTCGATCTTGGCCTTTTCGGCAGCTTCCTTGAGGCGCTGGAGGGCCATCGGGTCATTCTTAAGGTTGAAGCCGTTGTTGTCCGAGGAGAACTCGCCCGCGAGCCAGTCGATGATGACCTGGTCGAAATCGTCGCCGCCCAGATGGGTGTCGCCGTTGGTGCTCTTGACTTCGAATACGCCGTCGCCGAGTTCCAGGATGGAGATATCAAAGGTGCCGCCGCCGAGATCATAGACCGCCACCTTCATGTTCTTGTTCTTCTTGTCCAGACCGTATGCAAGCGCAGCGGCGGTAGGCTCGTTGATGATGCGCTTGACGTCCAGGCCCGCGATCTTGCCGGCCTCTTTCGTGGCCTGGCGCTGCGAGTCGGAGAAATATGCCGGCACCGTGATGACGGCCTCCGTGACTGGCTGGCGCAGATAGTCTTCGGCGGTCTTCTTCATTTTCTGGAGAATGATGGCGGAGATTTCCTGCGGGGAGTACATCCTGCCGTTGATGTCCACACGGGGAGTATTGTTGTCCCCGCGCACGACCTTGTAGGGGACGCGGGACACTTCCCTGCCCACCTGCTCGTAGGTCTCGCCCATGAAGCGCTTGATGCTGAATACGGTGTTCTTAGGATTGGTGATGGCCTGGCGCTTGGCGGGGTTGCCCACCTTGCGTTCGCCTTCTGCGGTGAAAGCCACTACGCTGGGGGTAGTGCGCTCTCCTTCATTGTTGATGATGACGGTAGGCTGGTTGCCTTCCATCACAGCCACGCAACTGTTGGTAGTTCCGAGGTCGATTCCTATGATTTTTCCCATAATATTGTGTTTTTTGTTTGTTTGTCAGTTCCGCCGTCCAATACGGGCGACGTTTCTGCATTTCACCAATCTTGTGCCACCTTGCGATAAATGACAAATTGTCACTATCTTTGCCGCATGGTTTACAGGCAACTTTCCGAAAGAGAGTACGGCAGCCTTGCCGGAAGGATTCTCTATGAAGACAACCACATCCTGGCGGTCAACAAGCTGCCCGGAGAAATCGTGCAGGGGGACAAGACCGGAGACGAACCCCTTTCCGAAACCCTGAAGGCCTTCATCGCCGCCCGCGACGGCAAGCCCGGCCAGGTCTTCATCGGAGTCCCCCACCGCCTGGACCGCCCCGTCAGCGGCCTCGTGGTTTTCGCGAAGACCTCCAAGGCCCTCGAGCGCCTCTCCTCCATGTTCCGCGACGGCACATTCCACAAGACTTACCTCGCGCTCTGCTGCGGCAGGCCCGGGCAGAGCGAGGGTCTCCTTGAAGACTGGATCGTCCGCAACGAGAAGCAGAACAAAAGCTACGTCGTCCGTGCCGGGAACGCAAAGCTGGCGCGCCTGCGCTACCGCCTGCTTCAGGATACCGACCGATACCACCTGCTGGAGGTGGAACTGCTCACGGGAAGGCACCACCAGATCCGCTGCCAGCTCGCCCACATCGGCTGCCCCGTCAAGGGCGACCTCAAATACGGCGCTCCGCGCTCCAACGCCGACGGCAGCATCTGCCTGCACTCCTTCAGAGCAAGTTTCATCCATCCCGTAAGGAAGACGGAGATGACCGTCACCGCGCCCGTTCCGCCTTCGTGGAAGGGCGTAAACACCCAGGAACTCTAGCCGGACGGCGGCCTATACCGCGGGAGCCAGTTGCGGCACATCCGTACCGTTCGCGCCGTCTCTCACTATGCTGTAGTAGGCGGAAGGCGTCATGTTCATATACAGTTTGAAGGCCATGTTGAACGTCACCACGGAATGGAAGCCGCACATCATGGAAACATCCAGTATCTTCAGGTGCTTGTCGTTCTTCATGATGTTCGTGGCATACATCACCCTGTAATAATTCACGAACTGGCGGAAGTTCCTCCCGGAAAAATAATTGATGGCTTTCGACAGGTACACCTTGTTGGTGAACACCGCACTGGCAAGGTCTTCTATGGTGAAGCCTTCGCTCAGGTAGGGCTTCCTGGATTCCATGTATTTGAGCACCTTGGCATAGACGCTGTTCATGTGCTCGTCGGGCCCGCCGTATTCGGGCACGCTGCGCAGGTTGCCCCGTATGATGTCCCTGATGGCGGATTCGCGCCTGAGCCCCAGAAGTATTGTGCGGCCCGTATATGCCCGCCTGTAAAGCAGGACGTACAGCGCCGCCTGCATGATGAGGACGACGATGAACACCCAGGCCGGAGCCTCGTAACGGCAGGCCGTCAGGGCGGATACGCTCACGGTGCAAAGCACGAGCATGTAGAACATGCGCGCATAGTCCTCGACGGAGCACCAGATGGCATCCATCCTGAAAAGGGTGCGGACATTGGAATACTTGTCCACGGCGCGGAAAACTCCGTAGCCCAGCGCCGCGCACATGGACGCGAGCGTCATGACCAGACAAATGTCGCCCCTGCACACCGGCGTGAAGGACAGAAGTATGGAAACCGCAGCAAGCCCCGCCGCGAAGGGAATCGACGGCGCGGCCCCCTCATAGCCTACCGGATTGAACATGAGAATGAAAGACGCGACGACGAAACCGGCACAGGCTGCGACCGCAGTCTCTTGAGCGGCGGACAAAATACCGGATAGTGTCAAAGCCAGGAGCGCAAAGAGGGAAATCGCCCTGATCACAAATGTTTTTGCAACGGTTTTTTCCATTTTTACATTGTTTTAGTGTTTTTCTTGCCTGGCGAATATAAAACAAATCCCTGTCTCCACGGGGGTAAAGACAGGGGTAAAACTCAAAAAAAGTTTTTATTCGTTTCCGGAAGATTTACCTTTGCTTTTACTCCCGTTTTTACCACCCTTTATCTCCTCGAATCCCTTGCCGTAAACGCCGGTCACGTACGAAACGGACACGAATGCGTTGGAATCTATGGCCTTTATGTAGCGGAGAAGAAGGTTCAGGTCGCTCTTGCGCGTGAGCACCATCAGAACGTGGGCGTCTTCCTTGGTGTACCACCCCTGGCCGTTCAGTTCGGTGACTCCGCGGTGGAGTTCATGGGTGATGGCGTCGGCTATCTCGGCGTATTTCTTGGAATTGATGAAGAGCTGCACGCTCTGCTTGGAACCGGCGAGATAGTAGTCCACCACGGTACTGCACACGGTCACGAGGAGGAAGCCGTAAACCACCACGAGTATCTTGTCCATCAGTGGAAGGACGGTTCCGTCGGCCCTGTACGACGGCACCACCAGCGAAGTGGCGATGATGAAGACGTCAATCCACAGTATCATCCTTCCGGGGGATACCCCGCGGTATTTGTTGACGATGAGGGCGATTATGTCCGTACCGCCCGTGCTCCCTCCCTGCGACATGGCCATGCCTATTCCCAGGCCGGCCATCATGCCGCCCATGATAACGCTCATGAGCTTGCCGTTGTCGATGGAGATGCTCTGGATGAACGAGGCGGGAATAAGTTCCGGGCACAGGTTAAGGGAAACGGACGCGAGGACCACGGCGTAAACTGTCTTAACCCCGAAACTCGGTCCCAGGGTGAAAAGGGAGATGATGAGCAGTATGGCGTTGATGGCAAAGTAGCTGTAGCCTATCTTGATGGCTCCGCCCGTCGCATACTGGATGATGGAGGATATGCCCGTAACTCCGCCGCCCACCAGATTGTGAGGGATGAGGAAGACGGACCATGCAATTGTGTAAATGAGAATGCCCAGCGTGATGAGGACATATTCCTTCACCACGTGCATGAAATTGTGTCTGATCACTGCCATGGCTCTAACGTTTCAGTTTTTTTGTGTCAATCTTCACCTTGCCTGTCTTTATCGCCTCGAATCCTTCGCCGTACACGGACGAGACGTTGCTCACGCTCATGAACGCCTTGGGATCGATGGCGTTTATCTGCTTGCTGAGTTCATTCATCTCCTGCCTTGTAAGAAGGACCAGCAACACGTTCTTGTCCTTCTTGGTGAACCAGCCTACGGACTTGACGATGGTCACTCCCCTTTCCATCTTGTCGCAGATGTGGTCTGCTATCTCGGCATATTTCTCGGAGAAAATCAGCATCTGCATCTTCCTGCTGCCTCCGACCGTGAACAGGTCTATGGTAAGGGCGAAGGTGACGATTTCGATTATACCGTACATGACGTCGTTGAAGGTTTTCGGGTCGCCGGTATAGGAACCGAATCCGGGACGGAGCAGAAGCTGCGAAATGACGACGAGGAAGTCGGTGATGAAGAATACGCCGCTCAGCGAAATCGGCCAGTACTTGTTGATTATCAGCGCGATGATATCCGTTCCCCCCGTACTCCCGCCTTTCTTTATGCACAGGCCTATGCCCATGGACTCGAAGATGCCGGCCACGACGGGCACCAGAGTCTTGTCCTCAATGTACAGGAAGTTGCCCGGTATGGCATGGAGCCAACTCCAGTCGTCCACCAGCCACAGGAAGACGGAAGACATTATGATGCAGTATATCGTCTTGAAACCGAATCCTATGCCAAAAATGAGCACCGCCAGCAGGATGAGCAGGACGTTGACGGCGAAGAAGGAGTAAGACGCCTTCACCAGCCCGTTCGTGGCATACTCGATGAGCGTGCAAACGCCCATCAGCCCGCCCGCGGACATCTGGTTGGGAATCATGAACGCCTCCCACGAAACCGTGAACACGAACGTGGCGAAGGTGATCACCACGAAATCCCATATCGTTTTCAGGACCTTGTTCTTTTTCATTTGAGCACTATGTTGACTATTCTGCCGGGCACTACGATTACCTTGACGACGGACTTGTCACCGACGTACCTGCCGGTCTGCTCCATGCCGCGCACCGAGGCTTCCACCTCGGCCGGGGAGGCGCTCCTTGGCAGTTCGACGGTGAACCTGGTCTTGCCGTTGAAGGAAACGGGATAGGTCACATTGTCCTCCACGGTATATTTTGCGACATATTCCGGGAAAGATGCATACACCACGCTGTCCTCATGGCCGAGCGCATGCCACAGCTCCTCGGCGATATGCGGTGCGAACGGGGAAAGCAGCACCACCAGCGGCTCGAGCACCTCGCGCGACGTCGTCCTGAGTTCGGAGAGTTCGTTCACGGCGATCATGAAAGCCGAGATGTTGGTATTGTAAGAGAAATTCTCTATGTCCTCCTGCTCCTTGCCTATGAGAGTGTGGAGAGCCTTGAGCTCGGCGGGAGAAGCCTTGGTGTCGGTGACGAGGAAGTTGTCCTGATTGTAGAACAGGCGCCAGAATTTCTTCAGGAAACGGTGCACCCCGTCTATTCCCTTGGTATCCCAGGGCTTGCTCTGCTCCACGGGGCCGAGGAACATCTCGTAAAGCCTGAGCGTGTCCGCACCGTAGGTGTCGCAAATCTCGTCCGGATTCACCACGTTGAACATGCTCTTGCTCATCTTCTCAACGGCCCATCCGCAGATGTACTCGCCGTTTTCGAGGATGAATTCGGCGTCTGCGAACTCCGGACGCCATTTGCGGAAAGCGTCCAGGTCCAGCCTGTCGTTGTGCACGATGTTCACGTCCACATGGATTTCAGTTGTCTCGAAGTCCTTCAGCAGACCTGCGGAAACGAAAGTGTTGGTGCCGACCTTCCTGTAAACAAAGTTGCTGCGCCCCTGTATCATGCCCTGGTTCACGAGCTTGCGGAAGGGCTCTTCCTCACACACATAGCCCAGGTCGAAGAGGAACTTGTTCCAGAAACGGGAATAGATAAGGTGCCCTACAGCATGCTCCGTGCCGCCCACGTAGAGGTCCACGTTGCGCCAGTATTTGTCGGCTTCGGCGCTCACGAGTTCCTCGCCGTTATGCGGGTCCATGTAACGCAGATAGTATGCGCTGCTGCCGGCGAATCCCGGCATTGTGCTGATTTCCAAGGGATATCCCTTGTATGTCCAGTTCTTCGCGCGCTCCAGCGGAGCCTCCCCGTGGACGGACTTGAAGGAGTCGATTTCCGGAAGCGTCAGCGGGAGTTCGCTGTCGGGAACCGGAGTGGGCGTCCCGTCCTTGTAATAGATGGGGAAAGGTTCACCCCAGTAGCGCTGGCGGCTGAAGATGGCGTCGCGCAGACGGTAGTTCGTCCTGCGGCGCCCCAGACCGTGCTCTTCCACATATACCTTGGCCGCCTCGATGGCGTCGTGCACGGTCATGCCGTCCAGGAAGCCGGAATTCATCATCGTCCCGTCCTTGGCGTCGAAACTGCTCCCGCTCACGTCCGCCCCTTCTATGAGAGGGATGATGGGAAGATCGAACTTCTTGGCGAACGCGTAGTCGCGGCTGTCGTGCGCCGGCACGCCCATGATGGCTCCGGTACCGTATCCGGCAAGCACGTATTCCGCTATCCAGATGGGAACCTCCTTGCCGGTGAGGGGGTTGATTCCGTAAGAACCGGAGAACACGCCGGTGACGTTGCGCGTCTCGGCCTGGCGTTCGCGTTCGGTCTTCTTGGAAGCATACTGGAGATATTCTTCCACGGCCTGCTTCCGGTCGGCGGAAGTAAGCTCCGGCACGAGTTCGCTCTCCGGCGCGAGCACCATGAAGGTGACTCCGAATACGGTGTCGGCGCGGGTGGTGAAAATGGTGACGGGCTTGTGGCGGCCGTCACATACCGTGTCGAACACCATTTCAGTGCCTTCGCTCTTTCCTATCCAGTTGCGCTGCATGTCCTTCAGCGATTCGCTCCACTCGAGGGAGTCCAGAGCGGAAAGCAGCCTCTCGGCGTATGCGGAAACGCGCAGCTGCCACTGCTTCATCTTCTTCTGCACGACGGGGAAACCTCCGCGCACACTCAGGCCGTCCTTCACTTCGTCGTTGGCGAGCACAGTGCCGAGCCCCTCGCACCAGTTGACGCTGGTTTCACCCAGGTAGGCGATGCGGTAATTCATGAGAACTTCACTGCGTTCCTTTTCGCTCATTTTCTTCCATTCGTCCGGGCTAATGCCGTCGTAGCCTTCTGTCTCGAAACGGTCCACGAGTTCAGCTATGGGACGCGCCTTGTCCCTCTGCGGGTCGTACCAGCTCTTGAACATGCGTATGAACGCCCACTGGGTCCACTTGTAGTATTCGGGGTCGCAGGTGCGGAACGACCTGTCCCAGTCGTAAGAGAAGCCGATGCGGTCCAGCTGGCTGCGGTAACGGGCTATGTTCTCGTCCGTGGTCTTTTCCGGGTGCTGGCCGGTCTGGATGGCATACTGCTCCGCAGGAAGGCCGAACGCGTCATACCCCATCGGGTGAAGCACGTTGAAGCCTTTGAGGCGCTTGTAGCGGGCGTATATGTCGCTGGCGATATAGCCCAGGGGATGCCCTACATGCAATCCGGCGCCAGAAGGATAGGGGAACATGTCCAGCACGTAATACTTGGGTTTCGAAGCGTCCTCGGAAACCTTGTAAGTCTTCTCCGCAGCCCAGCGGGCCTGCCATTTTTCTTCAATTTTACGGAAATCGTAGTCCATAGGTGCCCGAGCCGCTCATGGGAAAGACCGGCGCGCGCGTTTACGGGCTCACCACCCCAGGCGCCAAGATGAGCAAGTCCGTCCCCGACGGCTGCGTGTTCCTGATGGACTCCCCGGACGATGTGCGCCGCAAGTTCAAGAGGGCCGTAACGGACAGTGACCGTGAGAATTGCGTCCGGTACGACAGGGAAGCGAAGCCGGGTGTGGCCAACCTCATGGACATCTACGCCACCGTCACCGGAAAGACGATGGGCGAAATCGAAGCCGAATTCGCAGGGCAGGGCTACGGCGTCTTCAAGCCCGCCGTTGGCGAGGCTGTCATAGAGACCCTGCGCCCCATCCGCGAGGAGGCCCTGCGCCTCATGGGCGACAAGGCCTATCTTGACGAAGTTTACCGGAAAGGTGCGGAGGCGGCGTCGTACGTGGCCGGCAAGACGCTCCGGAAAGTTTACAGGAAGGTGGGATTCTACCAGCTGTAACCCCTATCTCCGCGGGTGGTGCCTGAGCACTTCGGCCTGCCAGGTGGCGGTGTCGATGTGCGTATAGATTTCCGTGGTGAGTATGCTCTCGTGCCCGAGCATTTCCTGCACCACGCGCAAATCGGCACCGTTTTCTATGAGATGCGTGGCGAACGAATGCCTGAACGTGTGCGGGGATATCTCCTTCCGCACGCCGGAGAGCAGGGCCTGCCTCTTTACCATGTTGAATACGGAAATGCGGCTCAGCCCCTTGCCGAAACGGTTCAGGAAGGCCAGGTCTTCCAGGGCAGGGGAAGCGGCTTCCGGACGCAGCTCCAGATAAGCCCGGAAGGAGTCGGCGGCCATGCCGCCCATGGGGACCAGCCGTTCCTTGTCCCCCTTGCCAACGACACGGACGAACCCCTCTTCCAGATAAACGTGCGAGATGAGCAGCGAGCATACTTCGGACACCCGCAGTCCGCACCCGTAGAGAATTTCGAGTATGGCCCTGTCCCGCAAGCCTTTCCAGCTGCGGGTATCGACTCCTTCGATGATGGCGGAGACCTCTTCCACCGACAGCACCTCCGGCAGATAGCGCCCCAGCTTGGGGCGGTCCACCTTGTCGCACGGATTGTCCGTCCTCTCCCCTTCCAGTATGAGCCAGCTGAAGAAAGACGAAAGCGACGACAGCACCCTTGCCTGACTGCGCTTGGACAGCATTCCGGCACGCGACCCTATGTATTCTTCGATGTCGGCGGAATTTGCGTCCCGCAGGCTTCCCCCGTAGAAGGAGAGGAAATCCGCCACGTCCCCGGCATAGGCCGAAACGGTGTTGGGGGAATTCTTCCTTTCCATGCGCAGGAAATAGGTATAGTCTCTGACGGCAGACAATGAGTCCATGGCAATACAAATATATTAAATAAATCATTATATTTGCCCGATGCGATTACGTACGGCTTTCATTTCCACCCTGCTGCTCACAGTCCTCGCGGGCTGCGGGAAGGAAGATCTCGGCTATCACCTCACGGATAACGCCTCCGAGGACATGACCCTCATCTTCTATGCGGACGCCTACAACAACCTGTACTCCGACATAGCTGCAAACGTGGAAACGATTTTCGCCGGCAGCATCCCCCAGACAGGCTCCAGGAAGAATCTTCTGGTCTATATCCACGAGCCCGTCAAGGCCGGGGACTACAAGACGCCCAACCCGTCCTACCTCATGCGCCTACGCCGGGATGAACTGGGCGTGCCCGTGAAAGACACCCTGCTCACCATTTCGAAAGACCGCAGCGCTGCGGATCCGGACGTCCTGAGGGAAGTCGTCTCCGCAGCCGCCAAAGCAGCCCCGTCCTCCCACTATGGCCTCATCCTCTCCTCCCACGGCACCGGATGGCTCCCGAAGGGCTATTTCAACACAGGCACCATTTCGGGCGCTCCCAGGAGGGCGGCCATGGCGGACGCGCAGCAGGAAGGCGACCGCGTCTTCCCCCAGACCGGCATACTCACAAAGAGTTTCGCAGGCGAGTATTATTTCAACGCGATGAATAAGCTGCGCACCAAGGAAATGGACATAAAAGACGCGGCGGCGGCCATCCCCGTCCATATGGACTGGATACTTTTCGACGCCTGCTACATGGGGTGCGTGGAAGTCGCCTACGAATTCCGCGGCGTCACCGACAAAATCATCTTCTCGCCGGCGGAGGTCATCAGCACCGGGTTCGACTATTCCAAGATGGCCGAATACCTGCTCGCGGACGGGCAGGATACGGAAGGCTTCGCCGAAGCATACTACCGCATGTACCTCAACGACTCCAGGGGCGGCGACTGGCAGTCCGCCACAATCACCGTACTGGACTGCAGCAAAATTGAAGTCCTCGCATCCACATGCTCCGCGCTGTTCTCGCGATACGGCGGAATCCTCGCCACCATGGAAGAGGGGGACATCCAGCGCTACTACCGTCACGAAAAGCCCTATTTCTATGACCTGCAGGACATTCTCGTGCACGCGGGCATAAGCGGTGCGGAGGCCTCCTCGCTGCAGGCCGCGCTCGACGGATGCATCCCCTACAAGGCCGCCACACCGCATTTCCTCGCAGGGGAAGGCGGCTTCGACATCACCGCATACAGCGGCCTTGGAATGTATCTTCCGGGCATGGGTGCCGGGGAACTGGACGAGTACTACAAAGGCCTGGCCTGGAACAAGGCGACGGGACTTGTCAAGTAAATAAAAATTTGTATATTTGCGCCCGCATTATTAAAAACCGCAAGGGATTGCCCCCCAAGGTTTTGGTGCAATGGGATTCGGGCCCCTGAAAGCCCAGAATTGAGTAACACATTTTAAATTATGCAGCATTTCACTCTTAATGGCACAACCCGCAAGGTTGGCAACAAAGCCGTCATCAAGGCTTTCCGCAAAGAGGGTCTCGTACCCTGCAATCTCTACGGCAACGGTGTAGAGAACACTCTCTTCACAGTCAAGGAAAGAGATCTCCAGGGCATCACCAACACCCCGGCGGCCTACATCGTTGACCTCGTACTGGACGGCGGCAAGCCCCAGACGGCCATCCTCCACGAACTTCAGTATCATCCGGTCAAGGACAATTGCCTCCACGTGGACTTCCTCGCAGTCAACGAGACCAAGCCCATCGCCATCCAGGTTCCCCTTGTCATCACCGGTCACGCAAAGGGTGTCCAGAGGGGCGGCAAGTTCAAGCAGAACCTCCGCGCACTCCGCGTCAGCGCCCTCATGAAGGATCTTCCCGACGACATCACCATCGACGTAACCGGGCTCGATCTCGACAAGAAAATCGTGGCGGGCGACGTCAAGCTTGACAAGGTCGCAGTCCTCACCGACAAGGACGCCGTCATCTGCACCGTCCTTACCACCCGCAACGTATCCGCTTCAGCGGCGGAGGAAGCCGGCGCGGAAGGCGAATAATCCTCCTCGGACATGGCAGGGGAAAGCTATCTCATCACCGGGCTCGGAAACATCGGTCCGGAGTACGCATCCTCCCGCCACAACATGGGTTTCATGGCACTGGACGCCTGGGCAAAGGCATCCGGTGCCGTTTTCTATACCCGGCGTTACGGAGACCTCGCAGAGATTCCCCTCAAAGGCCGCAGCCTCTACCTTCTCAAGCCCTCCACATACATGAACCTCAGCGGCAATGCCGTACGCTACTGGCTGGGCAAACTTCCGGTGACGGAAGAGCGTCTGATGGTCGTCTGCGATGACATAAACCTCCCGTTCGGCACGCTCCGCCTCCGCAAGGGCGGCAGCGACGGCGGACACAACGGGCTGATGAGCGTCATAGAATGCATAGGCACCAGAGAGTTCCCCCGCCTGCGCATGGGGGTGGGCCATGAATTCAATCCAGGCGAACAGGTGGAATTCGTTCTGGGCACGCTCAGTCCCGAACAGCTCTCGCAGATGCCGGATCTGTGCAAAAAAGTGGCCGACGGCATACAGGAATGGGTCCTGGCCGGGATCGACAGAGCCATGAACTCCGTCAATTCCAAGGCCTGCGCAAAAGATTGATTTTTTTAAAAAATATTGCATATTTCACGAAAAATCAATAAATTGCAAACGGATTCTTCAACAAGACGCAACCGACAATATTATAAACCATTAAATCTTATTATCATGAAAAAGCTTGTAGATCTCATCAACGAGAACATCGAACTCTTCAAGGTTAACGCAGAAGCTCAGGTAGTAAAGGGCAACAAGGCTGCCGGCGCACGCGCCCGCAAGGCCGCTCTCGAGCTCATGAAGCTCCTCAAGGAGTTCCGCAAAGTTTCCGTAGAGGAAGCCAAGAAGTAATTTTACTTTTTTAGAAAAAGAATGCAACGTTTTTAAACCTGCCTGCATCTATCTTGTAGGTTTAGGTTTTAGTACACGTCTAAGGGTCTTCTGCCGTGAGGCTGACGGCCCTTGTTTTTTTGCCTTTCTCGTTATTTTTTCGTATCTCTGCATGATATAATAACGTGAAGCGCCTGAACCTCATAACCTGCGTCCTCCTGCTCTTGTCCGCCCTGGTGTCACAAGCAGCAGAAAGGCGGGTGGTCGTCATCTTCGCACAGTTCCAGGACCTGTCCTTCAAATACGGAAGCAAAGACTTCAGCTCCTTCACGGACAGCCTTTCCATGTATTTCAACGCCCAGTACCACGGTGCGGCCACTTTCCGTTTCGACAGGGGACCCGTGGTCACGCTGTCCAGGGCGCACTCATACTATGGGAACAACACCACTTCCAGAAATGACGCCCTCATGTACCAGGGGGTGGAGGAAGCCTGCCGCCTGGCTTCCGACAGCCTCCGCTTCTCCGACTATTCCAACGGATCGGCCACGACGGTGAAGGATGTGCTGATAATGGTCCCGGGCATGTCCGAACCCAATTCCGGAAAGTCCGATCTTTTCTGGCCGCAATACGTTTCCCTCACGGACCGGGGCTCAAACCTGGTGCTGGACAACAGGCGCATCACCGAATACGGTCTTGCCTGCGAACTGGGCCCCGACGGACGCTTCGCCGGCATCGGCGACATGGCCCACGAATACGGGCATATTCTCGGACTGAAAGACCTGTACGACACCGACGGCGAAGGCAGCGGCGGCCTTTCCAGGGCCCTCTGGGGCAGGTTCTCACTCATGGACAAGGGGAACACCAACAACGGTGGCCACACGCCGCCGAATTTCTGCGCAGCGGAGCTTTTCACCCTGGGCATAGGAAAAGGGGAAGAAATCACCAAGCCGGGTATCTACACACTCTCCCCTATAGAGCAGGAAGGCCGTTATTTCATCTTCCGGGACAGTGAAGGGGATGACGTTTTCCTGGCCGAATGCCGTCAGGAAAACGGCTGGGACAGCCACATCGGCGGTGGAGGGCTCCTCATATACCATTACGACAACTCCGACGGCGACGCCCTCTGGAGCGATTACTACTCCACCCGTCTCACCGCGGCCGAACGCTGGGAACGAAACCAGATAAACTGCAATCCCGCCCACCAGTGCGTGGAGCTGGAGGCATCGGCCACCGACTACCCGTTCTTCCCGAACGGCACACGCACTGAGTTCACCTCCGAAACCACCCCCGCATTCCGCTTCTGGAACGGGGCCGACAATCCCTACGCCATAAGCGCAATACGCCGCAACTGGGACGGCAAAGTGGTTTTCCGGCTTGTGCGGCCGATTACCATCACGGACAGCTATTCCTTCCAGAACTCCATCAGCATACAGTGGGAATGCGACTCCGGAATAGCCGGCGACATAGACAGCTGCCGGGTGGCCTGCTATAACGGCGTCCATCTGGTGTCCATGAACGACGCCGAGCACAACGGCCCCCTCAGCTGGGGGTGCGCGGTAAACGGGCTCTCCCCTTCCACCGCATACTCCCTGAAGATATATCTCTACAATGACGGCAAAGTGATGTTCTCCTCCGAAAGCTCCTATACCACGCTGCCTGAAAGGAAAGGCATATTCCCGTTCATTTATCTCAATTACGCCGGAAGACGCCCCGACGGTTCGTTCCCCAGGGATACCAGCATACCCCTGCAGGTCTTCAATTCCACCGGAGCCAGGAACATCGTGTGGTTCTACGACAACGTCCTCATCGCCCCCGGGCCGGACGGCAGGTTCACCCTGCAGACATCGGGCACCCTGCAGGCGGAAATAAGCTGGAGCGACGGCAGCAAGGATGTAATAACCAAGAAAATCACGGTAAAATGAAACGCCTGCTTCCAATCATAGCCGCATTCTCCCTGCTCCTGTGCGGATGCCGGGAAGACAACTACCTGCAGCCCTTCATGGACAGGGACGGCCTGTTCCTGGAGCAGGACGGGCTGGTGGTCTTCCGTTACAATGAGGCGACATGCCAGACTGCATTCAACCGCAGCAGGTGCCAGTTCCGGGTTTTCACCGACAACATGTCGGACTTCTATTCCATCACCCTCTCCGAAATTCCGTCGGAAGAAGGGCAGAACGTGACCGGCACCCTGGTATGGACCAGCCAGGAAGACACCTACACCAAAAGAAACGTCACCTTCGAAACACTGAGAATCGAAGGTGACAGGATATGGCTGTGGACCGGCGGCCGCATAGGCCTGGTCATGCAACTTTTCGATTAGTAGCTGAGGGCTATCTGGATAAAATCGTCAGCCTTGAGGGCGGCTCCGCCGATGAGCCCGCCGTCGATGTCCTTCTGGGCGAAAAGTTCCTTTGCGTTGGAGGGCTTGCAGCTTCCGCCATAAAGGATGGTGGTGTCTTCGGCCACCTGTGCTCCGAACTTCCCCTCAAGCACCTTGCGGATGCATGCGTGGATTTCCTCGGCCTGGGCGGCGCTCGCGGTCTTGCCGGTTCCGATGGCCCAGACGGGCTCGTAGGCGACCACGATGCGTTTCATGTCTTCTTCACTGAAATTGAAGAGGACCTTCTCGACCTGGGCGGTGACGACCTCGAAATGCTTGCCGGCCTCGCGCTGTTCCAGATTTTCGCCCACGCAGAGGATGACGCCCAGACCCGCGTCAAGGGCGAGCCTGGTCTTCTCCACGAGCAGTTCGTCGGTCTCTCCGTAATACTGCCTGCGCTCGGAGTGGCCAAGGATGGTCCAGGAGGCGCCGGTGCTCTTTACCATGTCGGCGGAAACTTCGCCGGTATAGGCTCCCTTTGCATGGTTAGCGCAGTTTTCCGCGGCAAGTTCCACCCTGCTGCCCTTGAGCGCTTCGGCAACGGGGCAGAGATGTGTGAAAGGAGTGGCCACGACAAGGCCGACGCCTGCGGGGACTTCAGAGGATTTGGCTGCGACAGCTTTGGCGAGTTCTACGCCTTCGGGCACGGTGGTGTTCATCTTCCAGTTGCCCGCTACTATTTTCTTTCTCATGATTAAAATGGTATTAAGTTCGTCCAAGGATTGCAAATTTAGCAATAATTGCCCAACTTTGCAGACTAATTGCAATCTATCGATGAAAAATTTTGTAGAGGAACTCAAATGGAGGGGAATGATCAAAGACATCACCCCCGGAACTGAAGAAGAACTCATGAAAGGCCCGACGGCGGCCTATGTAGGAATCGACCCCACCGGGGACTCGCTGCATATAGGTCATCTCGTGAGCATAATGATACTCAAGCATTTCCAGGCCTGCGGGCACAAGCCCTACGCCCTCGTCGGCGGTGCCACCGGCATGATAGGCGATCCTTCCATGAAGAGCCAGGAGCGCAACCTGCTGGACGAAGAGACACTCGCGCACAACGTGGCCGCCATCAAAAAGCAGCTCTCCAGATTCCTTGATTTCAGTTCCGACGCCCCGGCCCGGGCGGAGCTGGTGAACAACTACGACTGGATGAAAGACTACACCTTCATCAATTTCACCCGCGACATCGGCAAGCTCATCACCGTCAACTACATGATGAGCAAGGATTCCGTGAAGAAGCGCCTTTCCCGCGAGTCTTCCGAAGGCATGTCCTTCACCGAGTTCAGCTACCAGCTCCTCCAGGGTTACGATTTCCTCTACCTGTACCAGAACAATGGTGTCAAGCTGCAGCTCGGCGGCGCCGACCAGTGGGGCAACATCACCACCGGAGTGGAAATGATACGCAAGGTCCTCGACAAGCAGGCTTTCGCCCTCACATGCCCGCTCATCACAAAGGCGGACGGCGGCAAGTTCGGCAAGACCGAAAAGGGCAACGTCTGGCTCGATCCCGCCCGCACCAGCCCCTACCAGTTCTATCAGTTCTGGCTCAACGTGAGCGACGATGACGCGGAAAAGTACATAAAGATCTTCACCCTGCTGGACCGCTCCGCCATAGAGGCCGCGGTGGAAGAGCAGAGGCAGGATCCCGGGCGCCGAACCCTCCAGAAACTGCTTGCCAGGGAAGTCACCGTCATGGTGCACGGGCAGGAAGAGTACGACAAGGCCCTCGCCGCTTCGCAGATGCTCTTCGGCAAGAGCACAGGCGCCGACCTGCGCGCACTGGACGAAAGGACGCTCCTGGACGTCTTCGGCGGGGTGCCCACCTTCGAGGTCAGTTCCGGCGTCCTCCCATGCGGAATCCTCGATTTCCTCGCCGTGGAAACCGGCATCTATGCGTCCAAGGGGGAAGCGCGCAGGGCCATCCAGGGGAACGGTTTCAGCCTCAACAAGGACAAGTTCACCTCTCCCGACGGCACCGTGACTCCCGACGACGTGGTGGACGGCAAATACATTCTCTGCCAGAAAGGCAAGAAAGACTACTATCTCGTAATCGTCAAATAACATGGAAAGCAGGGAACCAAGCACCAGGCAGCTCAAAGTGGCAAGGGAAGTCCAGAGGGACCTGGCCGAAATAATACGCGGCAGGGGAATGGCCTTTTTCCAGGGGGCCATGGTTACCGTAAGCGAAGTACGCATCAGCCCGGATTTCTCCAGCGCCAAGGTATTCGTCAGCGTCTTCCCCTCCGGGAAGCAGCAGGACGTAATGCATATCCTCGAAGAGAACATGGGAGCCATACGAGGGGAAATGGGCCGCAAGATAGGCAAGCAGATCCGCATCGTGCCCGAACTCACTTTCTTCATTGACAACTCCCTCGACTACGCGGAGCACATAGAAGAACTCCTCAGGAAGTGAGGCTTGCGCCCTTCATAGCCGGCAGATATCTGTCCGCCCGGAAATCGCACAATGTCATAAACGTGATTTCCGCGATAAGCGCGCTCGGGATGGCCGTCGGCACTGCGGCGCTGGTCGTCATTCTCAGCGTTTACAACGGGTTCGACGGGCTCATAAAAAGCAACATGAACGACACCGACGCCGAATTGTCCGTGCGCTCCTCCGACGGAAAAAGGTTCGATCCCCGCGGCGGGGCCTTCGAGACGCTTTACGGCTGCCCCGGCCTGGCCTCGGTGGGCAAAGTCCTGGAAGAGAACATCTTCATGATACACGAAGGCAACCAGGCCATAGCCCGGGCGAAAGGCGTCGATTCCGTATTCGAAAGCTCCTCCGGCATTGCCTCCCACCTGGTCTCGGGCTCTTGGCGCCTCCACAAAGGAGAACTTCCGCTGGCGGCCCTAGGGACTGAACTGGCCGCGAAACTCGGGGCGGACCCCAGTTTCAGGACCACGCTGAGCCTCTACTATCCTTCGACCGGCGTCCCCTTCTCTCCTGCGAACCCCGCAGCGTCCCTGAAGAGCTCGCAGATACTCCCCGGAAGCATCCTGAGCATAAACGCCAGCATGGACTCGGACCTGCTCATCCTTCCCATAGAGAGCCTAGCCTCCCTGCTTGGATGCAGCGGCGAAGTATCGTCGCTCGACCTGCGTTTTCCGGAGGGCACTTCTTCCCGCGAAATCAAAAAATACAAGAAAGAATTCTCCTCCCTGCTGGGCCCGTCCTACAAGGTGCTGGACCGGTATGAGCAGCATTCCACCCTGTACCGCATGATGCGCCTCGAGAAGGCGGCCATCTGGCTCATCCTGGTGTTCGTGGTGTTCATAGTGGCGCTCAACATCTTCGGTTCCCTTTCCATGCTGATGATAGAGAAGGAAGAAGACATGGACACGCTCCGTGCCATGGGGGCGGACGAGTCCCTCATCCGGAGGATATTCGTGCTGGAAGGCTGGATGATATCGCTGCTGGGAATGGCCGCCGGGGCGGTGACGGGAGTCGTCCTGGTAATCCTCCAGCAGCGCTTCGGCTTCGTCAAGATGCCCGGGGGCAGTTTCATAGTGAACGCCTATCCTGTAGCCCTCCAGTGGAACGACGTGCTGCTCACCGCAGTCTCGGTGGCCGCGATAGGCCTCCTCGTGGCCCTCGCCCCGTCCCCAGGGAGTCCGCGGGCGCGCCGCGGGTAAAAATAATCTTTTTGCTATCTTTGTGGATATGGACACTCTCGAGATAGTACTCATCATCATCGCCGTGCTCGCGCTGGCGGCACTGGCCGTGGTCGCCGTAAGGACGCACAAAAAAGAAGATTCCCTCCAGGAGGCCATCACTTCCCTTACGGGGGACAAGGCGGAGCTGCAGGCCCGGCTCGAGGCGCAGGAACAGGCGCACAAGGCCCTCGACCGGCAGCGTGCGGAGGCGCAGAAAGCCCTGGACGAGCAGCGCGAGAAAGCGTTCGAGCAGCAGAAGCTCCAGACGGAAAAGTCGCTGGACGAGATGAAGGCCGCCTTCAAGGCCCTCAGCGCCGAGAATTCCGAGCATTTCAAGGAGCAGAGCAAGCAGGCTGTCGGAGACCTGCTGAAGCCGATACAGGAGCGCTTCGACAAGTTCAGCGAGAGCGTCCGCATGTCCGATGAAAAGTCCGCCGAGCGCAGCGGCTCCCTGGAAAAAATGATAACCCTGCTTTCCGAACGGAGCGCCTCCGTAGGCAACCAGGCAAAGGCCCTGGCCGATGCCATAACCGGCCAGAGCAAGGTGCAGGGGGATTTCGGAGAAATGCTGCTGGTCGATCTGCTTAAGGCTTCAGGCCTGGAGGAAGGCGTAAACTACGACGTGCAGGCCGTACTCAGGGACGAACTCGGACACGAGATAAAGAACGACGCGGGCGGTACCATGATTCCCGACGTCATCGTGCACTATCCCGACGGAGGCGAGGTCATAGTGGACTCCAAAGTGAGCCTCAAGGACTATGTGGCCTGGCAGCAGGCTGTCACTCCCGAAGAGCGTTCCAGGCTGGCCAGGGCCCATGTCCGCAGCATAGAAAACCATGTTTCCGAACTGCGCGGCAAAGACTATACGTCCTACATTCCCGAAGGCCGCCGGAAGATAGACTACAACATAATGTTCATCCCCATCGAGGGAGCTTTCCAGCTTATGCAGCAGGAGGCCCCGCTGCTGTGGCAGAAGGCCAAGGACGAAAGAGTGCTGATTGTGAGCCAGATGTCCCTCAGCGTAGTGCTGAACATGGTGCTCATCGCCTGGCGCCAGCATGACCAGCAGCGCAACATCGAGGAGGTCTATGGCACCGCCTCCGAGCTGATGAGCGCAATAAACAACTGGCTGGACACTTATGCGCGCCTGGGAGAGGCCATAAAAAAAGTGAGCGACAGCTACGGCGAATCCACCCGCCAGCTCCGCTCTTCCAACCAGAGCGTCATCAAGAAGATAGCCAAACTGGAAAAGCTGCACGTGACGCCCAGGCGCTCCCGCGCGGCCGTGAAATCCTCCGGCCGCAAGGTTGTCGGCGGGCCGGAATCCGTAATCCCCGCGGTACTCGCGCAGGACGAACCCGACGAGATAGAATGACGCCGGGGAAGGCCCCCAAGCAAAAAACGGACGGCCAGATGCCGTCCGTCCAAAACCCGATGGGTTTGATTCTACCACCTGTCTTCTGAAGACACGGTAAGCTTCTTGCGACCGTGCGCGCGGCGGCTTGCGAGAACCCTGCGGCCGTTGGCGGAAGCCATACGCTCGCGGAATCCATGCTTGTTCACGCGCTTGCGGTTTGAAGGTTGGAATGTACGTTTCATTATGCTTTCTTTTTATATTTTTTCGCGTAAGGGATTGCAAAGGTAGGATTTTCCGACCTCAATTACAAATTTTTCTTTAAAATATTCGTCATCAAGCCAGTCGGATATGGGCCATGTGCGCACCTGCGCAGCGCTCACGGCATCCCTGCCCCTGCCGAAACGGCGCAACAGGGCGGAAATCTCCTCATTCACGTCCCCGCCTTTCAGGCAGACGAGGCTGCAGCGGAAACGGCCTTTCACCCAGCCGTACAGCGTATCCAGGGGCGCTACGGCACGGGAGACAACAAGGTCCCACTCCCCCGGCAGTTCCTCGGCCCGCGCCTGGACGCACTGCACATTCTTAAGTCCCAGACCTTCGGCGACAGCTCCGGCAACCCTGACCTTCTTTCCCACCGAATCGCAGAGCGTGAACTGCGCGGACGGCCACTCCATCGCCAGCGGAATGCCGGGGAAACCTCCTCCGCATCCAAGGTCCAGCACCGTCGGGGCGTCTCCCCCGGGGCAGCCGCCTTCCCGAAGCAGACTCCCCAGGGTTTTGCCGCATGGAGAGCCGTCCTCCGCACTCCCGTAAATCCGCCGGATATATTCGGCGATTGCGAGCGAATGCAGGATATGATGCTCGTAAATGTTGTCCGCGTCCTTCCTCGAAATCACATTGATCTTCGCGTTCCAGTCGCGCCACAGCTCCATCGCGCCACAGTATCTTTCCTTGTCCGCCTCCATTACCGGTCCTCCTTGTCGTCTTTCTTCATCTTGTCTATCAACGCTTTGGCGCGGCGGATGCGGGTACGCACAGTGTTGAGTTCCATGTCCAGTTCTTCGGCAATCTCCTTGTACTGCAAGCCGTCTATGAGGCGCATGCGGGCGATTTCCCGGTAGAGCTCGGGAAGGCCGTCCACATATTTCTGGGTGCGGTCTTCGTCCTCCGTGCGAATTATGCTGTCGAGCGCGCTGTCCTCCCCGTCGTCGATGTCGCCAATCATGCTGGCGGTGCGCCCGGAGTCATCGTCGATATAGACATACTGGCGGCGCGCCTTGTTCTCCCTCTCGACCGTATCCAGCGCGGTATTGCGGGCGATGGTATTGAGCCAAGTGCTGAACTGGCTCCTGGAAGGGTCGTAGGTCCGTATCTGCCGGAAAGCCTTTTCGAAACTTTTGGAGCAGATGTCCTCCACGTAGAACTCGTCCAGATGCTTCATCTTGGACTTGATATAAGTGCGGAGCGCGTCGATATGGGTGTCCCACAGGCGCGTGAACGCCGTTCCGTCCCCTATGATGGCAAGCCGGATAAGTTCGTCAGTGGGCGTCAAGCCAGTTTTTGCCATAATTGCATTCTACGGTTAAGGGCACGTTCAGTTTCACCACATTCTCCATCTCGCGGACAAGTATCTCCTTCACTGCGGAAATCTCCGCGTCAGGCACTTCCAGCAGCAGCTCGTCATGTATCTGCAGCACCATCCGGGCCTTCAGCCCGCTTTCCCGCAGACAGGCGGCCACCCGGATCATGGCTATCTTTATGATGTCGGCGGCCGTGCCCTGGATGGGTGCGTTCACGGCATTGCGCTCCGCGAAGGAGCGAAGATTGCCGTTATGCGAATTGATGTCCGGGATATAGCGGCGGCGGCCGAAGACGGTTTCCGTAAACTGCGTCCTGCGGGCGCTTTCCAGGGTTCCGTTGATATAATCCCTGACCGCGGGGAAATTCTCGAAATAGCCGTCTATCAGCGCCTTGGCCTCGGAACGCGGGCATTTCAGCCGCTGCGCCAGGCCGAAAGAGGAGATTCCGTACATGATTCCGAAATTGGCGGTCTTGGCCACCCTGCGCTGGTCGGAAGTCACCTCCTCTTCGGGCACCCCGAATATTTTGGACGCGGTGGCCGCATGCACGTCCCGGCCTTCCCGGAACGCACTGCACAGGTGAGCGTCCCCGGAAAGGTGCGCCATGACGCGCAGTTCAATCTGGGAATAGTCCGCGCTCATCATCACCGAGTCCGACGGATTGTCGGGCACGAACGCCCTGCGGAACTCCCTCCCCTGCTGCGTCCGCACCGGAATGTTCTGCAGGTTGGGGTTGCTCGAAGAAAGCCTTCCGGTACTGGTAAGCGCCTGATTGAAAGTGGTGTGCACCCGCCCGTCGATGGGAGAGACATAGTCCGCGAAAGGCTCTATGTAGGTGCCGAGCAGCTTCCGGAGGCCGCGGTAATCCAATATCGCGTCGATGATGGGGCTGCGGTCGGAAAGGGCGCTCAGCGTTTCCTCGTCGGTCGGCCAATTGCCTTTCCGGGGCTTCTTCGCCATCGGATCCAGCTTCATCTTCCCGAAAATCACCTCCCCTATCTGCTTGGGGGAAGACACGTTGAGCTCGGGTTCCCCGGCAAGTTCTCGCACCTCTTTCTCCCTCTCCAGCATGCTGCGGCGCAGACTGTCGGCGAAATCCTTAAGGGACGCGAGGTCTATCTTCACTCCCGTCAGCTCCATCTGTGAAAGCACTCCTATGAGGGGTTCCTCGATTTCGTCGTAAAGCTTCCTCATGGACGACGCTCCCAAATCGGCATAGAGCCTGTCGGAGAGCGTCCTGAGGGCCTTGCATTCTTCGCTGCGGTCGGTCTCCTCCACCGCGTCGAACAGCGACCCGGTGCTCTCCTGCTGCCGGGCAAGTTCGATGCCCAGATAACTCCGGACCAGCTCGCCGAGCTTGTGGGAGCGCTCCGGGTTGAGCAGATAATGCATTATTTCCGCATCGTACAGCTTCCCCTTCAGGGAGATTCCGGCCCCGGAGAGGGAGTTCATCTGGGCCTTCAGGCCAAAACCCGCCTTGGACACCGACGCATCTTCCAGCAGCGCGCGGAACTCTTCCGGGGCACCTTTGCGCACCCCCTTCCCGTCCGCCACGTACAGCACGTCCCCGGAAAGCACTATCGACACGTCGGCGACCTTCTCCGCCTGCACCGGGGAGCCCGGGCTGCGGGAAGGATTACCTCCGGGCGCCGTGGAGCCCGCGCTTCCGTCCCGGGGAGCGGCCTTCGCCGCCTCCCCAAGATATTTCTTGAGCGAATTGAACTCGTATAGGTTGAACAGCTCCAGCGTTTCCGGGCCGTAAGAAGTGTCCAGGGCCATGTCGTCCGCCGTGACATCCAGGGGGATGTCGGTCTTGATGGTGACAAGCGTCCGGCTCAGTTCGATGTGGTCCCTGGCTTCCTCGAACATCGCCTGCTGACGGGGAGAAAGTTCCCCGATATGGGCGTAGATATTCTCCACGCTTCCATACTGCCCCAGCAGTTTCGCGGCTCCTTTCTCCCCCACTCCCTTGACACCCGGCACGTTGTCCGACGCGTCGCCGCAGATGGTGAGCATGTCTATTATCTGTCCCGGGTGTCCGATTCCGTACTTCGCGCACAGTTTCTCACTGTCTATGACCTCGTTCTCCCCGCCCTTGAGCGGCTTGTACTGGAAAATATGCTCGTCGATGAGCTGGCCGTAGTCCTTGTCGGGAGTCACCATATACACGTCGAAGCCTTCCGAAGCGGAGCGCTTCGCCATGGAGCCTATCACGTCGTCGGCCTCGAAGCCCGGTATCATGAGCACCGGGATGTTCAGGGACCCGACTATCTTCACAAGCGGTTCGAGGGCGTCTATGACAAGTTGCGGGGTAGGAGGCCTCGTGCCTTTGTAGGCCGGATACAGCTCGTTGCGGAAAGTGCCGCCGGGAGGATCGAAACTTACGGCGACATGCGTGGGCTTCTCCCTTTCCAGGAGCTCCAGAAGATATTTCGTAAAGCCGAAGAGAATGGACGTATCCACTCCCTTGCTGTTTATCATCGGTCTTCCGAGGAAGGCATAGTACATCTTGAAGACCAATGCATGACCGTCGATGAGAAATAGTTTCATGGATTTGTTGAGGTACCAGGATTCGAACCTGGGCAGACAGAACCAAAATCTGTAGTGCTACCATTACACCATACCTCAATGGCTGCGGGTTGCAAAGTTAGCAATTTTTGCCGACTTTGAAAACCGTGCGGACGGCGCGGCGGACGATGCCGGGAGAGGCTCAGCGTTTCTGCCGGAAATACCCGCTCACGAGTCCGGAGCAGTCTTCGGAAAGCACGCCCGCCTCGGTTTCCGTCCTGGGATGGAGAAGCTGCGGACGGAAGAGCGAGCAGCCCCGTTTAGGGTCTGACGCTCCGTAAACAAGCCTGCCCAGCTGCGCCCAGTTCATGGCGGCAGCGCACATGGGGCACGGCTCTACCGTCACATATAAAGTGCAGTCGTTCAGATATTTGCCTCCTATCGCCTCGCATGCCGAGGTAATCGCTATCATCTCCGCATGGGCGGTCGGGTCGTTCAGGCGTTCGGTCATGTTGTGCCCTTTGGCTATTATCCTCCCGCGGCTCACCACGACGGCGCCTATGGGCACCTCGTCTTCTCCGAGTGCAAGCTGCGCCTCCAGGAGCGCCTCGCGCATGAACTTTCCGTCTGCTTCCATGAAACGAGCCCTTACTTCTTGACGAGATAGTTCTCCGCCTTGTAAGTCATGCCCATCAGCACGATGCACAGGACGCAGGCGACCAGCAGCAGGATGAAGGTGGAACCCCAGCCCCAGTGCTGCGAGACATAGCCCATCACCACGTTGGCGAGGACGGCCGTCCCGAGCACATAACCCATGAAACCGGTAAAACCTGCGGCGGTGCCGGCGGCGTTCTTGGGAGCAAGGTCGAGCGCCTGCACGCCTACCAGCATGACGGGACCGTAAATCAGGAATCCTATGGCGATAAGACACCAAATGACGACTTTGAGGTTCGTCATGTTCTGCCAGTAAATCACGATGACCACGGCGATGATGGCCATGAACAGCATTATGGGGAGAGCCCTGCGGCCCTTGAAGACATGGTCGCTGAGCCATCCGCACACAAGCGTGCCGGGAATGGCCGCGAACTCGTATGCAAAGTACGCCCAGCCGGCGCTCTTGATGTCTATGCCGTTCTCCGTAAGGATGGTGGGGGCCCAGTCAAGGCAGCCGTAGCGCACCATGTAGATGAACGCATTGGCGAAAGCTATGTACCAGAGAAGTTTGTTGCTCAGGACAGTCTTGAATATCTCCCTGGTGGAGATGGCCTGTTCGTGCTCCTCGCTGTAGCCCTTGGCCGCATGGCCGCTCCATTTCTCGATGGAGGGCAGACCGCAGCTCTGGGGCGTGTCACGGATGAGGCAATAGGCTATCAGGGCGACCAGTATGGCCACCGCCGCCGGGAAAAGGAAGGTTCCGACGAGGAAATAGAGCTCTTCGTGGGTGCCGTAAAGCCAGCTACCGAACCAGACGGCGCCATAGGCGGCCATAGGCCCTACGAGGGCGCCGCCCACATTGTGCGCACAGTTCCATACGCTCATCCACGTTCCCCTTTCCTTTATGGAAAACCAGCGTGTCATGACTCTCCCGCAGGGAGGCCAGCCCATGCCGTTGAACCATCCCACCAGACCGTTTATCACCGCCATGAGGGCGATTGCCAGCGTCTTGTGCTCCGCCCCGATATAGCGTATGGGGACCACCATGAAGGCCATTGAAAGCGCGGCCAGGATGAGCCCAAGGGGAAGGAAGCGCCTGGCGTTGCTGCGGTCCGACACGCTTGCCATCAGGAACTTGGAGAAGCCGTAGGCGATGGCGTTCATGCTCAGCACGATACCGAGCTCGCCCTTTTCGAAGCCGAAGGGGGCCAGCATGGGTATTGCCATGGAGAAGTTCTTGCGGACGATGTAGAATCCCGCATATCCTATGAAAATGCCCAGGAAGACCTGGAGACGCAGGCGCTTGTAACGAGCGTCGGCTGCCGGGCCAGTCTGTTCAGGCTGGAAGGCCGGCGGAGTAAGAAATCCCATTTTACAGCGAACGTTTAATTTCCACTATCTTGAAGGCTTCTATGAAGTCTCCTTCCTTGATGTCGTTGAAGCCGGCGATGCTCATGCCGCACTCCTTTCCCGCCGCTACCTCGCGCACGTCGTCCTTTCCTATGCGCAGCGAAGCGAGTTCCCCGGTGTAAACCACGATGCCGTCCCGGATGAGACGCACCTGGCTGCGCGGCACCATCTTTCCCTCGCGGATTATACATCCTGCGATGGTGCCGACCTTGCTGATATGGAAAGTCTGCTTGACTTCCGCGGTAGCGACGAGCTCCTCTTTCTTCTCGGGCTCGAGCATGCCCTCTATACCGTCCCTGACCTCGTTGATGGCATCGTAGATGACGGAATAAAGTCGTATCTCGATACCCTCCTTCTCGGCGGCCCTGCGGGCCTCCACGGACGGACGGACCTGGAAACCGATGATGATGGCATCGGAAGCCTCGGCGAGCAGGATATCACTTTCCGAAACGGCACCCACGGCCTTGTGGATGACATTCACGCGTATCTGCTCGGTGCTGAGCTTGATGAGCGAGTCGGACAGCGCCTCCACGGAACCGTCCACGTCGCCCTTGACTATGATGTTGAGCTCCTTGAAGTTGCCTATGCTGATGCGGCGTCCGATCTCCTCGAGGGTGAGATGCTTCTGCGTCTTGATGCCCTGGATGCGTATAAGCTGCTCGCGCTTGCCGGCGATGCTCTTTGCCTCCCTCTCGTCTAGCATTACGTTGAATTTCTCTCCCGCTGCGGGTGCACCATTGAGGCCGAGTACGCTTACCGGAGTGCTCGGGCCGGCCTCCTTGACCACCTGGCCGCGCTCGTTGAACATGTTCTTTATCTTGCCGTAATAGCATCCAGAAAGGAGCATGTCACCCTGATGGAGAGTGCCTTCCTGTACGAGGATGGTGGCAAGATAGCCGCGGCCCTTGTCCAGGGAAGACTCGATCACCGCGCCGCTGGCCGGCTTGTTGGGGTTCGCCTTGAGATCCAGCAGGTCAGCCTCCAGAAGCACCTTTTCCAGGAGCTTGTCCACATTGAGGCCTTTCTTGGCCGAAATCTCCTGGCTCTGGTACTTGCCGCCCCAGGCCTCCGTGAGGATGTTCATCTGGGAAAGCTGCTGATAAATCTTCTCGGGCTGCGCACCCGGCTTGTCTATCTTGTTGATGGCGAATACCATGGGCACCCCTGCCGCCTGGGCGTGGTTGATGGCTTCGACGGTCTGCGGCATGACGGCGTCGTCCGCCGCTATGATGATTATGGCAAGGTCCGTCATCTGGGCGCCGCGGGCACGCATGGCGGTGAACGCCTCGTGGCCCGGAGTATCCAGGAACGTAATCCGGCGGCCGTTCGCAAGCTCCACGTTGTAAGCGCCGATGTGCTGGGTGATACCGCCGGCCTCACCAGCGATAACGTTCGTGTTGCGGATGTTGTCCAGCAGCGAAGTTTTGCCGTGGTCCACATGGCCCATGACCGTGATGACGGGGGGACGGGGCAGGAGATCTTCGGGCCTGTCCGCCTCCTGGTTGCTCTCTATTTCGTTCGTGAGCTCCGCGCCTATGAACTCCACCTTGTATCCGAATTCCTCGGCCACGAGGACCAGGGCCTCGGCGTCCAGCCTCTGGTTGATGGAAACCATGAGACCGAGATTCATGCACGCTGCTATGACCTTGTTTACGGGAGTGTTGTTCATGAGAGTCGCCAGGTCGTTCACGGTGACGAATTCGGTGACCTTGAGGACCTGCCTCTCCGCCATCTCCTGGCTTATCTCCTCCTGGGTGCGCTGGGCCGCCTGCTCGCGCTTTTCCTTGCGGTACTTGGCGCCGAACTTGTTCTTGCCAGACGTCTCGTTCATCTTGGCGTAGGTCTCCTTTACCTGCTTCTGGATTTCCTTCTGCATCTCCTCCAGCTCGGCCTCGGACATGGCGGGCTTGAAGCGGTCGCGCTTGCGTCCCTTGCCGGACGTGCTCTGCGGCTGGCTCTTCTCGCGCTTGGGATTGCGCTCGATGTTGGCTCCGGCCTTGGCCACATCCACTTTCTGCGTGCCCTTGTTGATGCGTTCACGCTTCTTGGGCTTCTTGTCGAACTGCGAGAGGTCTATCTTGCCTATCACCTTGAGTTCCGGTCCGTTCGCCTTGTCTGCCGTTTCCGCCGGGGTTGTAACGGGGGCAGGGGCGGGTTCCGGAACGGACTCCGGTTCGGGGGCGGGGGCTGGGGC
>FLNY01001925.1_pt1 | contig 150884 bp, 109 predicted proteins | sample 1140381 | NCBI WGS metagenome assembly FLNY01 (sample SAMEA3878172, study PRJEB12797) | bioreactor metagenome | biome: Moose rumen | place: Sweden | collected 2011-10 | reverse complement strand
CAGGTTGACTGTCAGCTGGCTGAACTTGTCCAATCCCTTTACTTTTATTGTTCTTTTCATGCCAGCCATCTTTTTCCCATAAATGTTTACTACGGCTCCGGTGTCCACTTGCAGAGTATATGTGCTGTCAGGTTTCCACTCGGCATAGAATCGATATTTCATTGAAGTTCCCGGCAGACGTTTTATTATGAATGGCAGGTTATAGTCCACTGAATCGATAGTCTGGAAGAAATGGAACATCTCAGAATAGCAAGTATCAATTGGCTCATTGAACGTGAAGTCGATATTTTGGTCGGGATTAATATTGCTGGTGCTTACCTTCAGGTCCAGATATTTTTCCGGCATAGGAGGAATAGGTATGTCTTCGTCCTTTATCTTTTCTTTCTCTTTTTCCTTTTCTTTTTTTGACGGTTGCTGTTGAGTTTTCTCCGTATTATTCTGTGTTTGAGGAGTGCCGTTGCCATTTGTCAGGTCGAATGCCAGTATCTGGTTATCGCCCATTTCTGTCTTTTCAATGGAGTCGGTGGCTTCTGCTGGTAGATTTGATGGTGTTTGCTCTTGATTCCCACCAGTGTTGCTCTCTGCCTTCTTTTTTCTTAGTTCCTGCTTGTATTCCTTGATGTATTCTTTTTTGTATTCCTCCCATTCCTTCTGATTGCGCTTCTGAAGTTTCTCATAGCTCACTTTTGACCACAATGGTATTGTGTCTGTTTTTGGAACCAGTTGGTTGAGTGTGTCTGTATAATTGTAAGTCAATGTAAACTCAAGTGTGTCTTTATAGTAGATGAGCGAGTCCTTAATCCAATAAGTGATGGTGTCTTTTCTGTCGTTAGCTTCAATGACGAAAGCATTGTCGGCATTGAAATTAAGTCCTTGTATTATAGGAAGGGTGGAGTCGGGTGCGGTGAAATAAAAAGAAAATCTTTCCATTTCCGGTCTTTCCCTTTTCAGCAAAGCCCTGTTCTGTCCTTCTTCCATGAAAGCCGTAAGCACTATGTCGTCTGGATAGAAATGTGTGTATGGCGTATAAATAATGGAATCGTAGTAAATAGAATCATGCCACACCGTATCTTGCCTTATGTCGGGTTGTGCTGATGATGTGATTAACTGCCGATTGAAAGCCAGCATTTCAGACTTTTGACTGAACATGAAGTTTTGATCCATGTCTTGCAGAGCAAATACTCGATATTGAGTTTCTGGATTCAGTCCCTTGATTGCGAAATGTCCGGCGGCATCAGTTCTCGACACGCGTTCAAATTCCCTCGTGGTGAAAATGCTGTCGGGTAGGTCGTCATTGTCGAGCGGAACAGCATATAGTCCAACTAAAATTCCTTTTATAGGTTCCAGGTTTGAGGCGTTGAGAACATATCCCGCAACTTGAAACGTATCTACAATTTCTCCTGTTGAGAAGGTGAATGCATAGTCGTTTATTTGGTTTCCTTCGTTGTTGTCGGCAATTGCGTCGGAGAAATCGATGGTATAAGTTACATCAGGCTTTAGGCTGTCGTTTAGTGTAACGGTTATTTTCTTTCCTGATGCTTCAATTGTGGGTTGGTTGATTTGTGGAGGAGAAATGACGACCTTTTCCATTGGGTTGTCGAGTTTTACATTTTCATCAAAATGCAATACGATTTTCCTTGATTTGGAATTAATGCTTCCAAACTCAGGCGAAGTACCCAGTATTCTTGGAGGTGCCATGTCGTATTCTCCCCCATCGGGTGTTCCGATATTGGCACATGCTACTATGATAATGCTCGTGATGAATATGTATAGAAGATTCCTCATCTATGATTAAACGAATTGTTATGCACAAGTGAAATTGATTATCACAGTGCCTTATCTCTCACCAATATTATTGATGGTGGTATGTCGAATTATGCTAATGACCCATGTCAATGATAATATTAATTGTTCTTGTTCATTTCCAGAAGTTCATCGATATATTGGCGGTTGTTGCTGAGACGGGGTATTTTGTGCTGTCCCCCCAGTTTCCCTTTTTGTTTTAGCCATTCGTCGAAGAGACCTGATTTTGCCTCTACGATTTCAAGGGGTTGAAGAGTGATGTTCTTATATCGTTTTGCTTCGTAGTCGGAGTTGATGGCTTGTAGTGACCTGTCGAGGATAGTTGCAAATTCTTCAACAGATTCCGGTTTTACTGCGAATTCCACTATCCATTGGTGACGGCATTTTGCATTGTGATTCATGAAAATAGGAGCGGCTGTGTATTCTTTCACTTGTGCGCCAGTTGCTATGCAAGCCTGTTCAATTCCCTTTTCCGCATTGTCAACAATCAACTCTTCTCCGAATGCGTTGATGAAATGCTTGGTTCTTCCTGTGATAAAGAATTTATATGGGTTCTTTTGCGTGAATTGTATAGTGTCGCCTATTAGATATCTCCACAACCCACAAGTAGTGCTTATCACCATTGCATAGTTCACACCGGTTTCCACTTCCCATAATGGAAGTGCCTTTGGGTTGGGTTTGTCGAGTTCGTTGAGCTGTATGAACTCATAGAAAATGTCATTGTCAATCATCAGCGACATGGCTTGGTCGTTGATTTCGGTCTGTATTCCGAAGAATCCTTCCGATGCGTTGTAAGTCTCCAGATAATGCATATCCGGATTGTTTATAATTCTTTTATATTGTTCCCTATAAGGTGTGAAAGCCACGCCACCATGGAAGAACACCTCAAGGTTAGGCCATATGTTGTCGAGTGTGGTTTCACCGGCAATTTCCATCATGCGGTTGAGTACGGAAAGCATCCACGAAGGGACACCACTAATATTGGTGACGTTTTTCTTCATGGCGATTTGCGCTATCTCATTTCTTTTCTGTTCAAAATCCGACAGAAGTGCTACTTTCTTCTTTGGTATTCTGGTCAGTTCTACGGCTTTAGGTATGTTTTCTATTAGAATGGCACTTAGGTCGCCAACCATGGAGTTTGGTGTGTTGAGGTTGGGCTCGTGACTTCCCCCCAGAATAAGACTTTTTCCTTTGAACATCTTGCTTTTGGGGTTAATTCCAAGATAAATAGCCACACAGTCGGTTCCGCCCTTATAGTGAATGCCTTTCAACCCTTCTTTGCTTACAGGAATGAATTTGCTCTTGTCGTTGGTGGTGCCCGACGATTTGGCGAACCACAATACTTTTCCTGGCCACAGGATGTCGGGCTCTCCGGTTCTCATCCTATGTATATAATCTTTGAGTTCCTCGTATGAGTTTATCCCCATATTCTTTGAGAAACCGTCATAAGTTGTTATTGTGTCGAAATGATGTTCGTGTCCCCAGAGAGTGTCTTTGGCCCTGTCCACAAGATGTTTCATCACATCCATCTGCAATGCTTGGCTATCAGTGGCGAAACGTTCAAGAACCTTTCTTCGTCTGGCAAAATAGAATTTATTTAGAATTCTGGTTGGATTCATCTTATTATCATGAATAAAGACAATGAACCTGCTACAAATTCAGGGCAGTGACAAACTATATTAATCAATGCTTGTTGTGAGCAAGTTCGGCTTATGCATATAATTGTTTAATTTAAGTAAATAATTACCTTTTTTTATTAACAGTCTTCGTGTTTGCTATGCAAAGATACGTATTATTTTCTTAAAACCGATAGGCGTTCTTTATAATTCTTAAAAATGTAATTATTGTTGTACAGCCTCTCTATCTTCCTTTTTCGATATCAGTTCCTCCAAGAGCTCCTTATCTCTTTTTACTCTGTTGTATGCTTGTCGTGCTGCTTCCTGATGGCTTTCTTTCTTGGAATATCCTTCCCCATGTCCACAAAATATCCCCTCTATGCACAATCTTGATGTGAAACGTGTGGTGGTGTTGTCTTGTAGCATTTTTTCGCTTATCATCTCAAATGCGAAATCAAGTTGGTATTTCTGGCACAACTCTATTATTTTGCTTTTCCAGTTTTCTTCCGTTTTCGCCACCTTTTCGATATCTACATATTTTTTGTAGATACGTTCTTTGATAAAATATAGCGTTCGTTTATATCCTTGATCCAGATAGATGGCTCCGATGAATGCCTCGAATGCATTCCCATTCATATATGAGTTGTGTGCCGAGGTTTTTTTCCCGCTGTAGTTGACCAGTTCTGCCAGCCCCATTTGTTTTGCCAGTTTGTTAAGCATATCCCTTCTAACCAGTTTGCTCCTCAAGGTTGTGAGGAATCCCTCTTGTCTTGTTGGGTATTTTTCATATAGTATGTCTGCGACTGCACATCCTAGCACGGCATCGCCAAGAAACTCCAGCCGTTCGTTATTGACATGGCTTCCGTCCTTGTGTCCTAACGACTTATGTCGCATTGCTGTTTCGTAAAAAGAAATTTTTTTTGGGGCAAACCCCAAAATTCCTTTTAACTGAAGATAAGGCTTCTTGTCCCTTCGGAAAAGAAGCCTTATCTTTGCTGATATATTATTTATCACGTTCATGCTCTTTAATGGATGGTGTTCCTCCGTCTAAAGCATTCGTTTTATCCTTCATATTTCTTGAAGATTGCGCAAGCGTTGTGTCCTCCGAATCCGAAGGTGTTGCTCAACGCGGCCCTGACAGTACGTTCCTGTGCTTTGTTGAATGTGAAGTTGAGGTTATAGTCGATTTCCTCGTCCTTGTCGTCTTCTTCATGGTTGATTGTAGGTGGCACAATGTTGTTCTTGACAGCCAATATGCTTATTATGGCTTCCACAGCTCCTGCCGCTCCAAGTAGGTGTCCGGTCATTGATTTTGTAGAGCTTATGTTGAGCTTATATGCGTTTTCGCCGAATACTTCCAAGATGGCTTTAGCTTCTGAGATGTCTCCAACATGTGTGGAAGTGCCATGAACGTTGATATAATCGATGTCGGCTGGAGAGAGTTCTGCATCTGTCAGGGCTCGTTGCATCACGAGTTTTGCCCCAAGTCCTTCCGGATGAGATGCTGTGATGTGGTAAGCGTCGGCAGACATGCCTACACCAGCTATTTCGGCATATATCTTTGCACCTCGAGCCTTAGCGTGTTCCAGTTCTTCGAGAACTAGTATGCCTGCACCTTCTCCCATGACGAATCCATCTCTGCTGGCACTGAAAGGTCTGCTTGCCTTTTCCGGTTCGTCATTGCGAGTGGAGAGCGCTTTCATCGCATTGAATCCACCAACGCCTGCCGGCCATATTGCAGCTTCTGAGCCACCAGTTATCATTGCGTTGGCCTTACCCATACGAATGAGGTTGAATGCATCAGCCAATGCGTTTGTTGAAGAAGCGCAAGCAGATGTGGTAGTATAGTTTGGTCCATGGAATCCGTAGTCGATGGAAATAAATCCACATGCTATATCGGCAATCATCTTAGGGATGAAGAACGGATTGTATTTAGGCCCCAGTTCCGGTCCGTGCAAAGCATAGTTTCCAGCTTCTTCCTCGAATGTGTGAATGCCTCCGATTCCAACACCGAGCACAACGCCAATTTCGTTTTTATCTACTGTTTCCAAATCCATTCCAGAATCTTCGATGGCCATTTTTGCGGCAACTATTGCGTATTGTGTATAAATGTCCATCTTACGCACTTCTTTGCGGTCGATGTATTCCAGTGCGTTGAAATTCTTCACCTCGCACGCGAACTGTGTCTTAAATTGTGATGCGTCGAAATGTGTGATGGGAGCGGCTCCACTCTTGCCAGCCTTAATATTCTCCCATGTTTCTTTCACATCGTTTCCAAGCGGAGTGATTGCTCCGAGACCAGTAACTACAACTCTTTTTAGTTCCATGATATAATTATTTTTGTTTTATCGAAATCATAATAAGAGAAAGCGTTTGTATGCTGAAAAAAGATTCTCTTATTGTTTTGAGTTCTAAAATAGAATTTAAGTCTGAAATCACAAAAAATTATGAATTACTCATCGTGTACAGTATGTGTTCTGCATCACGACTTGTAATTCATAATATGCTTGTAAGATTTATTTTGCGTTCTCTTCGATATAAGAGATTGCTTCGCCTACTGTAGTGATTTGTTCAGCCTTATCATCAGGGATGCTGATGCCAAAAGCCTTCTCAAACTCCATGATAAGTTCAACAGTGTCAAGAGAGTCAGCACCGAGGTCACCAGTGAAACTAGCTTCTGGTTTTACTTCTGCTTCGTCAACACCAAGTTTGTCACTAATGATAGACTTTACTTTTGCTTCAATTTCAGACATAATTTAAAATTTTTTTGTTAAAGAATTTATTTTTTAACTCTATTTTGTTCTCAAATTATTAACGAAATATAAAATAATCGTTTCAATGTGCAAAGGTAACAAATTTATCTTAATGTGTGCAAAAAAAAGAGTATAAAATGCATGGTTTTTGCACACGTGGCTTGTTTTGTGCAATGATTTAACATAAAAACAGTGTTATGTAATGTATATGCGACAAAACGACAAAAAAAGAAAGCCACCTTTAGTAAAGTGGCTTCCCTTTTATGAAAAATAAGTCTATCATTTCACAAGCACTGTTTTTCCGCCATGTATGTAAATGCCCTTTTCTGTAGGTTTTCCGTTGAGGCGCAACCCTTGGACGGTGTACCATGCATCGGCGGCATCACTTTGAATGTCGTAAATTCCCGTTACATCATCCATACTGCCTTCAAATGAGAGTGAAAGCGTGTTGAAATTTTTTACTTGGTCGTCAGGAATCACGATATATACTTTTTTCGCGGCCAATGTTGTACCGGTATATTTATAGAAACCGATATAACCGTTGGAACCCAATCCGAGCGTCATGATTGTACCGGAGATATCGCTGGTGTTCTGTTCTGTAAGCGAACCTTGAAGTATGTTATCATATTTCAAAGCAGGAATAGTGGCATCCTCTGCGTTGGGGAATCTGAATGTTCCGGAATTTCCTTGCACAATAACGCCTGTATTTGCAGGGATATAACTATTCAATCTCACCAGTTTAACCTCTCCGGCCTGACTGTCATCACCATCATAACCCTTGGCATAATATACGCCGAGCAGGTCTTCGTAGGTGTCGTATGGTATTGCAAGCGGAATGTCTGTATAGAATGTGGCCACTCCGTATCGGCTGATGGTGATATCCTCATAGCCTTTCGTTGAGTTTCCGGTCAATGTCACTTCCACATCTTCCACACCATCGCTACTCAGAATGACAGCAGCGTTGAATGTGCCGTCGGTAGTAGGAACGAAGGTTACGGTTACTGTTGCACCATTTTCCGCATCTGTCCTGCTGATTGTAGATGTTGACAATGAGAATACATTGTTGGCATCGTTGAGGGTCAGTGTAACATCGCCGTTAAGATTGGAACCTGATACGTCGAAGGTGCCGGTCACGCTGCTGTCAACAACGGTTGAGAGGGTCACTTCCATTGGGCTGGCAGTGAGTTCCGGTTCTGTTGCCGTACCGGTCAGGCTTATAGTCACTGCTGTGGCCTCGGTGCTCGTCAGCGTGATGCTTCCAGTGAATGTACCTGCTGATGTGGGAGCAAATGTAACGGTCATAACCTTTCCTGATGTGGCCTCTGAAGTAGTGATGCTTTGAGTGTCAATGCTGAACACACCGTTTGCGTCGTTCAGGGTAGCTGAAATAGCTCCTTTGAGGTTTGTGCCGGAAATCGTCGTAGTGGCGCTTGTGCTGCCGCCTGCATTTGTAGCCATCGACAAGGATGCAGGACTTGCTGTAATGACAGGTGTGGCGGCCATCGGTGTCTGGAATGCAATCTCATAGAGTTTTGCTTTTGTGGCAGAGAGCACCACCTTATAGATTTTAGTCTCGTCCAAACCTGTTTGCTTAAGTGTGAAGTCGCTGTTTTTTGTTGAGTAGTTTTGAGTGTACGATGCATTAGAAACTGCCGTGAGGGTTCCATCGCTGTTTTCTGTACACTCATAAATGGTGAGTGTGCTTGGATAAGTGTTGTTGCCATTTGCCGTTTCGTTATGTCCCATCGCCATCACAGCAGTACAGTTGGTGACATAGAAGGTGACCGACTGAGATGTATATTTACCCAGACTTCCGGAATAGTAAATGCTGTAGGCTGTGTTATTGACAAAGTATGGGCTGCTGCCATGGAACGGACTGGTTGCACTTGGCGTGTTGGTCCATGTCGTGGCAGTAGTGCTGGTCACGCTGGATGTAATCCAGTTTTGCTGGCTGTCGGCTTTGTAAGCTCCATATACCGGCAAGGTCACCCAAGCACAGTCTGCATCTGAATACTCATCATAGAAATAGAGGTTTGGTACGTCGCTGGTTGACCATCCGGCCTCTTCCATCGATTGGTATTTCTTTAGGTTGAGATAGTTGTCGGAAGCAGAACCTCCGTCATTGGCGTAACCGGTCAGGGAGATGGTTTTGGTTTCTGCACCTGTGCTCGATACGGTTATCAATCCTGTATAGATGTCTTCGGTAGATGCCTGGAAGGTGACAGTCACTTCAACACCGTTCTCCGATGCGCTTGCAGAAATGCTTGTTGTGCTGAGATTGAACACGTTGTTCTCATCTGTCAAAGCTAAGGAAATATCGTCGGAGAGGAATTGTCCAGTAACGGTGAAAGTCTTGCTGACGCTAGAACTGAGGTCGGTGGAAAGAACGATATTATCATCCGACAGTGTAATGGTCGGAGTTGCGGCTAAGGCGGTTCCACTGATGTTGACAGTCACTGCATCCGCATTAGTGCTGGAGAGGGTGAGTGTAGCCTCATAGGTTCCGGCTGTGGCTGGAGTCCAAGTGATAGTTATGACATCTTCTGCATTTCCATTTGTCTGTGTGATGCTGCTTTTATCGATAGAGTAAGTGTTGCTTCCGGACAGTGTTGCGGTGATGTTGCCTTCAAGATTAAAGCCTTTGACAGTTACGGTAGATGTATATGTTCTGGTAGCATATCCGTCCTGTCCGAATGAAACTGTTGCGGGGCTCGCTGTGATTGTTGGACCATCCGATGCACCGAGGATATATTTTACTCCAGCCAGAGCGTCAATTTTACCATTGCCGAAATGATCTTTGTTTGCTCCAGTAGTGGTGAATGCATCAGTGATGGCGGTTTCTTTCATGATGGTTTTCACATCGTTGACCGTCAGGTTTTTATGTTGGGCGTTCTCATCCATGGATGCCTGCAGCCATAATGCTACGATTCCTGCGGCAGTAGGAGTGGCCATTGACGTGCCTTCCATCATGGCGTATGGATTGCTCGAACTGTTGACCACGAGGTCAGAGTTATAGTTACTGTCGTAGTAGCTGTAACTGTCCACACTGCTTGTGTGGTTGTGGTTGACACCTGCGGCCAGACGCGCACCTGGAGCTGATATCCATGGAATAATCTTTCCTGTCGGATTATTAGTGGCTGTTCCCCATGATGAGAAGTATGCAATGTCGCCAAGTGTGTATTCGTCACTCATGGACTGGTTTGTTCCGTTATAGTCAGTCCAGTCGGTCTTGCTCACGTATGCTCCGACTGGAATAACATTTTCGATAGTTGCCTCGTCGCTGTAGCAACCGTCGTCGGTTCCTGCCGTCCATGTATAGCCACTGGTTGTCAAGTGATTGGTGAAGTAACAGTAGCCTCCTCCCCATGCGTCAATGACACAGGAGCCACTGCTTGGGGCAAATTCCACCGCCAATGTGTAAGCGCTTTTGTAGTATGTGGATCCATCTTTTGTTGTTTTGGAAGTGCTTCTGGATGTCAGTCCGGACGTGTACAGCACGATTTGCGTCTTATCAGAGCTTGTATAGTCCTTAAAGGCGTATAAAGAACCCTGGAAGTAAGTGCTGAGTCCGGAAACGCTTGTTCCATTTGTTGATGGATTAACTGTAACCGAAGTTTTAACAGCTCCAGTACTGGAGTCGAGTACATAAATTTTGCATGTCATGCTGCTCACGCTGCTGGAGCGAGCCCATGCATTTGCCATTATACCGTAGTAGTAATATCCTGCGTCAGTGTCAGTATAAGTATTTGATCGTAAGATAGAACGCAATGGACTGGAACTGCTTGCAGTACCAACTAAATGGTATCCACCGCCCTCGTCGTCCTTACTTTTGCCACCGTCGTTGGATGCGGCAAAGAGTGCGACACGGTTTGGATGGCTGTCACCAAAGTAAGAATTGTAAACGTCTGCTTCATCTCCTGTGCCATCATGGGGTCCAAGTTGGCTACCCCAACTGTTGCTGACCACAACAGGCATATTGTTGTTGTTGGCATAAGTTATGATATTGTTTATGGCATTGTCGAGATATGTGCTTGAAAGATCTTTGATACCGGCAAGATAGAGTGTGGCACCCGGTGCCATACCTCCATAGGTGGCAGTGGCATGGTCATCAGTTACGGTCACTGTAGTTCCGTTGACGATGACTGATGAACCGCCAGCTGTGGAACAGGTGTGAGTGCCGTGGTCTGCGGTATCGTCATCCGTAAGAGTGGACGTAATTTGACTGCCCGTATATGTTGTGGCACTTGAGCCGTTATATACGTATGCTTGTGCAATGCGGCTGTTTCCGGATGCATCCTTGAAAGCAATGTGGTTGAAGTCGATGCCTGTGTCGATGATTCCCAGGAGGACACCGCTGCCGTCGTACTTGGTGGTGATTCCGGCACTGATGGCATCTGCCGACAAAGTCAGCACGTCATCCACATTGGTGTATTCGCGAGCCTTGTTGGTGAGGGGATGTTTCAGGTCAGACACCTTGATTTTAACGACGTTGTCGATTGCGGCTATTTCCTCAAATTTGTCAGTAGGAACCAAAGCGGTAACCAGCACGTCATTGAGTGTGGATAAAATCTCTACGCCCAAATTCTCCAGTTCTGTCAAGTTGTTGACATCCTTCAGTTTTAGATAGCACGACACCACCTGCTGTCCATCTTGCTCATGAGGTGCCTCCACGAGACGTATCGACCCCATATACTCATCAACCCGTTTCAGTCCTAATGTAGCCTCATTGAGTTGATGGTTGGATAGGTTTTGTTGCTCTTCAACCGGGTCTGCCGCCAGTTCATTGAGCAAAATCTGCGTTGTAATTGAATACTTGCTTTCGTTTTGTGCAGAAACCAAGGTGGTGGTTAATGCCATAACAATGATTAGTAGGAATCTTTTCATATTAATTAATTTTTTATGATGTTTAGATGATTCAAGGATTACCACAGACCATTTGTCCAATCATTGGAGTTTGACTGGTTGTCAGAATCAAGCTCATCGTCTCTTTCCTTAGTTAACTGCATGCTTGTGGTAACTCCGGGGTCTCCTGTGATGGCCAAGTTTTCATCAAAGACAAACCTATTTTCCTTTGTTTCTGGTTTTACATACTTTTTCATTTTTACCTTATTATTATTCATTAATACTTTAAACTATTGCAATATTCTACAGAAATGTATTCTGAGTTGAAATGTCTTCTAAGAACTATGTCTTACCGCGAATTATTGAATCATTTTACCGTCACTTGAACAAGACTGTTGCCTGATTGTCAACAGTTACACTTGTTTTAAGTTCCTACTTTTGTTTATGCATATTAATCAAAAAACAATTATAATTCAACCGATTAACCCGATTCTCAAAAATAGCCCTTAAAATATTTTCCCAAAAAAAATCCGTGCAAAGTTACTGCTTTATATTCAAAACATCTTTTCGTAATATGTTAAAAATATTTAAAAATCTTACGTTTTATTATTTTTTTGGCGTAGAAGTTTTAAAATAATAGTTTTTGTACGATTTTACTTATTTATTGATAAATTCGTAATAATGGATGAATATGGATAATCTTCTTTTTTACTTATTTTTTTATTGTTCTTATTTTCTTTTTTGTATTTTTGCATTATGAAATTTTAAAATACTCAATATGTTAACATTAAAACCATACGTGATCGGAGTTGACCTGGGAGGTACCAACACCGTATTTGGAATTGTAGATCGTAAAGGTGAGATCTTGTACGAGAACTCAATTCGCACACAGACATATTCTACGGCTGATGAGTTTGTGGCAGCAGGAGTTCAGTGTCTAAAACCACTTATAGAACAGGCTGGAGGCATCGACAACATTAAGGGAATGGGAATAGGCGCCCCTAACGGCAACTACTATTCAGGTACCATTGAATTTGCTCCCAACTTACCGTGGAAGGGGGTGATACCTCTTGCAGAGATGTTCGGCAAAGCACTTGGTATTCCTGTAGCCTTGACAAATGATGCCAATGCTGCCGCAATGGGTGAAATGCTTTATGGCGTGGCAAAGGAGATGAAGAATTTCATCGTTATAACGCTTGGAACCGGAGTTGGTTCCGGAATAGTTATTAATGGTCAGTTGGTATATGGCCATGATGGTTTTGCCGGTGAACTTGGCCATGTGATAATGGTTCGCGGAAAGGGAGGTCGTCCTTGCGGATGTGGACGAACTGGTTGTCTTGAAACATACTGCTCAGCCACTGGTGTGGCCCGCACTGCTCGTGAACTGTTGGCAAATACCGATCGTCCTAGCCTCTTGCGCGAATATAAGCCAGATGAGATAGAGTCGCTTCATGTGTCGATTGCTGCCGGCAAGGGTGATGAGTTGGCAAAGGAGATATTCGAGTTTACGGGCAAGATGCTGGGTGAAGCTTGTGCAGATTTCGCCGCTTTCTCTTCGCCAGAGGCGTTTATCTTCTTTGGAGGTTTGACTAAGGCTGGCGACCTTATCATGGACCCTATCCGTCGTGCCTACGACGAGCATGTGCTCCCTATTTTCAAGAACAAGGCTAAGTTCTTGGTTTCTGGTTTGATGTCGGCAAATGCTGCCGTACTTGGAGCTAGCGCTTTAGGATGGGAACTTTGATTTTTGGCTGGGTTAGGCTGGGCATATCTAGGTATATGTATGTGTGGCTAGGTTGATATTATATGGAAGCCTCTCGTTTGCAATTAAATGCGAACGAGAGGCTCACTTTTTCCTCAATTCTTGTAATATGTGGGGAATTTTCTTCCTCAGATTGAATTCTTCTTCGGAAAGGAAATTTTTGACGTGTTTTTATTTATCTAGGTTTATAAGTTTGTATTTTCGACTTCCGAGTCCTATTTGTTCTGCATATTCGGTGATGTAGGTCCCATGCTGGCGGTTGATACGCTCGATGAGTGGTTTTTCGTTGTCACCGGCAGAAGTTTTATGGTTGAATACCATGTCGAGGCAGGCTTGGTCAACAGCCACTGGGTCGAGACTCGCCATGATTCCCATGTCTTTCAATTCAGGTTTTGCAGGATGTCCGTTGCAGTCGCAATCGACCGACATGTTGTTCATGACATTTATATACAAGACGTTACCTCCGAAATAATTGTGTACAGCCTGTGCCGCGGCAGCCATCGATTCCAGGAAAGCATCCTGAGGCTGCGTGTATTGCCAAGCATCGGGCAATTTGCTGGTAACTCCATGAGAGTGGATATACCCTTTGCCTGCCGATGACGCAACGCCGATTGACGCATTCTTCATCACACCACCAAATCCACCCATTTCATGTCCCTTGAAATGTGCAAGGTTTATCATGAAATCGTAGTTTGCCAAATGCTCTCCTACGATATCATATTTGATGTGTTTCTGATCCTTGACGGGTATTCGGATTTCTCCGAACTCATCCATGAGGTCAACAGCAAAGATTGAGTCGAACCCATGTTCTTGTATTGTCTTCCAGTGTTTTGCCGGGTCTTGGCGTGTGCCTCCGTAGGCTGTGCAACATTCTACGATTGTGCCGTTCACTTCTTCCACGAGATTACGGATGAACGTTGGTTTCAGGTAGTGGTTGTTGCCACCTTCCCCTGTTGAGATCTTCACAGCCACACGTCCTGCTGGCTTCACTCCTAGCGCTTTGTAGATTTTTACCAGCGATTCGGGTGTTATTTCTTTTGTGTAATAAACCTTTGATTGAGCTTTCATGCATCCAGCTACAGTCAGCATGACTACAGTCAGCAATAATGAAATTTTTTTCATATATTTTACGAATTATGGATTATTATCAAGAATACTATAATTTATAAAGCTTGCTACGCTTCTGCGTGATTGCGGGCAAATTTTCTCAAAAATAGTCTAAACACACCCTAAAGCTACTTGTTAGAACCTGCTTTTAGGAGTATTTTTTTCCCATTTTGGATGATTATCCCTTGGTATTGGTTTTTTACTTCACGTCCATTGATATCGTAGGTCTTGTTGTTCGTTGTCTCAAGTTCTATCGGGATTCCTCTTATTTCTGTAGGGTCGTCTCCTATGTAGTATAAACGGAAATTGTCGCAACACATCCAATCGTAAGTGCAAGGAGTGAATTTGCGTATTCCTATCCTAAGGTCAGCGGTTGCGTCAAGTTGGAAGTCCATCTGTTGCAAATATTTGCCGTTCTTGAAAGCTGTTTCGGCAGTTGAAACATTGTCGGGGTAGTTGTAGGGCGAATATGTGAATCCTTTGTCAGAATAGATAGATGCCATGTTTGTTGCGTGTTCGTTGGCATATACTTCCGCCAAGTCTTCCTTTTCGTTCTGATACCTAAGATAAGCGTTTTCTATGTTTCCGTTCCTATAGAATCCTTGCCATTGAAGGCGATATAGTCCGGCAGGCATGTTATGAAGAATCTGGTATGTGTCGAACACCTTATAGTAATGTTCTGCTACTGTGCCCGGAGCCGCAGAGAACGACGTGCCTTCCCAACCGTCGTTTTTGGCAGAGAAGTCAGGGTTTGTGAGCAGTGGCGTGATTTCTACCCATTTGCCGCCATTTATGATCTTCTCTGCATCAGGGTTAACTGTCGTATCTATTGTAGGAACGAGAGCGTCACACTCTGCAGACAAGGATTTGGTGGCGTTATACATGGCCATTATTTGTCTTGAAGTGAGTGCTTTGTCGTAAATGGCGATGTTGTCGAACCAAGTATTGGTCATTATGGGGTCGGCGGAGAATGGGCTTCTGCCAATCCACGCGTTCGTTGTGTTTGTCAAATTCAACGAGCCACTGTTTTGCATAGCAGTATTTCTCAGTTCGCCATCTACATAGATTTTCATTGTCCCGTTTTCGCAAGTCAGAGATATGTTGTGCCATTTGTTTTGTGACAATCCAGAATGTGAGCGTATGGATGTGGTTGTGCCAGTTGCTATTTCCCCATACCAGTTTCCGTTGTTTGCCTGATTGACAAGCCCGATGTAATTAGCCGTGCTATTATTTACGTTCCATGCCCAGCAGTAGGAATTGAAATGCCCTCCCTCTTGAATCATTATGTCGGTGCTGATAGTGTAGTTGCGGTTGTTGACGATTCTTCCAATTGCCTGAGCCGCAACGTTTCCAAGATTGAAATAGCCGTTGGCATCATCGTTACCGGTGAAGAGAGCGTGGTTGCCGTCGTTGAGTTGCATGACGGTTGCCCCATTGACGAAATCGCCTGTGGCTCGGTGGTAGTCATCCTGAGGCTTTCCTTCCTCAAATGAGTATTTGAGTGTAACCGTTGGAAAGTTGTTGTCGGGTTGTGTCGTCTTCTCTTCGCTCACGTCGGATAGAGGAACAGTGATGACATTTAGGGAATAAGCCGGAACCGTATATGATAGTTTTCCTCCCGTAGATATAATCGTTATGTTGCGAGGACAAACGTTCATCTGGTTGTCCATGCTGTTTTCAGCATAGTTGTCGTTGTTATACATGACTCTTGCAGACGCATTTCCGGCAATCTTGGCATCGCTGAATGTGAAAACGGATGGTACGTCATTACCAGTGTAGTTGATTACTTTCAATATGGCGGCATCTTCGGTTTCGTTGAGTGAGGCGCAAACGTAAAGTTTTTGTCCATTGGATTTGCTCAGTGTAGCCGATTGAATGAGTTGGTCGTCGATGAAACATCTCACGTTCAATCCGTCTCGTTCAATTTTCAGGTGATATGTCTTTCCTGTGGTAATGCTTCCGGCAGTGCCTGTTAGAAGTGATTTGCTTCCGTTGATTGTTTGCTCAATGCCATGTTGCCCATTGTTCCATCCTCCCAAGTTCCACCAAGCATAGTTCCCATCGTCCTTATATGCGAATGTCACGAGAAATCCTTCGTTGCCAGAATTCTTCACGGCATCCATCTCGATTGTGCAGTCATCCGTGATGCAATCGAACACCTTACTGTTTCCGTATGTAGAGGCTGACGACTCAATTTTACCAGGGTTGCTGAAAATGATGTCACCTTGACTATTGGTAACTACAATGTTGGAATAGGTGGCATTGGTACCCCACGAACCGACAGCCAGCTTTGCGTTCTCTATGCTTACGGTGTTGTTGGTTTCGGTCCATGTAATATTCTGATGTCCCACATTGCTTGCCATCATCTGTTGAGCCCAGTAGCTAGGTGTGCCGAATGATGAATATGCGTTATAGTGAATCATGTCGGGGCGCCATTGATACTGGTTTTCGTTCATGAATATAGGAGCGTACGATGCCATGACACAAACGTCGCTGTTGCGTTCCATCCCAGCCATGTAGATGGCTTCTCCCAAAGCGGCCTTGAGTGTGCCGTTGTTTCCGAAATCACTGGTTACGGCATATTCTCCATTATAAATCTTATGGCTTGTACGGCTGAAGTTGTCGTATTTATGATAGTTGGCTGCAAACCAGTCGGGCGACCTGTAATAGTGTTCGTCAACCATTTCCACTGCATATTTATTTCGCCATGAAGGATTGTCGGTACCCCAGCTTTCCACGTTACCAATGCAAATCACGTCGGGATATTTCGCCTTGATGGCATCGTAGAACTGCTTGAAGCGTTCAGCATAGTGGTCACTTTGGTCAGAGTTGTTGTCGGAATTGAAATTATAGTTTTCGTTACCTATTTCCAGCATTCGGAGGTTGAAAGGTTCCGGATGCCCCATTGCCACTCGTTGCGCTCCCCAGAATGTTGATGCGTCGCCATTGGCATATTCCAGTGCGTCGAGTGCTTCCTGAATGTATCCCTCGATATGCTGATAGTTTTCATACCATCCATGTCCCATACCTACGTTTACCACGAAAAGAGGTTCGGCTCCTATGTCTTCAGCCAGTTGCAGGAATTCGTGGTACCCCATTCCGTTGCTTACCGGGTAACCCCAGTTGCTGTTGTAGAGTCCGATCCTGTTTTCTACTGGTCCAACCGTATTGCGCCATTGATATCGGTTGCCTCCTTCAATGTAGCATCCTCCAGGGAACCGCATGAATTGTGGGTGAAGGGCCTCAAGCTTTTCAGCCAGATCTTTTCTCATTCCGTTGTCACGGTCTTTGTAGGTGGGTGGGAAGAGACTGACACAATCAAGATATATGGTTCCAGGCTTGCTTCCTCTTATGGCAAACCAACCAAGCTGATAGCTGCCTGTGGCAGTTATGTCTATCGTGTATTTCTTCCATGTCTGTGCCTCCTCCACATGAACTACCGAACTGCCTAAGTCATCGCCTTCGTAACTTTCCAGGGTGAGCGTGAGATCGCCAATCCAGTTGCCTGTGGTTCGAATCCAGAACGAGGCTTTATATTTTTGCCCTTTCACTATATTGATGCCCCAGTATCCGATATTGCGTGTACCGTCGCCGGCTTTGTTTAGGTTCAGTTGCATCGATCTTGTCTGTGCCCCGTTTATGAGGTTTTGGGTGGATATGCTGAATGTGGCATTGCCTAAGGTCCACCAATAGTCGGGATTCGAGCCGTTCTCTTCCATTGAACCGTTTCGTATGAGTTCGGCATATATGCCTCCATCGCCGGCATTGTTGATTTCTTCATAGAAGATTCCATAATGCAGATTTCCGATAACAGGTCCTCGATTCGCTGTCGAGAAATCAAACGTGGCTTGGGAGTGTGAGGAAACGGCAGCGATGAGGAATAACGTCAAAGTAAAGATGTGTTTTGTCATTTTTATCAAAATTTTGTGGTGCCCATTATTATTCTATCAAGGATTTTACGAAAGAAACATTTTCCTTTTCTGAAATCCTTTTTCTCGCAGAAAACTCATATTTCCACTGAAATTTTAGTCCATTGTCAATTGAATATAAGTAAGTGATTTTTATGCTGTTTTCATTTTGCATCGAAAAGACTATTTGCGTTTCAGCAAAAATACGAAAAAATGGTAATATGACAAAGTTTTTGAAATATGTTTTGAATATGTTTTTGAAAAGATGGCAAAAACTGAATTTTAATAAATAATTTTATTAAATGGAAAGTTTTGTTTAAATTTGCAGGGAATATGCCTGATTGGCATGTTCTAGAAAGAGGGGATTTGTTTGTAGCTCTTTTATTGTCAATGTCTTAACGTCTAACCTTGGGGTTTTCAAGCAAATTTCAATAAAAAGGAAAAATACATGAATCCAGTTTATTGGTTTCAAAATATAGGTTTTCTCAACATGATTATCAAAGGCTTGATAATCGGTGTTGTAGTATCTGCTCCCATGGGTCCTGTAGGTATTCTTTGTGTTCAGCGCACATTGAACAAAGACCGTTGGTGTGGTTTCGCCACTGGTCTGGGCGCAGCCTTGAGCGATATCATATATGCACTTCTCACAGGTTATGGCATGTCGTTCATAATGGACACTATTGAGAATGACGATGTGGCATTTTGGATAAAGGCAGTCGGCAGTATTCTTCTTTTCTTCTTCGGTTTTTACACATTCAGGTCAAATCCGATAGACAGGATGAAACCAGTTTCACACAACAAAGGAACGTTGTTCCATAATTTTATTTCAGGATTTTTGGTTACCTTGTCGAATCCGCTGATCATATTCCTTTTCATAGCCATGTATGGGCAGTTGACATTCATCTTGCCCGACAGTTGGATTCTTCAGATTGTGGGTTATCTGGCTTTTGTCTTAGGAGCAGTAGGTTGGTGGTTTTTGCTCACATGGCTCATCGACAAGGTAAGGAACAAATTTAACGTACGAGGTATATGGATGATAAACAGAATCATAGGTTCTGTCGTGATGTTCGTTTCAGTTCTTATACTTATCCATACGATTCGCGATTATTTCAAATTCGTCCAATAACATATTTTTCAGAAGACACTCTTTTTGAATTAGAGTAATCCTTTTTATGGTCTTATTTCTTAATTCCTAATCATAAAGAAATGCAAATAAGCAAGAAACTGAAACAGGAAAATATTGCTGAATACCTTCTATATATGTGGCAAGTGGAAGATCTGGTGCGTGCCTATAATTACGACCTTGATGCCATTGAGACGAACTATCTTTTGAAGTTCCAGATGAATGATGACGATTTCCGTACGACGAGTGAGTGGTATGGCAACATAATCGACATGATGCGCGAGGAGGGAGTCAAAGAAAAAGGTCATATCCAGATTAACAAGAACATAATCATATTGCTCAACGACCTTCATGTTCAATTGATGAAATCGCCCAAATACCCGTTTTATTCTTCTGCATATTATAAGGCTTTGCCGTTGATAGTGGAATTGAGAAGCAAGTCGAACGAAAACGACAAAAATGAACTGGAAACGTGCTTCGAGGCTCTATATGGAGTTATGATGCTGAAGATGCAAGGCAGGGCGGTGAGCGAGGAAACATCCAAAGCGGTTGCTACAATCAGTCAATTCATCGGTCTTCTTGCCGACTACTATAAGAAAGACAAGGAAAAACCACTGGAGTTTTAATTGCAGTGTATATGAAAAAAAGTATAAGTTACATAGACATAATAGAAGCAAACCAACATTCAGACCTTGTTGGAGAACCACAATATGATCTGTTTTACAATAACGGAAATACGGAACGAAACGAGGTGGGCACTCTACGTGTATTATCGTTGTTTTCTGGATGTGGTGGAATGGATCTTGGATTTGAAGGTGGGTTTATATGTCATAAACAATCTGTTGGGAAAAACGAATGGATACTAAAAGACATAAACGATAATTGGTCTATGCTTCAGCGTACTGCATTTAGAACTGTGTTTGCTTGTGATATCTTAGAGGAGGCAAGACTAACTTGGTTGAAATATATGTCACGATTTAATGTAAATGCTGATATATTTCATTTAAACAGTATTGTGGATCTTGTTAAAATGCACAAAAAAGGGAATAAAATTTTCCCAGAAGATATAGATATTGTAACAGGAGGCTTTCCGTGTCAGGATTTTAGCGTTTCAGGTAAAAGGAATGGATTTAACTCAAAAGTAGCTCATGACGGAACTATAATAAATGAAGAGAAACCAACAGAGGAGACAAGAGGAAAACTGTATATGTGGATGAAACAAGTCATTGATATTGTTAAGCCTAAAATGTTTATTGCAGAAAATGTCAAGGGACTGGTTAGTCTGGGTGATGTTAAAGATATTATACAACATGATTTTTCTACTGCCAGTGGCCACGATTATATAGTATTAACCCCACAAATATTACATTCTGGCAATTATGGCGTTCCTGAAACTAGAGAACGTGTTTTTTTTATTGGTATTAAACGTTCTGCCTTAAATGAGATTGCATTAGAGGCCTTAGAAAGTGAAATGTTGCCGACAGACTATAATCCGTATCCTCAACCTACACATAATTTCAATATTAAAAATGATACGCTCATTTCGCCTGTGACTTGTGGAGATATTCTTAAAGATTTACCAGAACCACCACTCTCATCAGATCCATCACAACAGTTTTATTCTAGGGCCAGATATTTGTCAAATGGAAGCCAAGGACAAACTGAAATCAACATAAAAGGGTTAGGTCCTACGATAAGATCTGAGCATCATGGCAACATTGAATTTAGAAGGTTATCCATTGAGCATGGTGGACAAATAATAGAAGAATTAGAAAGAGGCCTACCAGAAAGACGACTGACACCTAGAGAATGTGCTTTAATACAAACATTTCCTCCTGATTATCCTTTTGTGTTTTATAAAAATAACACAAATAAATTTGCTGTCAGTCCTTCAGGAGCTTATAAAGTAATTGGTAACGCAGTTCCTCCTGTGTTAGCATATAATATCGCAAGGAGGATTCAAGAAATATGGAATCTTTATTTTGACTAGGTTATGGAGGAAAAGAGATCTTTGATGGCGAAATGTATGATATTATTTCCTGAAGCATTAAATCCTAAAAAAGATTCAACAAAATATAACCAAACAAGTTTGTGGTTATGCTCATACCAGCAAATTGTAAATCCTAATATTCGAGATATGTATTCAGCAGGTGGTAAGATAACACACGTTAATGGAGTCCGTTTGACAACACCAATACCACAGGTGTTTAACAGAATTGTGTTGTATGCTGATACGATAAAAAAAATGCTTACAGAACCAACAAATGAATTGTTAATGTTGATAGAGGATTATAACCCATCTTTATTAAATGGGAACAAGCTATTTGATAATTGGGTGGATTTATGTGTTATGTATGCAGAGCAATTGAATGTTCCATTAATGAAATGGATTAAAACTAAACCTCAATTTACCTTTTCAAAAAAGTGACTTAAATGAATGAAATAGAAAGACGTCGTACGTTTGCCATTATATCTCATCCGGATGCGGGTAAGACTACATTGACCGAGAAGTTGTTGCTTTTCGGTGGACAGATTCAGGTGGCTGGCGCCGTGAAATCCAATAAGATAAAGAAGACCGCCACATCCGACTGGATGGAGATAGAGAAGCAACGTGGTATATCTGTCACAACGTCGGTGATGGAGTTCGACTATAAGGATTATAAGGTGAATATCCTGGACACTCCCGGTCACCAAGACTTCGCTGAAGACACTTTCAGGACATTGACAGCAGTGGACTCCGCCATCATAGTGATTGACGGTGCCAAAGGTGTGGAGGCTCAGACTCGCAAGCTGATGACTGTGTGTAGGATGAGGAAGACACCGGTAATAGTGTTTGTCAACAAGATGGACCGCGAGGGTCGCGATCCTTTTGATTTGCTTGATGAGATAGAGACCGAACTCCAAATCAGCGTCCGACCGCTTTCATGGCCAATCAATCAGGGACAGCGCTTCAAGGGTGTTTATAACATATATGAGCAGAACCTTAATCTCTTTACTCCGGCCAAACAGGTTGTGACCGAGAAGGTGGAGGTGGACATACACTCCAAGGAATTGGATGAGCGTGTAGGAACGGAAGATGCCACTAAGTTGCGCGACGACTTGGAGTTGATAGATGGTGTATATCCTGAATTTGACGTAAATACATACCTCGACGCAGAAGTGGCTCCGGTGTTCTTCGGTTCGGCTCTGAATAACTTCGGTGTGCAAGAACTCCTGGATTGCTTCGTTGAAATTGCCCCGTCGCCCAGTCCGACTCAGGCAGAGGAACGACTTGTGAGACCAGAAGAACCAAAATTCACGGGATTCATATTCAAGATAACAGCCAACATAGATCCAAACCACCGTTCTTGCACTGCATTCTGCAAGGTGTGCTCAGGCAAGTTCGTCAGAAACGCTCCATATCAGCATGTGAGACATAACAAGACCGTAAGGTTCGCATCGCCTACCCAATTTATGGCACAGAAGAAAAGTACCATAGACGAGGCTTATCCTGGAGATATAGTAGGTTTGCCCGACAGTGGCATCTTCAAGATTGGTGATACGCTGACAGAAGGTGAGAATTTGCATTTCAAGGGATTGCCAAGCTTTTCTCCAGAGATGTTCAAATACATAGAGAATGCCGATCCGATGAAGCAGAAACAACTCGACAAGGGTATCGCCCAGCTGATGGACGAGGGTGTGGCACAGATGTTTGTCAACCAGTTTAACGGAAGAAAACTCATCGGTACGGTTGGACAGCTTCAGTTTGAGGTTATTCAATACCGTCTTGAAAACGAGTATAACGCAAAATGTAAGTGGGAGCCGTCAACCCTCTATAAGGCATGTTGGTTAGAAAGTGATGATGAAGCAGAATACGAGAATTTCAAGAAACGCAAATATCAATACATGGCAAAAGACAGCGAAGGTCGCGACGTGTTCCTGGCTGATTCCAGTTATGTGCTGATGATGGCTCAACAGGATTTCAAGCATATAAAGTTCCATTTCACCAGCGAATTCTAACTGGAATTATTATTAACGAGATTAACTGGATTTATTTAACCACTAATTCTGCGAATTATATGAATTATTATTAACGAGATTTACTGGATTTATTTAACCACTAATTCTACGAATTATATGAATTATTATTAACGAGATTAACTGGATTTATTTAACCACTAATTCTACGAATTATATGAATTATTATTAACGAGATTTACTGGATTTATTTAACCACTAATTCTGCGAATTATATGAATTATTATTAACGAGATTAACTGGATTTATTTAACCACTAATTCTACGAATTATTATGAATTATTATTAACGAGATTGACTTCGTCGAATCTGCTTCGCCACAACATGGGACAAACGAGTTTTGCTTTGTGTGCCGTTAATTATTAACTAACAACTAGTCAACTTGTTTACTCTTTAACTTGTCAACTAAATAAAATGCTTAAAGATGAAATAGAAAAGGCACTGGAGGTGCTTAGGAAGGGTGGGGTTATTCTTTATCCTACAGACACGATTTGGGGTATTGGCTGTGATGCCACAAATGAGGCTGCTGTAAGGCGAGTGTTTGAAATTAAACATCGTGCCGACAGCAAGGCAATGATCAGTTTGGTGGATAATCCCAACCGACTAGTGAGATATGTACGTGACATACCCGATGTGGCATGGGACATGATGGAACTTGCAACAACTCCTCTAACTATCATCTACGACAACGTCGCAGGTTTGGCTCCTGGCATGATAGCCGAGGACGGAACAGCCGCTTTCCGTGTGACAAATGAGGAATTTTCCCACGCATTGTGTTACAGATTCCAGAAGCCGATAGTTTCTACAAGCGCAAATATAAGTGGTGAGCCTACGGCACAAACTTTTGACGCTATCAGCCAAGAGATAAAAGATGCCGTGGATCATGTAGTGCATTATAGCCAACGTTGTAAGGAGAAACACAAGCCTTCCAAAATCGTTAAAATCAGCAACAACTGCGAGGTGAAGGTTATAAGGTGAATGACTAAAGATTTTGTTGAAGTTCAATAACATTATTCCAGCATTAAATTGATATGATGAATATCATACGACATATACGTAGGAAAGAAGTTGGGGTTTACCACCATCTAGCCGATTGGTCGTCGGGTAGCAATCATCCCGGAAGGTTGGTTATTGGTCTTAGCCTTCTGGTCGGTCTGGCAACCGGTCTGGCTGCGTTCATACTGAAGTTTTTCGTTGCTAAGATAGAGGAACTGCTGACAGAGGGCTTCGACATTACCCACATGAACTGGCTCTATCTCGTTTATCCGACAATAGGTATATTTCTGACTGCGTTGTTCATCAGATATGTTGTTAGGGATGATATAAGTCATGGTGTGACCAAGATACTTTATTCCATTTCGCGAAAACGCGCCAGAATCAAGTCGCACAACCGTTGGTCAAGTATTGTGGCAAGTTCCATTACCATAGGTTTCGGTGGGTCGGTTGGAGCCGAGGCGCCAATTGTATTGACCGGCTCTGCCATTGGCTCTCATCTAGGCAAACGATTCCAGTTGCCTCCACAGACTTTGATGTTGCTTGTGGGTTGTGGTGCCGCAGGTGCCATCGCCGGTATCTTCAAGGCTCCGATAGCGGGACTTATGTTTGTGATTGAGGTTCTGATGCTTGACCTGACAATGAAATCATTGTTGCCGTTATTGACCACAAGCATCACGTCCGTTTGTGTGTCCTACGCCTTATATGGCACCGAATCGATGTTCAAGTTCTCCGCAGATACCGGATTCACAATAGATGTAATACCTGCTTGTATCTTGCTAGGTGTGTTCTGCGGTTTCGTGTCACTTTATTTCACTCGCAGCATGAACCGCTTTGAGAAAGTGTTCGCCAAGATAAGGACGCCGTGGGCAAAGTTTGCGTTGGGGTCTATTGTGTTAGGTGTGCTGATTTATTTCCTTCCTTCGTTATATGGTGAAGGTTATGGTGTTATTTCAGCCCTTTTGGATAATGACAACCCGTCGAATGTTATGAATCAGTCATTGTTTTTCGGTAACGATAATAACTTGCTGATTTATCTGGGTTTAGTGTTGCTGGCAAAGGTGTTTGCATCTACAGCCACAAATGGCGGTGGTGGATGTGGTGGAGTTTTTGCACCAAGTCTTTTCGTGGGAGCCATAGGTGGTTTTATCTTTGCCGCTTTATGGAATATGATAATAGGGGTTGATGCAGGAGCCACATTCTTTTCGCAGCCCAAGAATTTTGCCTTGTTCGGCATGGCAGGTCTGATGTCGGGAGTGATGCACGCTCCTCTCACTGGTATATTCTTGATTGCCGAATTGACGGGTGGCTATGAGATGTTTGTACCGCTCATGATTGTCTCTGCGATGAGTTATACAACGATTACTCATTTTGAGCCTCACAGCATTTATGCTATGCGCCTTGCCCGAAAGGGAGAACTCATCACTCACGACAAGGATAATGCCATACTGACGTTGCTTAGCATGGAGTCGCTGATTGAAAAGAATTATGTATGCGTGGAAGCCGATTGGAATCTTACGAAAGTGATTATTGCCATAAAGAATTCGAGACGCAACATCTTCCCTGTTGTCAACAAGGCGAACCAATTGGTTGGCGTGATGTCGCTTGATTCCATAAGGAATTATATTTTCCGTCCAGAACTTTACAAGCAATATAAAGTGGCAGCGTTCATGAAACAACCCCCTGCGCTACTTTCGATTAACGATACGTTGAAAGATGCTACGAGCAAATTTGACGAGACGGGTGCATGGAATCTTCCCGTAGTTGACAATAACGGTGAATACATTGGCTTCATTTCTCGTTCTGGTATTTTTTCCGCTTACAGGAAGACGCTTGTGGATATCACGGCTGAGTAATATCCGTATTGCAGGCATTTATGGAATCAACACCTTTTTCCCATTGATGATGTTGATGCCTTTTCTTGGAACGTAGATACGTCGTCCGTCGAGAGTATAGTATCTTTCTGCTTGTTTGTCGGTTTTGGTAATGCATGAGATGGCTGTTTCAGGGTCTCCTTTGTAAACAAGTCGGAAATTGGTGATTTCAGCCCAAGTCTGTGTGCCTCCCACTTCATCTTTCACACCAATGGTTACAGGCTCTTCCCCGTCGTAATAGAAATTTATCTCATTGCGGTAGTATCCGTTGTCAAAGTATTTTAGCACCGCATCGGTCTGATACCATTCCGGCTGGTAATACGTGGAATTCCCTATAGTATAACTGCGTTCCATAGATGTGTTGTCGGGATAGAGCCGTTCGGTGACAGCACCATTATGTGCATGTTGAAGAGGTATCTCTGTGTCGTTCACGTACATATATGCGTTTATGGTTGTGTAGTCGGTGTTGCTTTGAGGCTTGTAGAATCCATTGCATGATAGTGTATAGTTGCCGGCCGGCAGTCCTTCGATTTTTTGTGACAAATCGAATTTTGTGTCCAGTTTATGGAATACACCTCTCCAGTCGCTTCCTTCTATGTGATTGCCCGAATCCCAGTTCTTGGAGTTGTTGTTTGTGGTGCCGTTGTAGGAGAATCCAGTCCACCCTGCGTTGTAGTCATGATAGAAATCTGGATTGATGATCATAAATGACGCATTTCCACTATTGTATTTATTTAGAGCCTTTATCCTGTCCGTTTTCTTGACCAATTGCCATTTTGCGTTGTTAGGAGTACCATCGTTGGATAGCCATACGATTGTAGGATAAGAAGGGTCGTAGGCAAGGTATTTGTTTCCGTTGCCAGGGAATTGTATGGCATATATGTTTTCCACTCCAGGAATAGTTATTGCTGTAAACACAAGACGTTCTTTGCTACTTGTGCTGTTTAGGTAGTATTTTGCATCGATTCCGCTTGGAAGAGTCACGCTGCTGAGAGGATTGACATCGAGCCATCCATAATATGTGTTAGAACCAATAGTTGCGGTTTTCAGGCAAAATCCAGAACCAGATGCTTCGAGTGTGAATTCCAGTCCCACGTCATCCAATCCCATCTGCGTTCCGTAGGAGCCATACCCGATGTTGACGAATTTGTGCTGTCCTATGTTGTAGAGGTAATAAGTTTCCCCTGCAACAAGTTCATTACCTTCGTATTCACTGAATGTAGCCGTGGCTTTCACCTTTTCCATCTCTTCCCTAAGTTCGTTGATGAGGTCGTCGAAAGCAATAGGATCCATAAGGGTGTCAATAATGTCGGCCTGTTTGTTCAACAATTCGTTCAGTTCGGCTTTTGCCGTTGCTTCATATCGGCTTTCAGGGTCGGTTACAAGTTCCTTGGCTTCTGTAGCTACCAAATCATATTTTTCTTTTGCTTCGCGGATTTTTTGTGCCAAGGCAGCGGCTTCCGCTTCTTTTCCTTCGACATCCTCACCAATGCGATAGAGTTTGAAATCGGTCACGGCAAACCATCCCGTTTGTCCTCCGTTGGAAGTTGAAGCATATCCGATTCGTATGTTTTGTCCATCGGTGATGGTGATGTGTTCTGTGGTCTGAAGTTCCCAGCTCAAGGCATCCCAAGCGTCATTGGTCTTTATGGGAGATTCTGCCTTGTTGCCAGATGTCTCGGCATCGTCGTCATAACCAATTATATAGGCGTGTTGGTCGGTAATCAGCCCTTCGCCGCATACGCTTCGGCAAGTCATGAAATATTCACCAGCTGGAAGGTTTAGTATGTCTTGGTAGACATCCATTGACGTGAAGTTGGTTGAGAAACTATTGTATGCTTGTTGTTGCAATACCGTCATGGCACTTGCATCGACACTGCCGACATTATTCTTTGTCCACCCGTTGGTGGATGCGAAAGTAGGGTTTTTTATCAGTGATGTGCAGTCGGTAAGTTCTTCTGTTGGTTCTGTGTATCCCTCTTCAGTTGCCATTTGGTTTATTTTGTTTTCGTCTCCTATCACAAAGGTGTTGTAAGAGTTTGCCGGTACGGTGACGCTCATGTATTTGTCGTCCACTGCAAATGTGAGATTGCGCTCTTGTCCGTTTTCGTTACCCACTACCACTATGATGGTTCCATCGGGTTGCTGTGCGGCCAGCACCAATGGCTGTGAACTGCTTTTTTTCAGTATATTGGTTCCCTCCCCAATGAAATGGCTGTAATGTTTGTAAGCATAGAATTCAGGTGTGTAGTAAGCCACGCCTTTGTTAATGTCGAGATGCAGCAGTCCGTTCTGCCACCAGTTCATGAATGGGCCACGTCCGTTACCACCGAGTATGGAATTCCAGTTGGTGTATGTCACGCAACCGTTGTTGAGATAATGATGTATGAGTTCAAATGTATGTGTGCCAGCCCCCCAGTCGAATGTCCCATTGCCACATTCGCTTTCGGTCTGTATGAATTCAAGTTCTGGATAACGCTTACGCATCTCTGCAATGGCATCGCGCCCTTCCCACTGGAATCCGATACCATCGAACAGTTCGCTCAGTTTCTTTCCGTTGAAATCAGGGTCGATGTTTTGAGAGCGATAGTTTAGGATCACTTCATATACGTCGTCCACATGGTTTGTATTCATAGTGCCCAGCCATACTTTCACTTCTGGATGATGCTTGCGCATATATGGAATGAGGTAGTCTGCATTGAAAATGGCTGTGCTTTTGGCTTCCCAAGATGTATTGGGATAGTAGTTGCAAGTATAAGCCTCATTCTGATAGCACATACCCGTGATAGGTATTCCTTCTTCACCATAAGCCGTGATAAATTTGCTGAAATAAAGGGTATGGGCATTCAGGTAGTCTGGCTCCATGATGAATTGGGTGGATGTATAGGATGGGTATGTGGTGTCTAGCCCATTGCCATAGCCGGCACGGTTAGAATAATGATGGCTTTTCTTCATCCACTGTGGAGGGCTCCAAGGAGAGCACCAAAATTTCATGTCGGGATTCTGCTCCTGTGCTTTCTTTATGAACGGAATAATGTGTTTCTTGTCGCGTTCTATGGTGAAATGCTCCATGTTGAAGTCGGTTTCCCCTTCCGGCATCTCGTCGCAACTGTACCACGATTCAGCCAGGTTGATTGGTTCGTTACGCTGGTGGAAGACAGCTGGATCGTAAAAATCCTCTGGACCGGCATAATCGCTTGCTCCCACCGGTATGCGTCCCAGGGCAAACCTGAGGTCACCGTCGGGTGAGAACATCCGTTTATAGTATTCTTCTTGTGCTGAAGGTGTGAGTCGTTTTATTGCATACCAATCCAATTCATTGAAGCATGTTCCCCATGCCTGGAAAGTACTCATCACGTCGGATGTTGAGAACACTGCCATTGGCTTTCCTATTACAGTTGTACTTACGTCAGCCTTTTTTATTGTCCAAACGTCTTTCTGTGTTGTGGTGAATTGGAGGGCTTTCAAGTTTTGTGCATTCAATCCCATAGAAATGAATGTTAATGCCAAAGAAAGGAAGAATCTTTTCATATTTTCTTTTTTGTGTTCTATTTGTAATGTTTTTCATTGCAAATTTAGGTAAAAATTGGGAATTATAAGCCAGTCGAGATAAAGAATAATGTTTTCTTTAGAGGAAAGATAATGATTTTTCAATTTTCAACAATGTTTGGTGTAGAAAAATATATGGCTGAATAAATTATGAAAAATACTGATGCGTCAGATATAATCATTATTTTTTATGATATTACGACATTTTTTTGCCTTACTGTTTATTTTTAACTATTTTTGTATTGATTTACAATACAAAAATTTCATTGATAACAATCCCATAGGTAGGTTTAAATACGAACTGATTTTATTCCGCCAATGGGTAATATATATTATATTATAAATGAAGAGAACGTTTTTGTTGATTTCCGTTTTATGTTCGTCTTGTTGTGTTATCTCCCAGACTTTGCCCGACAGTGTCCGTGCGTTGGATGATGTGGTAGTGACTGGAACCCGCAATGCCATAGATGTTCGATATCTGCCCAATACGGTGAGTGTGGTTGAACGAAGTGTATTGACACAGAATGAGCAGCCTTCATTGTTGCCAACCCTTAACCAGCAGGTTCCAGGTTTGTTTCTGACAAGTCGAGGTGTGATGGGTTGTGGCGTGTCGGGTGGCTCTGCAGGAGGCTTGAGCATACGTGGCATTGCAAACAATGGACAGACCATGGTTCTGATTGATGGTCATCCGCAGTATAACGGAATCTATGGCCATCCAATATCCGACAGTTATCAGACTATGATGGCCGAACGTGTGGAAGTTGTTCGTTGTCCTGCTTCTGTGCTCTATGGCAGCAATGCCATGGGCGGAGTGGTGAACATAGTGACTCGCAAGCCACACTGCGATGGTGTTTGGACTAACATCAACGTTGGTGGTGGAAGTTATGGTACATTCCAGTCGGAGGCAACAAACCAAGTGCGCAGTGGCAAATTCAGCAGCACTGTATCGGCTCAGTATAACCGTAGCGACAATCATCGCCCTCGTATGGGATTTGAGCAATACGGCGGTTATGCCAAGGTGGGGTACGACATCAATGAGCATTTTAAAGCATACGTGGATGCGAATGTGATTCATTTCAACGCATCCCATCCGGGAGAAGTGACAGCTCCAGTCTATGATGCAGACCAATGGATAACCCGTGGAATGGTTTCCGGTGCATTGGAGAACCGTTTTGACAAGGTGAACGGTGCACTCGGCGTATATACCAACTTTGGACGTCACAAGATTGACGACGGCACATCTGATCCGGCAAGTCCTACACAGCGTTATTTCCGTTCCAAGGATGCACTTACCGGGGTGTCCCTATATGAAACAATGCGTTTTTTTGAAGGTAATCTCATTACCGCCGGTTTCGATTATCAGCACATTTTCGGTCATGCATATTACACATCAAAGGCAGATGGAAGCGTGATGGACACTCCTAACAAGCAGAGTGGCAAATCCCACCGTGATGAAGTGGCGGGTTATCTCGACGTACGTCAGGATTTGGTAGATTGGCTTACTGTCGATGCCGGTATACGAGTTGACCACCATAGTGTGGCAGGTACTGAATGGATTCCTCAGGCAGGGTTTGTGGTACGTCCGATTGGCAATGGTGAGATAAAGGCAATGGCAAGCAAAGGCTTCCGTAACCCTACGATGCGTGAGATGTATCTCTACCCGCCTTCAAACGAGGACTTGAAGGCTGAGAAGATGTGGAACTATGAGCTTTCTTGGGTTCACCGTCTTGGCAATGTGAAATATGGATTGAACCTGTTCTATGTAAAAGCCGACAACATAATCCAGCAGATAATGTTGGACGGCAAGCCTAAATTAATGAATACCAGCGATATCGAAAACTGCGGTTTTGAAGTAGAGGGTTCGTGGAGAATTAATGACCACTGGGCTCTCAACACCAACCATTCTTTCCTTCACATGGAAACAGCTGTATTGGCTGCTCCGGAATATAAGGGCTTCCTTGGTGCTTCTTTCAGCATATGCAAATGGAGCGCTAATCTTGGTGTGCAGTATATCAACGGATTATATACCGCTACAGGTACAACCGAGAAAAAGGAGAACTTCTGCTTGGTTAACGCCACTGTGAAATATCAGCTGTTAGGCAACTTGAAACTGTGGGTAAGAGGTGAGAACTTGTTGGCACAGAAATATGAAATCAATGCAGGCTTCCCAATGCCAAAGGCCACGTTTGTGGGTGGTGTGAACTTTGAGTTCTAACTGATGGCTTCAGATATTCTATAAGCAAGACATATATAAAGAAACTGCTTTAGCTGGTCGGGCTAAAGCAGTTTTTGTGTTGATGTCTTCGTTTTATTCCCACTCGATGGTGGCAGGTGGTTTTGATGAGATGTCGTAGCATACTCGGTTCACGCCTTTTACGTGGTTTATGATGTCGTTGCTCACCTTTGCCATGAAGTCGTAAGGGAGGTGTGCCCAGTCGGCGGTCATGGCATCGGTAGAGGTGACGGCTCTTAGCGCTACGGCACGTTCGTAGGTGCGTTCGTCGCCCATCACGCCGACCGACTTGACCGGAAGGAGGATGACCCCAGCTTGCCACACCTGGTCGTAGAGCGACACCGCCACTTCTCCGTCGGCAGTGAATTCGAGCGGAGCTCCCGCCGCTAGCACTTTCTTGGCTTCCTTTACGCTCATGCTGGTTTTATAGTCTCTCAATCCCTGTATGAAGATGTCATCAGCATCCTGGAGTATGCGCACCTTTTCCGGAGTGATGTCCCCGAGTATTCTAACCGCCAGTCCCGGTCCTGGAAACGGATGACGCGTGATGAGATGTTCCGGCATACCGAGTTGGCGTCCCACCCGTCTTACCTCGTCTTTAAAGAGCCATTTGAGCGGTTCGCATAGTTTGAGGTTCATCTTCTCCGGTAGTCCTCCCACGTTATGGTGGCTTTTGATGACTTTTCCTGTGATGTTAAGGCTCTCGATTCGATCAGGATATATAGTCCCCTGTGCGAGCCATTTGGCATCTGTGATTTTCATCGCCTCCGCATTGAACACGTCGATGAATCCAGCACCGATGATCTTACGCTTGCGCTCCGGTTCCTCTACACCTTCCAGTTCCTTGAAGAACTTTTCAGATGCATCTACTCCGATTACGTTCAGTCCCAGACATTCATAGTCTTTCAGTACGTTTTGGAATTCATTTTTGCGAAGCATTCCATGATCCACGAAGATGCACGTGAGTTTATCACCGATGGCACGGTTGAGAAGCACTGCTGCCACTGATGAGTCAACACCTCCCGACAATCCGAGAATCACTCGGTCGTTGCCTAGTTGCTCTTTCAGTTCCTCCACGGTGGTATCTACGAACGATGCGGCGCTCCATTCCTGACGGCTGCCACATATATCAACAACGAAGTTTTTGAGCAAGAGACTGCCCTGTGTGGAATGGAATACCTCTGGATGGAACTGCACTCCCCATAAAGGCTCGTCGGGTGCCTGATAGGCAGCGAATGTCACCTTCTCTGTTGATGCTATCTTTTTGAATCCATCAGGTATGGCAGTGATGGTGTCGCCATGGCTCATCCATACTTGCGAATTGTCGTGGAATCCTTTGAATAGAGGGTTCTCTTTGTCGATGAAGGAGAGGTTTGCCCTTCCGTATTCTCGGCTTCCGGCAGGTTCCACTTTTCCTCCGAGAGTATGGCTCATGAATTGTGCACCGTAGCAGATGCCTAGGATAGGGTAGTTGCCGCGTATGTCATTCAGGTCAATCTTGAAAGCTTGTGGGTCGTACACACTGAACGGGCTTCCCGAGAGTATTACGCCAATTACGTCGGGGTCGTCTTTTGGGAATTTGTTGTAGGGAAGGATTTCGCAGAAGGTGTCCATTTCGCGGATGCGCCTTCCGATGAGTTGAGTGGTTTGTGAACCGAAGTCGAGGATAATTATTTTCTGCATTGTCTTGATTATTTTTTTGCTAGATATACCTATCTAAATTTCTCGACAAAAAGCCATAAAATGTCATCTGTCCTTATTAAATAATTATTCCCAGTAAAGAATTTGGCGATTGATGTCCCATTTGTGGTCTTTAGGGAAGTCGTCTCCTTCCCATGCTTTCTTTGAAGTCCATTTTTCGGGTTCGTCGGTCCAGAACGGGTCGTCGGCAGGCAATCCGAGTGGTAGGAAAGCTAATGATGTCATGTAGAGGGAACCGTTGTTGGTATACCAGTCAGCCACGTTAGGATGATTTCCTACAAATCCGATTGTCAGGAATCCTTGCTCGTTGAAGTTGTTGGCTTTGTGGAACATGTTCTTGGCTACGGCAGTAATACCTGCTCTCACTTGTCCGTTGTGGAGTTCCTTTGGCAGTTGTTTCCTCCAGGCGAGTTGTGCAAGTGGCTGGAATACGGCCATTCTGTATGGAATGCTTCTTCCAACCACAGGGAATGTTCCTTCTGGCGATATGAATCGTTCAAGAATAACCGAATATTTCTGCATACGTTTTCTTACTTCTTCCAGACGGTTCTTAGCACCGTTTCTCTTGTCTCCATGACTTCTTATGAGATACGTGTCGTTTGGTTTCTTTGCAGCCACCATTTCCAGTATTTCGGTGTACATGGGCTGTATGACGAATGCGTTGTAGTAGTCGAAGGCAAACGAAGGACCATCGCTGTAGAGTCCGTCTCCGATATACCATTCTTCAGCTTTGCTCACTGCCATTTTTATTCTGTATGCGTCGTAGTCGGCTCCTACATACATGAGAAACGCTTCCTCCATACCAACGAAAAGCACCCAGTTGGTGTAAGGAGGGTCGTATTTCCTCAACCCTTGTATCTCCTTTATGTAGCGTTGCTTTGTTACTTCGTCGAGGGGCTTCCATAGAGCATCGTATCCCCTGTAGAGGCTTTCGACAAGATATGCTGCATCGACAAGCGTCTGTCCGCCAGAAGTCCATCCCAGATAGTCGGGACTATCTGGATCTACAGCATTTGTGTAGGCTTTAATGGCCCATTCACGCAACTGCTTGCGTTTCAGTCCTTCGGAGGTGTCGTCGTCTGGAAGCGAAAGCCAGGGAGCCAGTCCTGCCATTAGCCGAGCGAAGCACTCCATATAAGCAACTTTTTTGTTGCGGTTGTCCCAAGTAGGAGAGAGTTCCAGTCCTCCGTTTTCAAGGGTCATGTTTTGTTGCAACTTGCCTTCAGCCATGTTTTTCAATACCGGTTCAGCCATCTGGTACATTATGTCTATCCATATTTCACGGTCGGTCTTTTCGACTGAAGTCACCTCGGTTTCAGTCGATTTTCTTCTTCTTTGAGCGTCAACACTTATTGTAAGGCTTAGTAAAGCCACTAGTAAAACAAATGTCTTTTTCATTATTCCCATTTTTATTTACATGTAATGAGTAGTTTAGAACAAAAATTGGTTTCACCGAAAAATGTTCGGCAAAACCAATTGATAATTAGTTATATCTTGATAGTTTAATCTTCTTGTTGTTTTTTTTCACAGTCATGGTGTCGGCATTGAGTGAAACGATTTCCAAGGAGTCGGTCTTGACACTGTTTATGGAGTCTGCTGGAGGAATCAGCAGCAGTATTCCGTCTTCCAATTTCCATTTTTCATACTTGGGGTCTTCTTTCCTGTTGACAAAAACATGAACAAATCCTTTCGGGTCGATTTCCATGTATTTGGTTGTCCCCTTTTCGTCAGGCTCCATCGCCCACGTATGCTGCAAGTTGTTGATGTTTATGATGGTAGAAGAAATAAGTTCGTTGTCGATAGTGATGTATGAAACCACAACGCTGTCGCCCGTGTCCTTATCTCCGAAGAAACGGTCATTCCCAATTTCAATCGACGTGGTGTCGCCATTTGCATCTACCACCTCCAGCATGTTCATGGTAGTGCCGTCGGTAATTGCTCCTACGATATCGGCTTTGACTGGCATTTTCAAGTCTGCCAGAATGTTGTTTTCGTTTCCTTTCTTGCTGTCGGAACACGCCCAACAAAATGTTATGGCAATAAATGAAGCCAACAATAATTTGTTTTTATACATTTGGTCTTTATTTTAACTTAAAGAATGAAAACCATGCCTTATGCTTTAAGCTTGTTGCGTTCTAGCCTGCGTTCCTTTCCGCTTTTCTGTTCTTGGAAGAGCAATATGAACAAGACAGCCACTATCAGAGCGTAACCTGCAAAAATGAACCAACATTTCTGCCAGTCGGTGTTTCCGTCGATGGTGTTTGCGTTGATTACGGTCTGTGCGGAGAAAGAGCCTACCGTGGCTCCAATGCCGTTGGTCATCAACATGAACACGCCTTGGGCGGATGAGCGTATGTCGTGCGATGTACATTTGTCAACATAAAGGGAGCCTGAGATGTTGAAGAAGTCGAATGCCACTCCGTAAACTATCATGGAAAGAATCCACATCCATACACCCATTCCAGGATTCCCTGTTCCAAGGAGTCCGAATCGTAGTACCCATGCAATCAGTGCTATGAGTATGACTGTTTTGATTCCAAATCGTTTCATGAAGAACGGAATGAGCAATATACAAAGCGTTTCGCTAATTTGCGACAAAGACACGAGAATTACAGAGTGGTCGGTGAAGAACGAACCTGCGTATTCCGGATTTTCTTTGAAACTTTCGATGAAAGGTGTGGCAAATCCGTTTGTGATTTGTAGGCACACTCCCAACATCATTGAGAAAATGAAGAACAATGCCATGTTTCTCTGTCGGAAAAGTTTGAAAGCCTTAAGCCCCATGTTGTCGGCAAATCCTTTCTTTTCCTTATTCCTGTTGATAGGGCATTTTGGCAGGATGAAGGAATAAAAGAACAATACGATGCTTAACATCCCGCTTACCAGGAATTGGAACTCGGTGGATTTGAACCCACAAAGGTCAACCACCCACATTGTGGCAATGAATCCCACAGTTCCAAATACCCTTATAGGTGGAAAGTCTTTCACGGTGTCGAGTCCGGCGTTAGCCAATCCCGTGTATGCCACAGAGTAGGTGAGTGGCAATGTAGGCATATAGAATGCAATGCTGACGGAATACATGATGAAAAGAGGGAGGAATTGTGCGTTTTCTCCTGCACTTTGTCCATAGAAGAAGCATCCTATCATGAATATTCCGGCTATCAGATGGCATATGCCCAGCATTTTTTGTGCCGGAATCCAGCGGTCGGCAATAGCACCGATTAAAGCCGGCATGAAAATAGAAACAATACCCTGCATGGCATAGAAAGTGCCGATATTCTCACCTAGGCCAATGTTACCCAGATAGATACCCATGCAAGTGAGATAAGCTCCCCACACTGCAAACTGCAGGAAGTTCATGATAATCAAATTCAATTTTAAGGATTTTGTGTTGCCCATAAAACTATTCTTTTTTAATAATTATAAGATGTTCGTAATATTCAATTTGTTTTCGTTATACATTGACAGCCACATACATCTTCATTGAAATGAAAATTATTCAACATAAACTTTGAAGGTGTTGACTTTACCATTATGATAGAGAGCAAGGATGTACATTCCCTTGTTGATGTTTCCTGGGAGTTGGATTTTCCCGTCGTCGCTTACCTTCTGCTCGTCGATTACGACACCACTGACACCTACCAGATGGGCTACAACATCATTAGGATTGATGCCATTGAGGTCGAGTTGGATTTGATGACCGGCTTTTATCATACCAGAAATGATTTTTATTTCGGGGTTGGTTTCCTTTTTGTTGTCATCGGCAATCACGTCGTCAATTCCCGTCTCAAAATCTTGGTCAACCAAAGTCTGTTCATAGAAATACCATTTGATTTTTGTAGAAGCCGGTGCCAATGCTCCGTCGCCCAGTTTTATTCGGTAATCCCAGTGTTTCTTGCGTTGTTCTTCACCGGTGAATATATAATCAGTGTTGCATGGAACGACAAATACCACTCCGTTTGCAGGTTGAGTTCGCCCGTTCCATTTCAGAACCATCTTGCCACATGTAACAGGCTGGCTGTAATACGTGTCTCCAGTTTTGGTGCGGTAACATAATTGGCACATCATGTTGTCGTCTTCTGGTCGGAAGAAAATTTCACATCCGTTATTTTGTAAGTCCACATGAATAGGCAGTATGTTTCCTCCGCTCCATCCCGGATTAGTGAGTGTGTCGGGAGCAAACCACCCTTCAGCGTCGTTCTGTGTGAGAACTTGATAAGGAGTGAGTGAGAATGGAGCGACATCAATCCAATATGGTTCGTATTCAGCCTTTACGACTGTTCCGAAGCTTCCGTTGAGCAGATTTCGGCATCCACTGGAGAAATTGCCGAAATCGAGTGTTGCCAGTTTAGCGCGATATTGCATGATGAATAGTCGCATTGCTTCGTCGCCAATGCCGCTTACACCCTCTGATGAATTACCTTGTGCTATCCCTTTAAGCACCCAATCTTTGCAATATCTCCAAATCCACGGCACAGCCCCTTGTCCTACAGCCTCACCTATGAATATTGGGAAAATTTCCCCATACTGCACGCCTCCGATGAGGTTTCTCCATGTGCAGATTTTCTGTCCGGAACTGTTATACATGTTCACTCCTTCTGCCGCCGGTCCACCGAACGAACCATCTTGCAACCATCCCGAATAACACTCTATAGGCATGAAAGGACAGATAAGGTTGCCGACACCAAGCCACCCCGGTGCGCCATACGTGCCGTCACGCTTAGCGTTCATTGCCATTTGCAGCCATACGTTTCCAGCTTCATGGAACCAAGACGATTTCTTGACGCCATCCATGTCTGCAAATACAGCATGTATGCCTTCGTGTATCATCGCTTCACGCTGGTAGTCGCCATCGCTCCATATCCTGTCGGCATCGTCGCGGAATCGACTTACAGGATAGTAAGAAGCCCATACGCAGGGCCATCCGCCTCCATCGTCGGGCGACACAAATCCTTGGTATCCTCCCTCCTCTGTGTTGGATTTGTTGTCACGATTCAATCCGGAACCGAACACATATACGAACGACTTATATCCATTTCTGGCGTTAATGTCGGGCGGCCATCCCATTTCATCGCGTATATATGCGAAATCCTTATCGTATTTTGCCATCATATTCTTCATGGCGTTTTGCAGTACCTCGCCAGAGCCACAGTCTGCATTCAGATTGTCACCCCAATAGACGGTCCACCATTCACCATCCAACTGGTTGGCTGCTTTGCCGTTATGTTGCGTGAAACGGTGTGTCTTGGTAGGTTGTGGGAATCCGTCAGGATATTCGTCCCTAAAGTCATAGCTCCATCTTGGCGCTTTCTCATTCCAATCGTAGTTTTGACCTTGATTTTCCTGTACGTCCACAAATATTTTTGCCTTTTGTGTCCTTTTTGTTCCATCTGCAAATTTATATATGACAGTTATGCTGTATGTTCCTGCATCCTGCAATGTAGCGGATGGAATGACATAATATTTAGAATTGGTGTATTTGACAGTTTCCCCTTGAGAATTGGATATGTTGAATGTACAGGACTCGTCTTCGTTTCTCGGTCTCATGCCGATAGTGATCTTGTCTCCCACATTACCTTGTACGCAGTTGACATATTCTGGTTCTTCGTCGTTGACTTGAACGTATGGCAGTGCGAGCCACGAATCCATGAGGTCGGCTCTATGGTTGAACTCCGGCAAGTCAGTTGTGACTGATTGCTTGTTACCAATGGTCACGTTGAAAACAATTTCTATGGTATCTTTGGTGCTTTCATGTACGAATGCTTCCTTGAACGTATAACTATTGCCATCTTCTATCTTAGCATATGTGTTGACAGAGAAAGCTGAAGAGCCATCGTACTTGGAGATAAAAGCCTTTCCTACATTGGCAGAAGACACAGCCAAGCCTTTTGTGTTGAAATAGCAAGTAGTGGAGCCTAGTGTATATTTACCTGAATTTGGATTCACGGTATAGATTTTAATGCTTTTATTGTTTAAGGCATCATTCATGGTGGCGTCAGCACAGTTGAGTTTTGCAATAATCATGCTTCCTTTCGCTTTACATTCGGATGCGGTGGTCTGGCTGATTGTTCGCTGAACGTCAAAGGTATAAACGCTCTTGACGTTATTTGCCCAAGCCCATGTTGTAATCAACACAAGTAAAAATGTTGAAACAATTCTTTTTATGTTTAAATGCGTTTGCATGATCAATCGTTAATAGTTGTTAGTTGGTTAATTGATTAATTAATTGTTTGTCTCACTTCGGGCATCTTATTCTAAAGCGAGTTCCTTAATAAGTCGCTTTGCCTTTCCATATTTCTCTATCACAGACAACACATATCTGATGTCAACTCCTATGGTTCTTTGAAGGTTGTCGTCGAAAAGTATGTCGCCCGACATTGCTTCCCAGTTCCCGTCGAATGCCAATCCGATTAGTCTGCCTTTTCCGTCGAACATGCCTGAACCGGAGTTTCCGCCGGTTATGTCATTATTTGAAAGGAAGCAGAGATGCATGTCCTTTGTCTTCTTGTCGCAATATTTCTTGCCGAAACTTCCTTTCTTGAGCCATTCGTAAACCGGCTTGATCAGTTCGTAGTCAGGATTGTCGCCTTGCTTCTCGTATTTGTCGATTATTGATTGTGCATTGGTATAACATTCATATTTCAGTCCTTCGTTTGTGGTATATCCGTTTATGATGCCGTAACTCATCCTGAGTGTGAAGTTTGCGTCAGGATAATATTCCTTGTCAGCATTCATTTCTCTGAGAGCGTCACCCAGCAAGCGTTCGTTTTCTTCCTTGTTGAGTTCGTCTTGGCGGTCGAAGGTGTCAAACAGTTTTATGTATGCGCCTATTGCCACTTTGAACATAGGGTCATTCTGAACGTCTATTTCAGTCATGTCTTTAACCTGAGAGAGTTTATCGGGCTGTGTCAGGATAGAATTCTCGTAAACCACATCTGCAAACGCATCAAAATCACCGTTGAATGTTTCGTCGATTACGGCATAGAATTCAGGAAAGAATTCAGAATCCACATGTTCTTTATAGCATTTCAGCGACGTGATGAAAAGCTGTTTGTCGGTTGTCATGTCGATGTCTTTGTAAGCTTTTTCGTATTTCTTGTGGAAATCATCCTTGTCGCTTTTCATGATTCCGAGCAATTGGCCGATAGCGAATTGAAGCACATCGCTTCCGGAATAGAAGCACTCCTCCCACATGGTATATGCATAAGATTGTTTCTCTCTTCTTTCATAGATGGTTTTCAATTCCTCGAGCATTTTGCCATATTTTTCAACTCTTTGAGGCGAACGGTTTACCCATTCCATGATTTCTTCTTCAAGTGCTTGTTTCTCTTCCACAACTTTCAGTTCCGCCAAAGCCTTGTTCATGCCAATTGAGTTTTTCCAGTAGTTAGAACTTTGCGCATATTTTGAGGAATACATGATTCTGATTGCTTCGCTGGAATTCATGGCAGCAGTCATAACGGCTTGTTTTGCCTCTCTAGCTTGGATTCTAGGAGTGTTTTCATTGTTGATGGTGTTGATGATTCCAAAACTGCTGAGGTATCTTTCTGTAGATCCCGGATATCCAAAAGTCATGCAGAAGTCACCAGTTCTATATCCTTGCGTACTTACTACAGCATATTTCTTAGGTTTGAATGGCACGTTGTCTTTGCTGTATTCAGCCGGTTTGTTGTCTTTCCCGGCATAAATTCTGAACACAGAGAAATCGCACGTTTGTCGTGGCCACATCCAGTTGTCGGTGTCTCCACCATGTTTTCCAAGACACTGAGGTGGTGCGAACACGAGTCTCACGTCGCTGTATTTCAGATATATGCTGAGGTAATATTTGCTGCCTTTGTAGTAAGGCACAACAGAAGAATGAATTCCGTTGTCTGGGTCATCTACAGCATCTGTCAATAGAGTGGAAATTGAATCTACAACTTGGTTTTTGCGTAGTAGAGTCATGTCTGGTGTTACATATTCCATGATTTTGTCGGTAACATCAGTTGTTCCTATATGGAAATCCACGTATAACCCCTCGTTAGGCAGTTCGTCCTTAAGCGTTTTGGCGAAGAATCCGTTTTTGAGATAATCGTGTTTCGGTGTAGAGTGGTCCTGTATGGAACCATAACCGCAATGATGGTTGGTGAAAACGAGTCCGTTGTCGCTCACAACCACTCCTGAGCAGAAACCTCCGAACTGTACGATTGCATCGTTTAGAGACGGATGTTCTGTACTGTAAATCTGGTCATAGGTGAGTTCAAGACCCATGGCATGGAGCACAGAGTCGGTTTTGGCAGACAAATTGCAAATCATCCACATTCCCTCATCGGCGAATGTGGTTAATGATGTCATAGCCAGTAGGGTAGCCAAGAGTGTTTTTTTCATAAGATATTTTATTATGTTATTAGTTTCCAATTTGTAAAGTTAGTGTTAAAAAACGGAAAATACAATGTTTATGAACGTTTTTTTATCATTTTTTCCATGTCTTTCTTCCATATAATTGCTACAAATGCCAATATGAGCAATGTGTTGACAGCAATTTTGACTACTACGTTCAACGTGTCGGGCATAAATGCCATGACAGCGTATGCCAGCATTGCCGCAAGGGTGTAGATTGCTATGTCTTTAAGCGGATATTTGATTGGGTTGTATTTCTGTCCGAGGAAATAACTTACCAGCATGGCAGTGGCATATCCTGCGAAACCACCCCAGGCACATGCCATGTAGCTGAATTTAGGTATGAACAAAATGTTGACGGCAAATAGCACAAGGCATCCGGAAATGGATATCACGGCTCCCCAGAAAGTCTTGTCGATAAGCTTGTACCAGAAAGACAAGTTGAATGCTATTCCCATCATGATTTCGGCTGCCATGACAATCGGGACCACTTTCAATCCGGTTCTGTAGTCGGTTCCGATGATGTGCTTCAGTATGTCCATATATCCCATGACACATAAGAAAGCCAGTAGCGTGAAGATGATGAAATATTTCATTGCCAGGGCATAGGTCTGTTTGGAATCCTTGTTCTTGTCTTCCGCGAAGACGAAAGGTTCGTATGCATATCTGAATGCTTGTGTAATCATTGCCATAATCATTGCAATTTTTACGCAAGCCCCATATATGCCCAGTTCAGCATTGGCATGTGCCTTGTCGGGATATACCAGTGGGAAAATAATCTTGTCTGCCGTCTGGTTCAATATCCCAGCTATTCCCAATACGAGTATTGGCCATGAATAATTGAACATTTGTCTTAGCATTTTCTTGTCGAAGACGAATTTGATGTCCTTGAATTCGGGAATAAAGAAAAATGTTATTATTGCTGTGCATATCAGGTTCAAAGAGAATACATACCCCACTCCCGTTCCCGGATTGAAAATTGCTGAGACAGCTTCAGGGTTTGATTTGTGAATATTAGGCAAAACCACGAAATAAAGTAGGTTGAGTCCTATGTTCATGAAAATGAACAAGAGTTTCAGTGATGCGAATTTAATAGGTCGTTTCTTGAATCTCAAATATGCGAATGGTACTGCTTGAATTGAGTCGAGTGCAACGACAACAGCCATCATCATAAGATATTCTTTGTGATCGACATATCCCAGTGCTTGTGAAATGGGCTGAATCAGCCCGAAGACACCGGCAAGGAAAACTATTGATAGGAATGACACTACGAAGAGTGACATGGAGAATACTTTCTTCGAGTCGGCTCCTTCTTTGTTGGCAAACCTGAAGAATGTTGTTTCCATTCCGAATGTGAGGATTACCAGTATGAGTGCTGTATATGCATATAGGTTTGTGACAATCCCATACCCACCGCTGGCAGCTGAAATCTTTGCAGTATAAAGTGGTACCAGCAGGTAATTGAGGAATCGTCCGATTATGCTGCTCAAGCCGTATATTGCAGTGTCTTTGAAAAGAGATTTAATGCTAGCCAAAATAATATGATTTTAAATGCTTGATAATTTTAAGAATGTGCTTATGCAAACAAATCGTCCATAAGTACATTGCCGTTATTGATTTTTCTGTCCAGTTGCTTGTATGCCAAAGGGGTGGCCTCGCGTCCTCTCGGTGTGCGCTTGATGAATCCTTCCTTAATCAGAAAAGGCTCGTACACCTCTTCTACGGTTCCCGTATCTTCTCCAATGGCAGTGGCTATAGTTCCAATTCCCACCGGCCCTCCGTTGAATTTGTCGATTATGGTAGTCAGTATCTTAATGTCGATCTCGTCTAATCCGTATTTTGTGATGTTGAGTGCTTCCAGTGCTACATGTGCTATTTCGAGGTCGATGCTTCCATTGCCTTTAACTTGTGCGAAGTCCCTCACTCTCCGAAGCAATGCGTTGGCAACTCGTGGTGTTCCACGGCTTCTGCCGGCGATTTCGCTTGCGGCGGCTTCTTCGCATGGCACATTTAGCAGACGTGCCGAACGGAGTATTATTCTCTTGAGTACGTCCGCCTCATAGTATTCAAGATGGAGGTTGATTCCAAATCGTGCCCTAAGTGGGGATGTGAGCAGTCCGCTTCTGGTTGTGGCACCCACCAACGTGAATGGGTTGAGGTCGATTTGTATAGACCTTGCCGATGGACCCTTGTCAATCATGATGTCGATTCTGTAGTCTTCCATCGCTGAATAAAGGTATTCTTCCACAACTGGAGAAAGTCGGTGTATTTCGTCGATGAAGAGCACGTCGTTGTCTTCGAGTGATGTTAGAATGCCGGCGAGGTCTCCCGGTTTGTCGAGTACTGGTCCGGATGTCACCTTGAATCCCACTCCCAGTTCGTTTGCAATGATGTTTGAGAGTGTTGTTTTTCCGAGTCCTGGTGGACCGTGCAATAGTGTGTGGTCAAGTGGTTCTCCGCGGAATTTGGCTGCTTCCACGAATACTGACAGGTTTTCCACGACCTTGGTCTGTCCGGCAAAATCGTCAAATCTCAGTGGTCGCAGTGCGTTCTCGAAATCTTTCTCTTTGGAAGAGAATTGTTCTTTCCTTATATCGAAATTGTCGTCTATCATGTCTTCTAGCGCTTTAATCTACAAAGATAAGTATAATTTGCGATTTACGATTTACGATTTACGATTTATTTTTTCACGATTACTTAATTCTTGCGAAAAAGAATAGTAATGGAAAATGATTATTCTTTTCCGTCAATTTAATTTCAAAGTCAGTGTTTTTTTGCTTTTGCCATGAATGATGATTTATAAGTTGATGACAAGGAAGAATGGTTTCAAAAAGGAGCCATGGAAATTAATTCCTTGACTCCTTAAATGATTGTATCTATGGTGATATATGCTTTAATCCCAATCGGTCTTTAGGCCGAAAATTATTCATTATGGTGATAACAAGATGTTGTTATGTCATGAAATCCAAAGGCAGATTTTGACTAAACGAGATGTCTAATCAACTCTTCTTTATCTCCCTCGAGCATGTCGATGACAGGAATTTCAATCATCGTGTATGCTCCGGGTTGTTGCTTCAACGATGCCCGTGCTACATTCACGAGAACTTGTGCGGTGAGTGCCGGGTTGTTGATTTTCATGTTGAATTCGAAGAGTTGGTTGTGAGTAGTGCCAGACACACCTTTTCTGACCAGATTGACTCCATGTCCAACATCGTTGAGAGCGTCAACCGACTCTACTTGCTGAATGTGTGTCTCGTCGTTCACGAAATAAGGGTCGGCCTTTATTGCTTTTGCAATTGGCTCAAATTCATATCCTGGCATAGTCTCTACGTAAACCATTCTGCGATGTATGCCCGTTCCGAGAGGGATTGTTACAGAGAGTGCATCCTTCACACCCTCAATTGCTTTTACTGCAACGGAATGTCCCATTGAACGTCCGGGGCCGAAATTGGTGTATGACACGCCTTTAGGTGCCAGACTTTCCATAAGCGTCCTTACGATGGAGTCGCTTCCCGGATCCCATCCTGCGGATATGATGCTTACGGCGTTGTTTGCTTTTGCCACGGCATCGAGCGAGCGTCTCAGATCGACAATCTGGGTGTGAATGTCAAAGGAATCGACGGTGTTGATGCCCAATGCGAGACATTCCTTTGCATATTCTTCCACTTTTCTGGTAGGGGTGGCAAGAACAGCCACTTGCACTCCTTCAAGTTCGCTTATGTGTTTGGTTACTTTGTAGTTAGCCAGTTCTGCCGGTTTGTCCTGGTCTCCCTTTCTTCTTACAATTCCAACACACTCCATATCTGCTGAAGCCTCGATGGCTTGCAGTGTGTATTTGCCTATATTGCCATATCCAACAATGGCTACTTTTGTCTTTGCCATAACTATAGTTTGTTTGTTGTTTGTTATTTCTGCAAAGTTAGTAATTTGTTTTCAGATTGACGCTATTTTAGTGGAAAAACATTCAAATAGAAAGTCTAATACTTCTTTAAAAATGATTTTTGATATTTTGCTGTAAAAGAATGAACCGTGGCTGTTGGTTCCACGGTTCATTCTTGTTATTGTATTTTGAAATTGTCAGAACATGTTATTTTTTTCCTGCTGCGACAGTGTTTTCTGCTTCAGCAGGCTCCTTGATTTTCCCACCCATCACGAGGTAGGCTGTAGGAGCAGCGATGAACAGCGATGACAGTGTGCCGAATATGACACCGAGAATCATGGCGAAAGCAAATGAACGTATGGAATCACCACCAAATATGAATATTGACAATAGCACTATTAATGTTGACACTGAAGTGTTGATAGTACGTGCAAGAGTTTGGTTGAGTGATTCGTTGAACAGACGCTGGCGGTCGCGTTTTGGATAAAGCTTGAAGTTCTCGCGTATGCGGTCGAACACAACCACCTTGTCGTTGATGGAGTAACCAATAGCCGTAAGTATTGCTCCTATGAATGTTTGGTCGATTTCAAGTGAGAATCCAATCCATCCATAGCAAATGGAGTAGAGTGCTATGATCATGAACGTGTCGACAGCCAGTGCTACGATGGAACCTACTGAATATGCCACGTTGCGGAATCGCAAGAGGATGTAGAGGAATATTGCCACCATGGCAAGTATGACGCTGACGATAGCCCCGTATGTGATGTCTTCAGCTATAGAAGGTCCCACTTTCTGTGAGCTTATGATAGAGCCTCCATCGCGGTTGTCACGGTCGATGAACTTGTTGAAGTCAACATTCTTGTCGAGTACGTTCTGTTCCTTAAATGTGTTGAACAGGATTTCTTCGATTTCAGAGTCTATTTTCACGTCGTTGTTCTTGATTTTGTAGTTTGTTGTCACGCGGATGCTCTTACCGTCGGTACCAAGTGCAATAACATTTGTGTTAACGGCTTCTTTTCCTTCAGGGTCTTTCAGTTTGTCTTGCAATGCTGAGCGAAGCGATTCAACCGAAACAGGTTTGGTGAATTCCACCTTGAAGTTTCTACCACCGGTGAAGTCGATAGACTGGCTAAGTCCTCTCATGACCAATGAAGCGGCTCCCGCCAAGATGAGTATTCCGAAGATGGTGAACGATTTCTTGTAGCTACTCATGAACTTATACTTCGTGCCTTGCATCAAGTTCTTTGAAATGGCTGTTGTGAATGTGATGTCAAGCCATTTTTCCCTGTTTACGAAGTGTTCGAATACTATACGTGTGAGCCAAACTGCAGTGAAGAACGAACATACGATACCAATCATGAGGGTAGTGGCAAATCCTCTAATTGGGCCGGTGCCATATGAGAAGAGTATGATACCAGTAATCAATGACGTGAGGTTGGAGTCGAAGATAGCCGAGAATGCGTTGCTGTAACCGGCAGATATGGCCGATTTCATTGTTTTTCCAGCTTTCAATTCCTCTTTGATACGTTCGTTTATAAGCACGTTTGCATCGACAGCGGTACCAAGCGTGAGCACCATACCGGCGATACCCGACATTGTGAGTGCGGCTTGGAACGATGTCAGAATACCGAGCGTGAAGAAGAAGTTGATAATCAAAGCTCCGTTTGCAACCATGCCAGGACGTATTCCATACATCATGCACATGTATATCATCAAGATGATGAAAGCAATGATGAATGAAATGAGACCGGCGTTGATTGACTCTTGTCCGAGTGACGGACCAACGATGTCTTCTTGTACGATTTGTGTAGGTGCCGGCATCTTACCTGATGAGAGCACGGTGGAAAGGTCCTTCGTGTCGTTTGTGGTGAAGTTACCGGTGATTTGAGAGTTTCCTCCGTCGATCTTTCCGTTCACGTTTGGCGCACTGTAAACATAGTTGTCGAGAACTATTGCCACGGCTCTGCCCACGTTTGCTTCTGTCAGAACCGCCCATTTCCTGGCACCTTCCGTGTTCATGCTCATGGAAACGCATGGCTTTCCATATTCGTCGAAGTTCTCCTTGGCATCGGTAATTACATCACCTTCGAGTGGTGCTTTCCCGTTCACGCCGGTTTCCTTGATGGCATAGAGCTCGAAATATTTACCGGCTTTGTCAGTAGATTTGACTCCCCACTTTAGGCTGAGGTCAGGAGGTAATATTTGTTTTGCTGTCTGAGTGTTGAGCAAACGGTTGACTTCTGCCGTGTCTTTTGAAGCGGCGATGCCGACCATGCATCCTGCGTTGCCTTGTGTTGCTTGCAGGATTGCGAACAGAGGGTGTTCTTTCTTGAATTTCTCTTCTTCTTCCTTGGTTAACTTGCTCTGTTCACCTTCTTTCTTCACATTGTCCACCTTGGCCAAGACGCTCTTTGCAGTGTCTTCTTTTGCGACGTTTTGGCTTACGGAATCTTCGTTTTGTGCAAGTTCTGTTTTAGGTGCTTGTTTTGTAGTGTCAATCGCAGTCGTGTCAGATGTTGCGGCTTCTCCCTGTTCACCTCTGAGCGCATTGTCGAGTTGTTGTAGATAAGGCAATGCTTCCTGTGTGTTGTACGTCTCCCAGAATTCGAGGTTGGCACTTCCCTGCAAGAGTTTTCTTACACGTTCAGGTTCTTTGATGCCTGGCAGTTCGACGCTTATACGTCCGCTTTGTCCTTCGATTTTCTGGATATTAGGTTGTACGACACCGAAACGGTCGATACGTGTCCTGAGCACTTGGAATGAGTTGTCGATGGCCGCATCGACTTCAGTTCTCAAAACGCTTTCGACGTCCTTGTCGCTACTGTTTGTGTTTACCTTTTCTACCAATTTGTTGTTGGCGAATATAGTAGCCAAATTGCCACCATTTGAAATTTTCTTGTATTTCTCTATGAAAAGAGAGATGAAATCCGACTGGCTTTCCTGAGATTCTTTCTGTGCTTCGGAAACTGCCTGCATGAATGCCGGATCTTGGCTGTTTGTGTCTGCCAAAGCCTTTATTACTTCAGGAACGGATACTTCCATCACAACGTTCATACCTCCCTTGAGGTCAAGACCAAGGCCGATTGCGTTTTCACGACATTCTTTCAGGGTCCAGTTCCAAAGGTAGCATTTGTTGGTGTTTAGTGAATCCATTAGGGCTTCAGCTGCAATGCTGTCTGTGGCTTTCAGCTCTTCGTACTCCCTTTCTTTACAAGTTGTGAAAAGAGAGAAGGAAAGGTAAAAAATACAGATCAGCGTTAAAAGAACAGCAATAACTTTTACAAATCCTTTGTTTTGCATTTTTGTTAATGATTTTGTTTATTTATAATTTTTGATTTTACAGCACAAAAACCATGTTGAATGGAAGCCTTTCGCATATTATATAAATATGTGTAAAAGGTGTCCATTTAACAATGGATAATCTTTCAAGTTTGCAAAGTTAATGTTTTTTTGTTAAAATAAAGATTTTTCATGGAAATTTCATCCATAAAAACATAAATTTGACCTATTATTCGAGTTTTATGTAGCAAAATATAGGATAATGGTCACTGATATGACATGATTTGTCAACATCGGCTTCGTACACTTCTATATTGTCGGAATAAAGGATATGGTCGATTCTGTAATGAATCCTATTTCTGCTATATGTGAATCCGAATCCGTTTCCGGTTCTTGTGTATGCATCCTTGAAATTCTTGGTAAGCATGTAATGTGCGTACGACGTTGTTGGCTCGTTGAAGTCACCCAGCACAACGGTGTATTGCTTAGCGTTGGATTCCAGGTATTTATATACCGAATCCACTTGTGGTCCCCTCGTCTTGTTGGCTTCTATTATTTTGTGGAAAATATCTTTCGTTCCTTTTTCTCTGTCGGCCAGGTCGGCACTTCTGCTGGTGATACCCTTGTATTCATTTATGTCATTGCTGTTCATCTTGTATGACTGGAAATGATTGTTTACAACAAGCAGGGTGTCGTCATCTACCTTAATCTTGTAGGCTGATGATTCGTTGCCAGCGCTTTTGTATTTTATGTTTTTCACGCTGACTATTGGAAATCTCGACAGACAAGCTATTGTGCTGGCTTTTTGAGAGTCGAATTCTATATATGGATATTGTTGCTTTATGATGGAGTTTTTTTCTATATTGCATTTTCTTGTATATTCTTGTAAGCAAAGGATGTCGGAATTTGCCTTGTTCAATATATAATCAATCAATTTTTGGTTAGAATCTTTTTCCCTGTTTCCAATGTTGTATGACATTATCTTGATGCTGCCATGTGGGGCGTTGCTTGGGAAGTTAAGTGGCAAATACCCTCTGATATCGCTTATGCAAATCAGCATCCCGGCTGCAGATACAAGTGCAAATCTCCATTTGACGAACAACCAAATCACCAAGAATAACATGTTGGCCAAAAGCATGAATGGAAACAGCAATGGCAAAACCGACAATCGTGGATAGTCCTGTGGTGGCAGAGTGCCGCTAAAAGCGCAAAGTATCATTAAAACCACAAACAAAATGTTGATGCCCAGAACGCTGTAGGTCAATATTTTTTTTGTTTTGCCATGGTTTCCATGTCGGTGCCTATGTGTTGAATGTGCCATTTGTTTTTTTATTTCTCTTTAGACAGGTGATAAATCATTTAAACAGGAATGGTTCAAATGACCGACTTGTGTTTAATGTTTGCTTGCATCGAAAAGGGTTTGTTTTTCTTGTGAAGTCAGGCTCTCATAACCTCCTTTCCTTATTTTGTCGAGAATCCTGTCGATTTCTTTGGCATTCTCCCTCTTTCTTGCATTATATTCGTGGTCGGTGTTTCTTTCTTTGAATGGAGTGTAGTTAGATGTGTTATTGGTATATTTCTTACCCCATCCGAATATGTTGCCAGGTTTTTGATTTGAGGATGATGTGTTATACTTTCTTTGCCAGTTGTTTATGTCCTTGTCTTTGTTTTTGTTCCAGTACAGGATTAGCAGAAATCCGAACAACATTCCACCCAAGTGTGCAAGATGCGCCACTCCATCTTTGACTGTGAGGAATTCCATGATTTCCACTACCGCATAGAAGAACACGAAATATTTTGCTTTGATTGGAATAGGAATAGGAATGATGAATATTCTTTCGTTAGGATATGTAAGTCCGAAGGCGAGCAAAATGCCAAACACGGCTCCCGACGCTCCTAGAGTGCATGATTCAATAGGTATGAGTCCAATTGCCTGTCCAAGTTCCTGCGTTATTCCTGCTCCAATGCCACAAACAAAATAATAAATGAGGAATTTCTGGCTACCCCAGTGTCGTTCCATGATTTTTCCAAACATCCATAGTGCAAACATGTTGAAAAAGATGTGCATGAATGATGCGTGCATGAACATGTATGTTATAATTTGATGTGGCATGAATTGCCCATGCTGGGTTCCGAATCCATTTCCAATATAATACAATGCCAAAGAGTTTGACAAGTCGATACCTCTCATTTGCATTATATTGTCAAAAATGAAAACGGCAATGTTCGCAATTAGTAGAGATTTTATGCTGTTGGATAATTTCATTTCAATGGTTTGTTTTATCTATTGGTGTTTTGTCCCAACTAAGTTTGAGTTGGAAAAAATTTTTTCGAATTTAACTGCAAAATTACTTTTTTTCTCTGATATTATGGCAAATTATTGGTAAATAGTGGAAAAAAAACATAAAAAACACATTTTTTTTAACAAAAAAGTTTGTTTGTTGGAACTAAAAGTATAACTTTGCGGTTGATAATAAGGACAAAAGACTTATTTTTGTAGAAAGAAATGTTTTTTTTCAATAATTAACTTTAAAAACTTTTTATTATGAACAAGAATGAATTAGTAAGTGCAATAGCTGAAAAGGCTGGTCTGACTAAGGTGGACGCAAAAAAGGCACTTGATGCAACAACAGAAGTAATCGCTGACGCTCTTAAGGGTGGTGACAAGGTAGTTCTCATCGGTTTCGGTACATTCTCTGTAGCCGGAAGAGGCGAACGTAAGGGTATCAACCCAAGAACTAAGGAGCAAATCACTATTGCTGCTAAGAAAGTTGCTAAATTTAAGGGTGGTGCTGAACTCACTGCAGCTCTTAACTAATCAATTTATGCGATACATAAAGGTGCTGGACTTTGGTTCAGCACCTTTTTTATTTAAGTAATCTAAAACACTTGCCTCACTTTATTATTAGTGGAAAGAGAATCTGTGAGTTTATCTTTTGGTTGTTTCGCAACTGTTCATCAGTCATGATGCCCGCACCCATCCTTCTTCCGGGGCTGAAAAATTCCTCAAAAATCCAAACTGAATTTAAGCGATTCGTTTTTCACGATTACTAATAATTATCATTAATGTTGCAAATTGATGTTGCAAATTGTCATTTTTTAATAATATTTTTCTTGTTTTTTTGTTAATTCAGGATAAATCAATACCTTTGTTGTTTAAAATATGTGGAAATCATCACTAAAACCATGTTCGTAAAAAAAACATATTTACAACTAATACAACATAGCACAAATATTTATTATTATGAGAAAACTTAAACTATTAATTCTGTCCCTTGTTGCTGTTTTTTGTACAGGAACTGCATTTGCTACGATTCCCGCCAATGGAACTTCGGGCTATTTCTACAATCCAGCAACGGGAAAATTCATGAGTCATGGCGTCACTTCCCTGTCATCCAGTGGTGCAAAAGTTGACAACTATGGTGTGATTATAGATGTCACAAATGAAGGTTCAGTGAGTGAATTTTCGGATGCGACATATAATTATATCCGTTTCCAAATGGGTGACTATCATGGACGTTATCTTAAAATCAATTCAAACGGACTTAGTTGTGATGGAGCCTCTTATCATAAATGGGCTGTAAGAGAAGTCTCGGATGGCAATTTTGTCATTCGTTGCATTTATAAATCAAGTCAAGTGGCTTATGCTACTCAGGAATATTATGTGGCAATAAATTTAGACGACGAACTGGTTCTTGTTGACGGTCTGGAAAATGCCGCTGTATGGCAGTTTGTAGATGCTGCTACTCAAAAAAGCATTGTGGCAAGTGCCGCAGACACAAGGGCGTCTTTAATAGGTGCAAGTGCTGGACTTGCAGTGTCTTCTTTATCTGATTTGGAAACAGCCGTTTCATCAATGAATGCTTTGGATAAGACAGATGCCATAACTAATCCTACCATGTATTCCAATACAGATGGATGGACTGTAACAAATGTTCAGGGAACAGCCATAAGCAATGGAAGTTATCAGATTCAGAATGCTGCTGGAGGCCAGTCCACATGCAAACAAACCGTAACAGGCTTGCCCGCAGGTCTTTACAAAGTGACCGTGCAGTCATTCTATAGGGCTTCGGTATTGTCTCGATGTGTTACTTATGGCGATGCAGGCTATACATTCTCCAATGCTTATTTCAAGGCAAATGATAATGAAGTGTTGATAAAGGACTGGTACGAAATAAGTACAGACAATCATAGCAAGCCAACATCCCGCGGTCAAATAAGTGCTGATTTCAATAACGATGCCAAATATACAAATACCGTATATACATACGTTGGTGATGACGGCAATTTGGATTTGACAATAGCGGTTCCAAGTTATTCTGCCGGAAACTATCCGAACTGGATTTGCTACAATAATGTAACATTGACATATTATTATTCGGCAGAGGACCTTTCGGCATACGAAGCCCAATTGGCTGCTTCCGTCAATGCCGCAAACGCCATGGACTTGCCGACTTACCAGAAATCTGTTCTTGATGCGGTTGTAACAGCAAATAACAACACTTATACCACTTCTGCCGATTATCAGGCCGCTATTGATGCCATCGATGCGGCAAAGGTTGTAGCTGAGCCGTATGTGGCACCATACGCAGCTTACAAATCATTAAAATCATTAGTTGAAGAAAAATTCATATCTCAAACCACGATTTATACTGACAACGCAAATGCAACCGATGCTTATGCCACTTCAGTAAGTAGCAGCGATTTAAATGTGGAGGATGCAAGAGCCGTTGCAACCATAACAGAAGAAACCACAAATGTCTGGAACGCCGCACTGTCATTCCTCAAGTCGGTGACCGTGAACGACGGAGAATATTTCGATTTGACTTGGATGATTCAGAATCCGGGTTTCGATAATACAAGCTATAAGAATTATTGGACAGAGACTGGTGTGACAGGAGGAACTGTCGGTGTCACAAATGGCGTTATGCGTTATATGAGCACAGCATTCGACCTCGGTCAAACCTTGGCATACGTTTTGCCAGCAGGTTATTATGAGCTGCAAGTTTATGGTTTTGAACGCACTCACAACCCTCTTTCAACCGCCTATTCTAATTTTACAGCAGGCACATCCAACGTAAGCGGAACCATATATTTGAATAATGACGAGCAACTCATTCATAACTTGTTTGATGTTCAAACGGTGACAAACAACAGTCTAAGTGGCGCTCAGCCTTCAGGTGCTTCATTCTATGTTCCAGATGGCTCGAGTGCCGCAAACAAATATTTCGCGGCAGGACATTATCTGAACACACTTACAGCCGTCATGGTGTCGGATTCAGAGGTTACTTTAGGATATCGTTGTTCCAATGCTGATGAATGGACTTGTTTCGACAACTTCCAACTGCATTATTTTGGAACGTTAGACCTCTCGGATTACGAGGAACAGTTGGCATTGGCGGTATCCAAGGCTCAGAATCTTGTAATCCCGACTCTTCCAAAACGTCAGTTGACAGACATCGTCCAGCAAAATAACAAGACATATACCTCAGCAGAGGCCTATCAGACTGCAATCGCAAACATCAATGCCGCAATAGCAGTGGCAGAGCCATACGTTGAGCCATACGCTGAGTACAATACGTTGCGCACTATGATTCAGGAGCGTATCGTAAGCCAGACATCGGTATATGCCGACCCGGATGACGCTGCCGACGCATACAGTTCTGTTTTAAGCTCTGTCAATAGCTCAGTGGAGAACGTGAACAGCGTGGAGGCTATCGAAACCCAGAAGACGAACCTCTGGAATGCGGCACTCACATTCATGAAGAGCGTGAGCATCAATGAGAACATGGGCTTCGACCTCACGTGGATGATAGGTGATCCTGACTTTAGCGACAGCAACTACAAGAACTACTGGACAGAAGAGTGTACAAGTTCGAATGCCCATGGATGTACAAGCGGAGTGCTTCGCTATTACAACAGTCCTTTCGATGTATATCAGACATTGCCTTATACGCTTCCTGCCGGTGCGTACAAGATGACCGTTGACGGTTTTGAGCGTAACGGCGACCCGATGAATACTGCTTGGAGTACGTATCAGACGGAAGGCAATACGGCAACAGGCGTCCTTTATCTTAACAACAACGAGCAGGTCATCATGGATTTGTTCGACTATCAAGGCAAGACTGACAGCGGTTGGAGTGGATCGAAGCCCGACGGCGCTACTTTCTACGTTCCTAACGGAAGTGGAGCGGCAAACCAGTATCTTTCCAATGGTGTCTATCCAAACACTCTTATCGGTATCCTTGCCGATGATGGTGATGTCACTATTGGTTATCGTTGTTCCAATTCCGTAGCTTGGACTTGCGTGGACAATTTTAAGTTGTGGTACATAGGTGAGGTTCCTCAAGTGACTCTCAATAACCAGGCAGACGAACAGACTCCTGTATGTGCTCCGTTTACACTCAGCACCGATGATGCAGACGTTGAAGAACTCTATGCCCTTGCAGGCGAGAAAGAGGGACATATATACATCTATTCTGTAAACACTGTGCCAGCCGGCTCGCCATGCTATGCCAAGTTCAGCATCGCCAACTACAGTGCTCCGATGGAGATGACGCTGTCCGACGGCAAGAAGTTCGTCATGCCGTGGTCGGGTGGATGGACAAGCGTGGATGCCGCGAACAACTCCTGGGATTACTACGAAATGGAAGGAAGTGAAATACCTATTTCAGGTTTGAGTACAGAAGTACTCGACTTCAACGAAATGAGTTTCGATGTTAATCTTGAAAATCTCGCTGCCCGCAGGTATCTTAATTTAGTGAGCTATAGCGGTAGCGGCGATGCCTCGGAGGTTGCCACCTACAATGTTGCCCCTCCTACTCGTCGCGACATTCCTAATGCAGTGATGATACCTCTGCCTGCACATGATGAAGATATGGAAATCACTGTTCAAAATTCTGATCTTGAAGATGTTGCGAATGTCACAGCTCCAGCCGGTGTGTCCGAAGTCTATGTATATAACCTCATCCCACAGGAATACTACTACTTCCACACGGATACTGACTATAGTGGTGAATTCCAAACTACTGGAAATCTCCGCATGGTATATGCACCTTCGGCCTACAATATCCGCGACCTTGGAGGCTGGGAAACCCAGGACCGCCACCGCACCACATACGGTCACCTCTTCCGTGGCTCCACGCTCAACGGCTATGTGAACTGTACTCCAGAAGACCTTCAGACATTGAAGGATCTTGGTATAGGTGGTGAGATAGACTTGCGTTATCAGGAAAGCTATGATAAGGACATGGGTTGCGGTACCTCCGCCTTTGGCTTTGGAGCAGACGACTATTACTTCGCCGCCGCCAACGACTGGACCGCCGCCAATCTCAACGAGAGCGGTACCCAACAACGTCTGAAGGCCGAGTTCGATTTCATCCTCGACCACTTCCGTCAGGGTAAGGCCGTTTACTATCACTGTGCATGGGGTGCCGATCGCACCGGTATGCTCTCATTCCTGATGGAAGGAGTGCTTGGACTTACTCTCGACCAGATTTACAAGGACTATGAACTCACCTCGTTTTCTGCCGCCCCAAGTGCAACCAACCGCCTGAAGACATCGTTCCAAGACCGTATCGACGTGATTCTCGCCCTTGACGGTGCGACGCTTCGCGACAAGTTTGAAAACTACTTTATCAACAAAATGGGTGTGTCGATGGATGATATCAACTACTTTCGCAGCGTGATGCTCGAAGTGTATCCACTCACTGTCGATGAGGATGCCGATGTGACAGCCTACTACAATGGACTTGCCGACATCACACTTAAACGCACGCTTAAGGCTGGTATGCACAACACCGTTGTTCTGCCGTGCGATATGCCATTGTGGAAGGCACAGTACGTGTTTGGCGGTGATGTGAAGATGGAAAGAATAACTGCTTATGACGATGTGCTGGTGACAGAGGAAATCAATGAAGCCCCTGCCAACACCCCATTCCTGCTTATACCGTCAGAGATAAGGAGCGACAACACGTATCTGCTCGATAAAGTGACGGTGCACGAGGGCGAGTTGACAGATGCTGAATTCACCAACGGAAAACTCGTGGGTAGTTATGCGGCTTCAACTGTCATAAACAAGTCGGAAGACTCATCGCTTACCAACTATGTCATCAGCAACGACCGTTTCTACTTCATCGACAGCACTCCTGCCACTATGAAGAGCACTCGAGCATATCTGGTGCTTAATACACCTGTTGGCGGAGCGAAGAGCGTTGTGACATTCGGCGACGGCATTGCCGACGGCATAGAGACCTTGACTGTTGACGACCTCAACAATGCAACTATCTACGACCTCAGCGGTCGCCGTGTGAGCAATCCTGCCCGTGGCATTTATATCGTAAACGGAAAGAAAGTTATTGTGAAGTAGTTAATAATTAAAATTTTGAAAATAGGAATACAAGACGATAGCGTTATATGAATATTCCATATTTTAATTCCTTATTCTTTTTAAAATTTATAATTATGAAAAAAATATATAAAGAGCCACAAACGACATACGCCACGTATGCACGTATGATATTGGAAGTGCGGCCAGGTACAAATAACGGAGGAGAATTTCCTGGCGGGGACGTTGATGCCCATAAGCGTGATGAGTACAGTCCTGAAGAGGAAGAGCGTGTCGATACGTTGGATGCTATCCTCTGGTAAACAAACATCCTACCAATAATATATTAAATTAAAACTGTCGGGAACTCCACGAGTGTTTCCGACAGTTCTTTTAAGTTAAAGATGAGATGATGGAATTTTGGGCAAATAAATTGCTGTTTATATATGAAAAACTATTATATTTGCAGAACCTAGACTTATTCGACATTAAGCAACGAAAAAATATGTAACCATGAAACATTTAGGTATCAAATCTTTATGCATCGGTAGCCTTATGCTTGCCTTACTCGACATAGCACCTTCGCCTGGGGGATGCAGTCATGAAAGTTACCATTCTCATAGACCACAAAGCGCAGATGTACAGACTTGTGCCAAGACAGGCAAGGTTATAAACTATGGTACCACTTGGGCTGAAGTCAGTGGCAGGGTATATCCTTCTCTACTTCCTGCATATTGTAATTTGGTTGAGTTTGGAATAGAATACAGAGTGAAGGGTAAAGTACCTTTGTCAAATGTGAAAATTGCGGTGGAGGAACTTGACTATACTGACTTTGTAGTACGTTTAAACGGACTAAATCCAAACACCGAGTATGAATGCTTCACATACCTTGACTGCACAAACAAAGTGTCTTACCAAGGCTCCGTCATCCAATTCAAGACAAGTGACACAGATGAAGCGAATCTCCCCAAATAAACAGTCTTGATTGCCAATAGTGTCCTAAATAAATTTCAAAAAAAGTGAAGGAAGTTGTTTCCATTAAGGCAGAAAATGCTTACCTTAGTGGTTGCTCAAAAAAACACCTTCCTTCATGGCAAAGATTACACTTTTCGCCCAGGTAATCCAAAAATTACCGGATGTCGGCGCGAGGGGCCACTCTGTTGTTTTGCCCCTCCGAAACCTTGCAATCTCTTTCAGAACGTTAAATATCGGAAGATTTTCGGACGGAGGTGACGAAAGTTCGCGGAAAAACAGTAACTTTGCAACCGTAAAAAAATATAAAAGTAGCGAATATGGCAACATACACTATCACACTGAATGAACGCACCACCAGCGGCAAGGCCCTGATGGGCTATTTGCAGGCACTGGGCGTACTCGTCCAGAAAGTCACTCCCGCCAAGAAAAGCAGTTATGATCGTTCGCAGGACGACATCCGCAAGGGCCGAGTTGAGAAGTTCGCATCGGCCGACGACATGTTCAAGTCATTAGGCATCTGACGGATGAAGTACGAAGTAAGGATGACCCGCACCTTCCGCAAGGATACTGAACGGTGTCGCAAGCGTGGGCTTGACATGGAGTTGCTTAAAACAGCCGTGCGGCAGCTTGAAGCCAGTGGAAAACTCCCCGCAGAATATCTGCCCCACAAGTTGAAGGGTAACTATGCCGGCTGCTGGGAGTGCCACCTGAAGTCCGACTGGCTGATGATATGGGAGCAGAACGATACTGAACTGACACTCCTTTTCACAGGTACGGGCACACACTCCGACCTGTTCGGGAAGAAGGAACGATAAACGAAACCACAAATGAGTGGATAGGACATAACATAGAAACGACATAAGGAAGCGTTGACTTTTTGATTCTTGATTCAGAAATTTCGCCAAAGTATCTCCCAAGAAGAAAAGAGTTGATGCTTGCGTTTAGGCGCGGGCTGACACTATTGCTTAATTGCACTAAATCCAAATCATTTTTCAAATAGCCAAAATTATCAGGCTAATAGCAAACAATCGGGAGGGATACACAACTGAAGTGAACCCCGAAAGTCGGGAAAAAACTTTCGGGGTTCACTTCAGCTATTTTTATATACTTTTAGAGCTTGACTGTCAGTTCCACAGGACAGTGGTCTGAACCGAAAATCTCTGTATGTATCTTGGCATCTGTCAGTTGTTCCTCAAGTCGGTTTGATGTGAGGAAATAGTCGATGCGCCATCCGGCATTCTTCTCTCTTGCCCTAAAACGATAAGACCACCAAGAATAAATGTCCGTTTGGTCGGGATAGAAAAAACGGAAAGTGTCGGTAAACCCTGAGTCGAGTAGGGTGGTCATCTTCTCTCGTTCCTCATCGGTAAATCCGGCATTGCGTCGATTGGCCTTTGGGTTTTTAAGGTCAATTTCCTGATGCGCTACATTCATGTCGCCACAAACAATGACAGCTTTCTTTGCGTCAAGTTCCAGCAGGTAATCTCTGAATGCATCTTCCCATTTCATGCGGTAGTCGAGTCGTCTCAGTTCGTCTTGAGAATTGGGAGTATAGACGGTGACCACATAGAATTTCTCATATTCAAGGGTCACCACACGTCCTTCATGGTCGTGTTCTTCGATGCCCAACCCGTAGCTCACGCTTAATGGAGTGTGTTTCGTGTAGATGGCAGTGCCGGAATATCCTTTTTTCTCGGCATAATTCCAATAGGATTGATAGCCGGGAAATTCCAAGTCGAGCTGTCCTGCCTGCATCTTCGTTTCCTGCAGGCAGAAAAAGTCGGCGTCGAGGTCAAGAAAAATCTGTTCGAATCCTTTGCCAACACAGGCACGCAGCCCGTTCACGTTCCAAGAGATTAGTTTCATGGTTGTTTGTTAGAATTTATCGCCTTCGGATTACAAGTAAAGTAATAACAAAGTAGGCAAGGCGATAGCAAATAATACTGACAACGTTAAGATGTCAGCCAAATGTCATTTCACATATTTGCTGTAGTCTGTCAGGTGCATGTCGCCTTCGCGTAGGAATGTGTCGTGGAATGAGAATGCAGCAGGCAGGTTATGCCAGCACTGTCCCTTGTTGTTTGCAATCTTCAGGTAATCCCATAGTAATTGCTTGTAGTCAGGGTGAGCGCAGTTTTCTATGATTTCCTTTGCTCTCTCCATTGGAGACTTTCCTCTGAGGTCGGCAACACCTTGTTCGGTGATGATTACGTTCACATCATGCTCTGTGTGGTCCACATGGGATACGAATGGCACGATTGCACTTATCATGCCTCCTTTCGCTACGGACGGACAGGTGAATATTGAGATGTATGCGTTGCGTTCGAAATCGCCGGAACCACCGACACCGTTCATCATCTTCGTTCCGCAAATCTGTGTTGAGTTGGCATGTCCGTAGATATCCACCTCAATGGCCGTGTTGATTGCAATCAATCCCAAACGTCGGATTACCTCCGGGTTATTGGAAATTTCCGAAGGACGTATCACCAATCTGTCTTTGAAGAGTTCGATGTCTTCGTATATGCCTTTCAGCACATCGTTGGTGACAGACAATGAGCATGTGGATGCCGTGAGCACCCTACCTTTTCTCATGAGTTCTACTATGGCATTTTGAAGGACTTCGGTATATATATTGAAATGAGGGACCTCCGGATTGTTCCCCAGTGCACTGAGTATTGCGTTAGCCGTAGTGCCCACGCCACTTTGTAATGGCAGGAAGGATTTTGGGATGATGCCGCGTTTCACGTCTTGCATGAGGAAATGAGCCACGTTCTCTCCGATTTTGTCGGTTACTGGGTCGGTGTCCTTAAATCCACGTGCTTCGTCCGGTATGTTCACTTCAACTACTCCCACTACTTTGCTTGGGTCGAGCTGAAGGTAAATGGTGCCGATTCGGTCGCTCGGCTTCTCGATAGGTATAGGTTTGCGTTGAGGCGGGTCGAGGGGCTCATACACGTCGTGCAACCCTATGGAGCGTGTACTGTGGAAAGCATTGAGCTCAAGTATTATACCTTTCTTTGCCAGTCGTGCGGCTGTAGGCGAGATGCCACCGGCGGCAGTGAGGTAAACCTTTCCATCGGGTTCAATGGCACATACTTCCAGAATGGCCCAATCGACATCTCCCAGAAAACCATAACGCAGTTCCTGTGCCATCTGGCTGAGGTGAATGTCGTTGTATGCAACTTCTCCGTTGTTTAATCCTTTTCTGATTGAAGAATTGGAAGTGTAAGGTGCACGATATCTGATAGCCTTTGCTTCAGCCAACACGCCGTCACAACTTTGTCCAGTGCTGGCTCCGGTAAAGATCCCGATTTGGAAATCTCTGCCAGCTTCATGTTCTGCCACTGCTATTTTTGCTATTTCAGCAGTTACAGCCTTTGGTGTGCCTGCTGGTGTGAAACCGCTCAAGGCGATGTTGTCGCCATGCTTTATCATTGCTGCAGCCTCTGCAGCTGTTATTCTTGTAAATGCCATTATGATATTTAGATTTTTAAAGATTTTTCCAAAACTTTGCAAATATAGTTATTTTTTATGACTTACGTTTGATGATTTGCAATAATTTTGAATAATAATAATTTATGAAAATAGATTATGAAAATAGATTCATTCCATATAATTTTTAACATAAAATGTTCTTTTTGTAAATTAATTTCATGAAAATGATTATATTTGCAAAATTAAAACAAATAGTGCAGTTAACCAGTCTTAACACCAAAAAAACACAAATTGATGAAAAAGAAGAAGTCAGTATATCTATTCGTATTTCTCACATCTCTTTTCATTTCCAATGTAGAGGGGATGCGCTATGTTGGCGGTGACATATCGATGTTGCAGAGTTATGAGGACAACAATGTGGCTTATTACGACCAGAAAGGTGTTCGTAAAAGAGACTTGCTTCAGTATATGAAGAGCGAGGATGTAGGTTGGAACGCTCTTCGTGTTCGTCTTTTCGTGAATCCGGAAAAAAAGGATGCAAACGGCAATGCAGACCCACAAGTATGTCAGGACTTGGACTATGTGGTAAAGTTGTGCAAGCGTATAAAGTCGTCCGGTTTTTCGCTTATGCTCGATTTCCATTACAGTGACACCTGGGCGGACCCATCCAATCAATGGACACCAGCGGAATGGCTTTCATTGTCGGCCAGCGAACTGAGGACAAAGGTGTATGAATATACCAAGGATTGTCTTCAGCGTTTGGTAGATGAGGGTGCCGCTCCCGACTTCATCCAGACAGGCAATGAGATATCCTATGGAATGCTATGGGGTGACGTAAATTATGATTCCAACGTTAACCGTTGTTATTCCAACTCCCCAAACAGTTATTGGACCCGTTTCATCAACTTGTTGAACCAGGCGGTTAAGGCCTGCCGTGAGGTTTGTCCACAAGCCCAGGTGGTGATTCACAGTGAGCGCGTTGCCAATTCCGGCACCCTCAAGAACCTTTACACACGTCTTTCGGGTGTGGACTACGACATTATAGGATTGTCGTATTATCCATACTGGCATAATTCCTTATCAACGCTCTCGTCTTCCCTGAATATGCTTGCTAATGATTTTCCTGATAAGACGGTTCAGATAGTTGAAACAGCATATTACTATCAAGGAAGCTCCACCCACGACTATGACTTCACTTCGGTATGGCCATATACAGCTGAGGGGCAGAAAGCATACACGCAGGACCTGATAGAGGAGCTTAAGAAACACGACAATGTGAACGCATTGTACTGGTGGTTCCCGGAAGAGAACGGAAATGGCCCCAACAATGTTGTGTTGCTTAGATGGCTGAATCACGGGCTGTGGGACAACTCGACACATCGTGCTCTTCCGGCTCTGTTTGTTCTGAAGGACTATCTGGACGATGAAAGCGTGGGCATTGACGACTTTTATGGTGAAGACCCAACTGGGACGGTGAGCTATTACGACCTGCAGGGACGTAGAATCAGCAAGCCATCAAGGGGAATTGTAATAGAACAAAGAGGAAATACAACTCATAAGGTGTTTTTTTTAAGAAACATCTAACTAATACTAACAACAAAACTAAAAAATTATGAGAAAACTTTTACTATTATTTGCTGTTTTTATAACATCAATGGTTTCATTAGCCGACGAATGGGTGAAGCCGGTTTACAGTGGCTCTTTCCAACCATTGACAGTGGGAGAAACAATGTATATGTTTAACATAGAATCTGAACTTTTCCTTACTGAGGGTAATGACTGGGGCACTCATGCAACAGTAGGAGATGAAGGTCTTCGTTTTATGGTAAGTCAATCGACAGAGACCGACTGGGACAACAAAACCTATTTTATCAATGTGGAATCGGTTGTTAAGGACGGATGGTATAAAATGTTCATAACCGACGGTGGTAACGTGTATGTTGACAATTCCTCCCAAGAGGACAATATGTGGGAATTCAACGAACTCGGTGATAATAAATATCAGATTAAGGGTGCTGCCGCCAACCCTGTATGGAAATCTTCAGGTGAACTGAAAGATTTTCTCTTGGGATATTATACTGATTATGTTAACACCCGTGACAACATAAAGAGCGGGACAGGTGTGATTTATGATGAGGCAAGCCTCGACGTTTATGATGAGGGCACGTTTCTCACCACATGGGCCTTCGTAAGTGAGAGCGACTATGCGACATATCATCTTCAGATGGAGACTTATGCCGCCGCCATGGCATTGGGTCGGCAGATTTCAGATGCCGAAACGATGGGTGTTACCGGTCTCGACGACGAGAAAGCAGTTTATGCCAACACTTCGAGTACAAAAGAAGATTTGGAAACAGCTTGTGAATCTGTGGAGAAGAAGGTGCTTGCGTATTACGAAATTGTTGTCACTCCAGACAATCCGGTAAACATACTCATAGATGACTGCAGCTCTGTAGATGGATGGGTGAATGCCGCCGGTGCTGCTACATTTAACACCAACGACTGGGTTGGAGATGATTGGGAAGGATTCACGTCTCCATATATCAATATATGGGACGGTAATTTAAATGGTAGCATCTACAGAGAGCAAACAGGTCTGCCTAATGGAATATATGTGGTAACAATATCTTCTCTGTCGCAGAGCGTGGCTGGAGCGGTTTATGCCAACGAAAACCAGAAGACCGTCCCTGCAGACAATTGTGGACATCAATATAAGATTACGACAGAGGTGACAAACGGCAATCTGCAATTTGGTTACAAGCAAGAGACCGCCGGGACCAACTGGGTTACCATCGACGAGGTGTCTGTGGATTATTACGGTCAGGGCACTGAGGCTTATCGTTATTGGCTCAACGGACTGCTTGAGAGTGCACCTTCATTTGACGATGCCATTGTTATGGAGTCCCTTGTGACTGAATACAACAACGTGTTGGCTTCTGTCAACACCGCTCAGACAAAAGAGGAGATTCTGGCCATCATACCGGCTTATGAGTCGATTCTCAACACGATCACCCTCAATATGGCGGCATACAATAAGCTTATATCAACAAGCCATGCGGCTGACGATCTATCGAACTCGGAATATGTGAACGATTATTATGCCGGTAAGATCAACGACTTCGGAATACTTTACGTGGATCCGGTTTTGGAAGAGCATGTTCTAAATACAGATGAGGTGTATGTCGTGGTGAATGAGCTTCAAGCCCTCATCGATGAGGCACAGAATTATGCGTGGGATTATGAGACACTGTTGAACGAGGTGACTAAGGCCGCGAGCATATACGAAGAGTATAAAGACCAATGTTCTGAGCAACATTCAAAAGATTATACAACATGGGTTGCGAAATATAATGCTACAGACTTCAGCACGTTTACAGACGAACAACTCAAGTCACTTCTGGAGGAACTTTATGCCGTGGAATTCAATCTTCAGGTTCCTGCCGACCCTGCCAGCGATGACAATCCTGTGGATTACACATCGAAGATACAATATCCTTCTTTCGATGGTGGCGGAACCGGCTGGATTAACGACAACTGGAGCACCTGCGGTTTGAACGACTGGAACAGTTGGGTTGACGGCGAAGTGTTCGACCAGTTATACTTGAACTTGTGGGATGCTGGTAATCAACGAGTATATCAGGCTCTTACTGGCCTTCCAGCCGGAGCATATATACTTCAAATCTCCGCCTACGCTGATTATGCCGGTCTTCAGGTCTATGCCAATGATGACTACATGGACGTGACAATAGGCCAGAACGAAAATGGTGCTGCAAATGTGTTTAGCAATATAGCCGACCCAGAACCAATTGTAGGTTCTATCTGGCGCGGTAATATTTATAGGATTGCCACAGTTGTCGGTGAAGAAGGCACGCTTGAAATCGGAGTGCGCAATATCAGAGGTGAAGAGATGTGGGCAATGGTTGACAAGGTGTCACTTACATACTATGGTGCAGAATCGGCCATTGTAACCGGTATTAATGTAGCTGAAAAACATGATTCCTCAATAGTATCCGCTATCTTCACAACGTTTGGAACAAGAGTAAACACTCTTCAGAAAGGCATCAACATCTTGAAGATGAAAGATGGTACAGTGAAGAAGGTGTTGGTTAAATAATAAAGGCTAAAAGACTCAACATAGACATGGGGGTGTTCTGAATCTGATTTTTAGAACACCCCCATGTTAATCCTTTTAATCCTTCAATAAATTAATTTTTATTATCTCTCTTCATTTTGTATTTGTACAACAAATATATAACCCCAACAAAACCCTATGTCCGTCCTGAGTCACTATTTGCATGTGTCCTGCTAATAGCATTTCATGCATACAATCTTTGCTATAGAACGGTCGAAAATCTAATTCCCTAATACTTGAACGAACTTCCTCCGAGGAATTCCCTAAGCAATGATGTTGGCGGTAGTTCTTCGTCGGAAATTGGTTCGAAGAATTTGAGGAATTGAGCCAGGGACGATGCCATGGTGTGTTCTTTACAGTCTTCATGTACCGCTTCAAGCAGTGGCAGGGCATAGTTGCGCATAACAGCCAGTTCGTAGATGAGCGCACTGTTGAACATGATATCGGCATTTTCTTGATATGGGAAAATCCACTTGTCTTCCCCTCTCCTAACCGATGGCCATCGTGCAATGGTTGATTTGGCATCTGCCCCCCTATATTTGTTGTCGCGTATTATTCTGCGTATGAGTCGGTTGTCGGTGCTAGGAATGTAGTTGTGGTCGTCGAGTTTGATTGAAGTAAGTGCTGAAATGTAAATTTTGAACTTGCTTTCTTCCGGCACGTTTTCAGTCATAAGAGGATTCAGCCCGTGTATTCCTTCCATCACAAGAATGGTGTTGTCTTCCAGTTTGAGTTTTTTTCCGCTCATCATGCTTTTCCCAAGTGCGAAATTATATGTAGGCAGTTCTATTTCCTCTCCGTTGAGCAATTGTTTCAGGTGCTTGTGGTAGAGCCCCAAGTTGAGAGAGTAAATGGACTCATAGTCATAGTCTCCAGTTTCGTCACGTGGTGTCTTGTCCCGATCGACGAAATAGTCGTCGAGTGATATGAGCCTAGGCATGAGTCCACATGTCATGAGTTGTATGCACAGGCGTTTGCTGAATGTAGTTTTTCCGCTTGATGAAGGTCCTGCCACCAACACGACTTTCACTTTCTCTTTCGATGCTATGAGGTCGGCAATCTGGCTTATCTTCTTTTCCTGGAGCGCTTCCGCCACCTTGATGGTATCGCTTGCAAAACCCTCTCGGTTTTTTTCGTTGAGTTCACCGACGGTTGAGACCCCGATCTTTTTCTCGAGTACGTGGTCTTCTGCGAATGCTTTCAATATTTTCTCTTGTTTCACCATGTCGGGCATTTTAATGCCATCACGAGGAATTCGCAACAGCAGGCCGTCGTAGAATTTCACAATATCGAACGCACCAATATAAGTGGTTGACGGCACAAGCGGTCCATAATAATAGTCTATGGTGTCAGCCAACCGATAATAGTTGGCATACAGGTTTCCAATCCCTTCGATTAGTTTGGCCTTGTCTTCCATACCTTTTTTGCGGAAGAGTTTTGCCACTTCCCCTGTAGGCGCTTCTTTCCTGTGGAATTTGTGCCCTTCGGCAATTATTTCCTGCATTTTAGCCTTTATTTTCTGTGCTACCTCCAGTGTGATGTCAAGCAAGGCGTTTCCTACCGAATTGGGGTATGACACCTTAAAGAAATACCCTTTTGAAAGAGGTGCTTCCACCGACAGGTGCGCACTAGGGTACAAGTCGTTTATAGCCTTGAAAAGAACGAATGACAACGACCTCATATACACTTTTCTTCCGTATGGACTGGTTATGTCGAGAAATTCAATGGTTCTTGGATTGAAAACCCTGTATCTGAGTCCTTCAATCTTGTTGTTTACTATGGCACACAATGGTTTGTTGGTTAAACCGACCTTAAACTCATCATACAATTCTTCTAGTGTCTTTCCATATTCAAACTCTTTGGTTTGATTGGTGTTTTCACATTTAACTTCAATCATGTTATAGTCTTGTGTGGTTAAAAAATACAATGCGGTGGAACCGATTTCCGGTTAAATGTACGAAAAAAATATGTATTTGAATGTATTTTGAATGAAAATAATACTTGAATGCAAAAAAAATGGAATAAAAATGCAAAATGTTTGTAATCTTTGTTAAAAATTCCTATCTTCGCAAACAAGTTTGAGCTTAAAAAATTTACCGAATGGATAGTTGTTTTTTTAGGTTTTAAAGGATCTGTTTTCGGTAAATGGTTTCAAACCAGCTATTTCATAATTAAAAACCAATAATTAATTTATGGACATTTGGGTTGTTTTTAAACTTTTAGGATCGCTAGCCTTGCTCATGTTCGGTATGAAGTCTTTGAGTGAAGGTCTTCAGAAAATGGCTGGACCCCAGATGCGCTTGTGGCTACAGCGTATGACTTCCAACCGCTTCATGGGAATGTTAATGGGTATGATAGTGACTGCAGCCATACAGTCATCCACAGCCACCACCCTTATGACTGTTTCTTTTGTCAATGCCGGTTTGTTAACTTTAGGCCAGGCTATATCTGTCATTCTTGGAGCACATATCGGTACTACTCTCACCGCTTGGATTATGAGTGCCGGTTTTGCTGGAGGAGATGCCGGATCTGGTGGAGGTGTGACCCAGTATGTATATATAGCCTTCTTTATTGGCATTATTTTGATATACATGAAGAAGCACAAGAATTTCGGAGACTTCCTCTTCGGAGTGGGCTTCTTGTTTTTGGGTTTGGGCACTCTCAAAGCCACTGGAACCGACTTGCATTTGGAGGAAAATCCAGATGTAATAAATTTCTTTGCGCAATTCACCGATGGAGGAATGTCTGTATGGACTGTATTGTTATTCCTTCTTATAGGTACGGTGCTGACATTGTGTGTCCAGTCGTCTGCGGCCATAATGGCGATAGTGATGACGATATGCGCCACAGGTGCCATGCCACTTGAATTGGGTATTATAATGGTACTTGGTGAAAATATCGGAACAACCATAACATCAAACATAGCTGCGCTTGGAGCCAATGTGTCTGCACGTCGCACTGCCTTCTCTCACTTCATGATCAACACCATCGGAGTTCTGTGGGTTCTTTGCCTTTTGGGTCCTTTCAAGTCCATGGTGTTTTCCATTGCCGGAACTGAAACTAACGCTCTGCTAGTTCTTCCTACATTCCACTCGGCTTTCAACATAGCGAACACTTTCATCATGATATGGTTTGTGCCTTTGATCGAAAAAATTGTTTGTAAAATCATCAAGCCTAAACCACAAGCAGAGGATGAGGATGCTCGTTTGAGTTTCATATCTGCTGGTTTGATGCAAACACCTGAATTGTCCATCTTGAATGCCAAGAAAGAGATTGGTGTGTTTGGTGAGCGTTGTCAGAAGATGTTTGGTTTTGTACGTCAGCTTCTTCACATGGAACAAGGAGAGGAATTCAACAAGCTGTTCTCACGCATCGAGAAATACGAAAGCATAACCGACAACATGGAGGTTGAAATAGCCGAATATATCAATCAGGTTATTGATGGTCATTTGAGTATAGAATCAAAGACGGAGATCCAACGGATGCTTCGTGTGGTCTCGGAGATGGAATCAATAGGGGATGCATGTTATAATCTCGCACGTAGCATAAACCGTAAGCGTCAGCACTCAGAAGAGGACTTCACCGACAAGCAGTATGATAATATCGACAGCATGTTCGATCTAGACGAGGAGGCTTTGGCTCAGATGAATGTAATCATAAAGTTTGGTGAGCAACGTTATGTCGATGTAAACAAATCGTATAACGTAGAACATGAAATCAACAACTACCGTACTCAGCTCAAGAACCAGAATGTGATAGACATCAACAATCAGCTGTATGATTATCAGATTGGTGTTTATTACATGGATATTATTGCTGAATGTGAAAAACTTGGTGACTATGTAATCAATGTTATAGAGTCTTCGGGAATAAAAGAAAAGAAGGCGACGGGATTCTAATGGTCTTTTTAGACGAGTCGGGTTTGGCTGAGGATGGCTAGGTTATTCAATGTATGGCAAGATTATTCTGGGTTTATCTAGATTGTTCTGGGCGAGGCTAGGTATGGTTTTGGGTGATTTGGATTGACTGTTTTTATTTAAGATTTTTATTGTTTGGGTTCTTTCTTTTCAAAAATAAAGACTTGGTTGCAGGGACTGTCTTTCAAGACTGGAGTTGTTGTTTTGGTTTCGTGCATACCCCTGTATCTTATTTCGTTCGGTCAGATGCTCCTGCCTATAAGTGCAACGGCCAAGACTGTGTTGTGGGTCGTTTTTTTCGGACTGGCAAAGACAGCCCAGTATGGTGGCATTACCATCTTGGGCGTAGAAGGGTATAAGCGCGTGAAAAATTGGTTCAAAAAACGTAAAGATGCTAAAAAAAACTGAATATTTTTGTTTGTTGACGTATTAATTTGTACATTTGTGTGATCAAGTAATGATAATAAAACATGAACAATCTGGATTAACTGGTTTTCTGTCATTACTTGATGTAATAGTACAATTCTTAAAATATCAAGATTTAAACCAGTCTTTATCATGAAAATAACAGAACAAGATAAGATTTTTATGCGTGCGGCGATACGCTTGGCGGACGAAAGTGTTGAAAAGGGTGGCGGTCCTTTTGGTGCGGTGATTGTAAAAGATGGCAAGATAATTGCTGGCAGTTCAAATCGTGTGACAATCGACAATGACCCTACTGCCCATGCAGAGGTAAACACCATCCGTTTGGCTTGCAAGTCCTTAAATACATTTTCGTTGGAGGGTTGCGACATCTACACCTCTTGTGAACCTTGTCCTATGTGTCTTGGAGCAATCTATTGGGCTCATATCGACCGCATCTTCTATGGCAATAACCGCAAGGATGCCGCAGACATAGATTTTGCTGACGATTTCATCTATGATGAGTTGGACAAGCCTATGGACAAACGTAGTGTACCTATTGTCCCAATGCTTCGCGACGAGGCCCTGCGTACTTTCCGTGCATGGAGTGAGAAAACCGACAAAACGGAATATTAGCGGCAGGTTGATTTTCATCTACACATATGACTGAAAAGGAAAAGATGTTATCTGGAGAGACCTATTCAGCTGTCGATCCTGATTTGCTCGTGAACTAAACGAAGTTAAGACTCTTCAGTAGGAGCCGGTCAATTTAAATGCATGGCTTCCATGAAACGCTTTTGCTCGGGAGTGGGGTTGTCGATTTTTTGTATTCTCCAGTTTTCGCCAATTTTCAGTCCGGCAAAGCTCAGATAGCTGTCATAGTCAATTTCAACCGTGGTGTCCACAATTCTTCTTATTTCTTTCATTGGCTGTCCTGCCACTTCTTCTGTCATGTTCCAAAATTCATCTTCGGTAAATCCACGTTTCAATTCTTTGTAGAATCGATTGTAAAGTGTGCGCATCACGTCGTCAAGCGAACGTTGGTTGTTTGTACGTCTTCGTATGTCGATGTCGAGCAATAGTCCCACAACAGGTCCCTTGAAATAATAGTTTACTCTCACATCACGTTCGTTTGCGTCATTGTTCATGAAGTTAAGCCATATGTCATAGCTGCTTTGTCGGAGGCTCATGTGACGTTGCCCTTCGTATGGAGCATATCTGCTTAAATAGTTTGACAGCAGGTCAAGCCCTTCCTCTGGGGTGGCGAGTCCAGCCCTGATCAGCAGTTGGAATTCATAATAGCAAGTCAGTCCTTCGCTCACCCAAAGCATAGGCGTGAAATTCTCCTTGTCGTAGTCGAACGGCCACAGTTCTGCCGGTCGTATGCATTTCACGTTGTAGAGATGGAAATACTCATGAGCGGTGAATGCCAAGAACTTAACAAGTTGGAATCTGGATTTGAATCGATATGTCCCGTCGGTGTAGCAAGCCTGTGAATTGAGGTGTTCCAGTCCTCCTGCCCCTTCACCCATGTGGATGAGGCAATAGTTGTCGTATGGCACATCTCCCATCAATTGAGTGGTGGCGCTTACAATCTTTCTGAAGCATCCTTCGAAATCCATGTCTTCGACACCATCTGGTGTTTCTAATGCGAAATCATAGATATGTCCTTCATGTTCAAACTGTCGGGTATAGAAATTTCCGATGAGGAATGGTGAGTCGTACAGGGTGTCGAAATCTGGAGCAGTGAACTTATAACTGTTGCCACCGCTTGGTTTCAGACCAGTAGCAACCTTGTTCCATTTCTCTGGCATGATGAATGTGACGTTGACAGGGTGATCCACATTTCCATCCACATTCATGAAGACTCCGGCTGGTGCTATAAATGCTATGCTGTCTTCCACACGGCTGGAGCCCACGTCCCTGCGGTTGGCATAGATTCGATAAGTGATAGTTGCTTTCCCCTCGTCCGACATTTTGATTCGCCAGTGATTCTTGCCTTCTTTCTGCCATTCCAGTTCATTGTCGTTTCTGTCGATCACCCTGAAATCGCACAAATGCTTTGGGAAATCCAGTATTTCATAATATCCAGGAGTCCAAACGGGCATTGAAAGTGTCAATTCAGAAGGTGCTTTATCGGAGGTATAGTCAAGTCGCACGTTCAGATAGTGGTTTTCCGTATCGAATTCCACGACATAGTTCATACTGTATTCTTCGGTTGCCCATACGCGGGTGAAAAGCAACAGCGTTAACATTGTCAACGCTGTCCTAAAAGAAATACTTATATTCATTACAAAATCATTTATTCATTCTTGCGAATACACTTTCCAATTGTTCCCCTATTTCATCTATGTATTTTTCGTATTTTTTGAAGAAATCATCAACGTCCATCTCCATTCCATTTTCGTCGAAATATATTTCCGTACCACTGTCGCTTTTCGATTGAATGGCAATTTTCCCATTCTTGTGGAAGGTGGTTGAACCTACAGGCAGTCCGTCTTGGAAATCCATCTTGAAGGTTTTACCATCAAGCGACCACAGCTCTCCGGTGTATGCCTCGCCATCTTTTTGCGCCTTAAGAACCGAGTCGCCCGATTGAATATTGATTCCGTCATTCTTTATGGCTTCTTGAATCTCTTTATTGAATTTTTCCTGGGCCTGACCTACTTCGTCCTTGGAATCTTTCTTCCCACAGTTGGTTAGAATCATTGCTCCGGCAAACAGAACTGTTGTAATAAAAAATCTTGTTTTCATGTCGTTTTATTTATATATTTATGTTTTTTCGTTGCAAATATATATAAAAAAACTGATTTTTTTAATAAATTTGCATAAAAGAACCTACAAATTAAATTATTATGAGAAAGAGTATATTATTTGCCGTCTGTTTGTTGAGCTATGTTTGTTTCTCAGCCTGTAAAACATCAAAACAACCTTTGGCGAACTCAAATCCATTGAACATACCACCATGTGTGGTAACTTCGCCCCCGGAATCTCTTCATTTGGATCCTTTCTATAAAAAATATGTTGACGTCAATGGTTTGCCGCTCATCTCATCCTGGAGAGTGCCGGATTCAGCTTTTGTGGCTGCTCATCGCACCATTTACGCCATGACTTGCATGCTTGAACCACGCATCCTCGATGCTATGGTAAAGTCGAATGCACGCATAGCCATTATGGCTCGTTATGAAGGCACAACCGACATACCGGAACATCATTATCTTGTGAACGACACATCCCTGAACTGGGACTTAAGGGCCCGGGGATTGGGCGGAACGATAGAGGAACCCCTCACTTCGTGTGCCGAGGAGAATGTTCTTGCCTATCAGATTGACAAGTATCATGCGGAGGACATCCTGGTGCACGAGTTTTCTCATGCCATACATTGTATAGGTATCATACAAGTATATCCTGATTTCAACAGCCGTCTTCAGAAACTCTATGACAATGCCATGGCAAGTGGCTTGATAGAGGGGACATACCGTACGTCAACAATTGAAGAATATTGGGCGGAGGCGGTTCAGGACTGGTTCAACGTGAATGCTGAAATGCCTTATCCCGATGGAAAGCATAATTGGTGCAACACCCGCAAGGAGTTGAAGGAGTTTGACCCCGACTTGTATGCATTGCTTGCAGAATTTTTTCCTGAAACCGATCTCCAAATCAGCAAACATAAATGTGAGAACATCTACGGAAAGAATGGTAGGTATAAATAGCTGTGGATTAAAGGGATAAGAATGACTTTAGAGCTGAGACCTCTCACACCCAACCTGATTGAAGAGGTGGCGGGAGATGATTGATGAGTAAGTGTAAATTATGGGAATGACTAAATAATGATGATTGTATAATGCTTAAACGCTTATTGAAAAATGTAGGACAATTCAAGCGTTCGTCGATACTTACACCGGTGTTTACTTCCTTGGAGGTGTTGATGAGTACGTTAATACCATACGTAACTGCTTGGATAATAGATTATGGAATCAACGAGGGTAATATGACCAACGTGTGTCTTTATGGCGGAATTATGTTGGTCTTGGCCTTCTTTTCATTGATGTTCGGAATACAGGCTGGCAAGAATTCCGCAAAAGCATCTACTGGATTTGCATATAACCTCCGCGATGCCATGTACAAGAACATACAGACGTTTTCGTTTTCCAATATCGACAAGTTTTCTTCTTCCGGCTTAATAACACGAATGACGACGGACGTGAACAATCTTCAGAATGCTTTCCAACAGATTTTGAGAGCCTCCGTCCGTGCTCCTCTCAACCTCGTCTTCAGCATTTTTTTCTGTGTGTTCATAAACTGGAAGATGAGCATTATCTTCATCATAGCAATGGTGATTCTTGGATTTTCGTTATATTTCGTGATTTCCAAGACAGTGAGACTGTTTTCGAAAGTGTTCGTGAAATATGATGAACTCAACAATTCGGTACAAGAGAATGTCCAGGCAATACGAGTAGTTAAGGCTTTTGTACGTGAGGACTATGAAAACGCCAAATTCCGCAAGGCTGCAGAATCACTTTATAAGTTGTTTGTAAAGACCGAAAGTCTTCAAGCCATCAATCATCCTATGATGAACTTGGTGGTATATGGATGTATCATCGCGCTCTCGTGGTTCGGAGCCCATTACATTGTAGGAGGAGAATTGACAACCGGTCAACTAACGTCTTTATTTTCTTACGTAATGAGTATACTCATGTCGCTGATGATGCTCACAATGGTATTCGTAACGATTACAATGAGTGCTGCCAGTGGCAAGCGTATTGTGGAGGTGTTGGATGAAAAAGCCGACATCACCTCTCCATCGACAGGTGCGGTGATGCAGGTGGTTGATGGCAGCATAGATTTCGAAAATGTGTCGTTCTCCTATAATCAAGCAATAGCTGATGATGAAGGCAATGTCGAGAGTTCCGTCACGCGTCCGGCATTGAGCGAAGTGAGTTTTCATGTAAACAGTGGAGAGTGTGTTGGCGTGATTGGTGGCACTGGTTGTGGCAAATCCACTTTGGCAAGTATGGTAAGCCGTCTGTATGATGTTGGTCAGGGTGTGGTGAAAGTAGGTGGTGTAGATGTACGGCAATATGATGTTGAGGTGTTGCGTAACGACGTGTCAATGATATTGCAAAACAACGTGTTGTTCTCTGGAACGATTCTTGATAATCTTCGTTGGGGCAAGGCCGATGCCACAGAAGAAGAGTGCCGTAGTGCTTGCGACTTGGCTCAGGCCACCGAATTCATTGACCAGATGCCCGAAGGGTTCAACACGAATATTGATCAAAATGGCGTTAATGTGTCGGGTGGCCAGCGTCAGCGTCTTTGCATAGCCAGGGCGTTGCTGAAAAAGCCGAAGATCCTGATTTTAGACGATTCGACCAGTGCCTGTGACACGGCGACAGAGGCAAAGATACTCGCGGCCTTTACCAACAATGTACCTGACATAACAAAAATCATCATATCCCAGAGAATACAGAGTGTCCGACAGTCGGACCAAATCATTGTGATGGATAGTGGCAGGATTGACGGCATAGGCACTCATGATGAATTGCTAAAGACAAACAAGATATACCAAGACATATATCATCTGCAAATGGAACAAGGAGGTGATTTTGATGAGAGATGACATTCATTTCGTTAGTTTTCACGTAAATTCATAATTGTAAGTTCTTAACTTAAAAATGAAAGGTCAGATAAATATGGGTCCTGCACGTGACAGGTCAGGGCGTTTCTCAGGTAAAATAAAGATGACCAAAGACGGATGGAGAACCGTAAGGCGTCTGTTTGGCTATGTTTTGAGGGATTACAAGTTTTCTCTCCTTGTCGTATTATTGTGCATTGTCGTCACTTCGCTGACTACATTGACATCCACCCTCTTTACCCGGACGCTGATTGACGACTACATAATCCCTCTCGTCGAATCCCATTCCAACGATTATGCGCCACTGGCGCAAGCTCTGTTTAAATTGGGCGGAATCTTGTTTGTTGGTGTTGCCTGTTCTTATCTCAACAACCGGCTTATGATAAATGTTGGCCAGGGCACTCTCTTGCGCCTTCGCAAGGATTTGTTTGCACACATGGAACAGTTGCCAATCAGTTATTTCGACCAGCATGCGCATGGTGACATCATGTCTGTCTATACGAACGATGTCGATACGCTGCGCCAAATGATTGGCAACAGTATTCCTGCCGCTTTTTCCTCTTGTATAACCATTGTCGCCACTTTTTTTAGTATGGTAGTTTTGTCGATACCTCTTACCATAGTTGTCTTGGCAATGACGGTGGTGATGGTCTATACTACCCGAAAACTGGGAGAACGTTCCGCATTCTATTTCCGTAGCCAGCAACAGAATCTGGGAGCGATGAACGGATATGTAGAAGAGATGCTCACAGGTCAGAAGGTAATCAAGACATTCTGCCATGAGAAAGAGACAATCGACAAATTTTCCGAGTTGAACGAGGCTCTTCGTTCCAGTTCCTATAATGCCAACAAGCATGCTAATGTGGTCATGCCGATTAATGGCAACATATCGAACCTGATTTTCGTTCTTTGCGCCATCATTGGTGGTATGTTGGCATTGCATTCCGGAGAGATGATCCTTTCTTTGACATTCACCTTGACATTGGGTACTTTGGTTTCATTCCTTACCCTGATTAAAAACTTCACTCAACCGGTGAGTCACATAAGTCAGCAAATCAACAGCGTGATTAATGCTTTGGCAGGTGCCGACCGCGTGTTTGCGCTCATGGATGCGGACGTGGAGAAAGACGAGATGGCTTCGGTGCGTTTGGTCAACGCATCGGAAAACCAGGACGGGAGCCTGTCGGAGAGCAAAGCGCATACAGGAATTTGGGCATGGAAAGAACCACAGCCAGATGGCACGTCGAGGCTGGTGCGTCAGAGGGGCGAAGTGGATTTCTCGCAGGTGGATTTTGGCTATATCCCCGACAAACAAGTGCTTTTCGATATTGATCTCGACACGGTAGCCGGCCAGAAAGTGGCACTGGTGGGAGGCACAGGTGCAGGCAAGACTACGATCACGAATCTAATCAATCGTTTCTATGACATACAAGACGGAACCATCCTATATGATGGAATCGACATACGCAAGATATATAGAGAAGACCTCCGTCGTTCCCTGGGCATGGTTCTTCAGGAAACCCACCTGTTTACCGGAACCGTGATGGATAACATTCGTTATGGCAAACTCGATGCTACTGATGAGGAATGCATAGCCGCGGCAAAATTGGTCAATGCCCACAACTTTATCCTTGGCTTGGCAAATGGTTATGACACCATGTTGTCGGCTGATGGCGGAAATCTCAGCCAGGGAGAGCGCCAGTTGATAGCCATCGCACGTGCTGCAGTTGCAAATCCTCCTGCCTTGATTTTGGATGAGGCGACGTCGAGTATAGATACGCGAACTGAAAAGTATGTTCAGCAAGGGATGGACAAGATAATGCAAGGACGTTCCACCTTTGTCATTGCCCATCGTCTTTCAACTGTGAGAAATTCGGATATAATCGTGGTTATGGACCATGGGCGTATCATAGAGCAGGGCACACATGACGAACTTATTGCTCTTAAAGGCAGTTATTACGTATTATACACGGGAAACAAGATTGACTGACGCTATGTTGAATTTAGATTGTAGGAATTAGGGAATATTTTAAGACTATTATTGACAGTTATGAATGTTATTTCCAGTACCCAAAATGCAAAGGTGAAGCAAGTGGTAGTGCTTCAACAGAAATCGTCTGAGAGACGGAAGTCGGGATTGTTCGTCGTGGAAGGCAGGCGTGAACTGGGGCATTGCCTAAATGCCGGTTTTGAATGTCATTCACTTTTCATAAACGAAAAACAGGCTGACGATATGTTGGCTGACGATATGTTGATACATTGTGCTCCATCCGATTCATTATATATGGTAAGTGAGGCGGTTTATGGCAAGATGGCATATCGCGACAGCACTGAAGGCGTGATTGCCGTGATGAAAAGTCGAAAAACCACTCTCGACAAACTGGAGTTGTCGGACAATCCTCTTATAATTGTTTTGGAGAGTGTGGAAAAGCCAGGCAATTTGGGTGCTGTGCTACGCAGTGCCGATGCTGCCCATGTCGATGCCGTAATCGTATGTGACCCCCTTACCGACCTGTATAATCCAAATCTTATCCGCAGCAGCATAGGTGCTGTGTTCACGGTGCAGTGTATGGCTTGTAGTTCCGAGGAATGCATCCGTTTCCTAAACGACCATCACATTCAGATTCTCACAGCCCAACTTCAGGATTCACGATACTATTATAATACCGACATGACCATTCCTACCGCTATCGTCGTGGGAACGGAATCCACGGGTCTTACGAATGTCTGGCGGCAGGCAGCCGACGCCCATATCAAAATTCCCATGTTGGGCCATCTGGATTCCCTAAACGTGTCGGTAAGTACTGCCATTCTTGCCTTCGAGGCAGTTAGGCAGCGTCAATAATCCTTTTCAGATACACGTCAAATCAGCGGATATTCGATATTAAAGCACCTTAGACAACCACTGCGAGAAGAAAAAATCGTATATCCTATACTGGTTATTGTTTTTTGTAATAATATCGTTTTTTAATAACATTTTTGCTGCGGCCTGGACTGAACTGGCAGATTGCAAACTATATTTCTTTATAAACTTTGCAGAAGTGATGTTATTGGCAACACCCTCCTTTGCTAAGGCTTGCAAAATCATCTTTTGTTTAGATGGAATACGTGAGAGAGTTTCCTTGTAGGTGGTTTCCTGAACCATCACAACATTCTGAATGGCTTCATTAATCATGTCATGTGTGCAGGTTGAACTGCTTGGAGTAATTGCGAACAACTCGTTCATAACCATCTGAACAAACCATGTGTGACCTTCATAAAGCGACCACACTTTCTGAGGAACCTCTCTATCCAGTTGTTTGTTGTATTCTTTAAACAGCCTTATTGCAAAATCTGAATATATATCAGATGGAATAGGATTCAGTCCCATGCTGATGGCACTCTGATAAAAAGGTTTGGATGGCGAACTAAACATATTGCTCATCATGTGCTGTTTGCTACCAGCAAATATGAAATGCACATTGCTACATTGCTGAATGTATGTACGTAATAATGCCTCAATATTCTTTTCGTCGTAATTATTAACTTGCTGAAACTCATCCATTGCCACTATACATGGCTTTTCGGCTTTGTCCAGATAACTGAAAATCTCTTGTAAAGATGTCTGGGGCGAGTGAATCTCTCCAATTCCAATATCAAAAGTTGGTATACCAGTTTGCGGATCCAGTTTAAAACCTGCACGAAGAGATTTTATAATCTGAAACATTTTTTCTCTCCATTTCTCACCTCTTGACTTCAGCCGTTCAAAAACCTCTTTTCCAAATAGACATACAAATTCTGCCAACGAAGAGGTGGAGTATAAGTCTATGAAGAAAAGGTCGTATTGATCCTTTATGTGTTCTTGATTGAAGAAGTGGTGAATCAATCCCGATTTTCCCATTCGTCTTGGGGAGATTATCGTTACATTTCTTCCATTTTCAATTTGTTTCTGCAGAAATTCAGTTTCTTTTACCCTGTCGCAGAAAAGAGAATCATCAATGTAATTACCTATTATAAAAGGGTTTTGAATCATTTTCATATTCATAAATCAATGTTTTATTGCAAATATAATTATTATAATTATAATAAAAAAATTTCATACTTATAAAAATGTGAAAAACAATTTCTTTTTTGAAACAGTCAGACAACGGCAAGATGTATATTTATTTAAGTTTCGGGAGTTCCTAACTCGCCATTTTACATTGACCTAAAATCCGCAGATAATTTCTCAATGGTATAGTTTAGCCGTTATTTGAGACATGTCTGTCTATTTTTAGCCCTACAAGCGTGTAATCCGACCGTACAAGAGCCAGTTTCCCCTTACCCCGTAGGTCGAGAGGCTTTGACCGAAGTATCAACGAAGAGTGTTAGTCTATCCGTACTCGTGCTGCCATCATCTTATTGGGTAAACCAACGGCTGTGTTCAAACTGAGGCCTGCGGTTGTGGAAGTGACATGGACCCTACGCGATGCAAAAGAAGATGTTGTTGATTACGAACATTTCACTGCTCCATTCATATTGATAGTGGATGAGATTCTTGGTAAAATCCGCAATCTGACTATGCGTGAGTTGCCAGGAGGAACTTTGTTCCCTGATACGATGAAACAGTATGACAACTACAGCATCCGTGAGGCTTTGCATAATGCCATTGCCCATCAGGATTACACATTACAGGAGCGCATCAACTTTGTTGAGAATCCCGGCTATGTGTATTATGAGAATGGTGGCAGTTTCATTCCTGGCACTTTACAAAAGGCATTGGCTATTCGTGGACCACAGCGCCATTTCAGGAACGAATGTCTCTGTAAGGCTATGGTGCATTTCAATATGATTGATACTGTAAGCCGCGGCATCAAGAAAATATTCGATGAGCAATGGCGACGTCACTTCCCAATGCCTGACTATGAGATTGATGCTGTCAATAAAGTTGTTGGTGTGAGGCTCTATGGCAATGCCATCAACGAAAAATACACAAAGATACTGAAAGAGAACAAGACTCTTACTTTGCAAGAGTGTATCGCCCTTGATGCAGTGCAGAAAGGGCACCAGATTAGTGAAGAAACTGCAAAGGAATTATTGGACAAGGGACTGATTGAGGGGGAATCTCCTAATTATCAAATTTCACTGGGTGTTGCTAAGATGACACACCAATTGCCTGAATATACTCGTGTCAGTGGCTTGGAACGTTCAAAATTGAAACAAATGACACTGCAATTTATTCAGAATGCAGGTGAGGATGGAACTATGCGTGACGGTATCTATGAGTATCTGAAAGTTGCAATGCCGAGCAATAAGACGAAAGAGCAGAATCTCCGTTTATTGGGAAATATCCTTAAAGAATTAAAAGAGGAAGGTGCTGTTTCTTTGAAAGGATTGTCATGGTACGAAGTGCAGAATCCGACTAAAAAGGACTAAAAGCGACTAAATCCGACTAAATCCGACTAAAAAGGACTAAAAGCGACTAAATCCGACTAAAAAGGAACTAAAGCCTCTTAGAAATAACCAATTATAATCAGTTAAGACTTTACGACCAGTTTTAGCATGAATCTGTCTGCCAGAGCATAAAAGATGCTAAAAGCATACAGATTCTTTGGCTTTCAGGGAATTCTTTTGTACCTTTGCATCCAGTAAGAGCGTTCTTTGGATTTGTGTAAAACGTGTAGGAACATGTAAGTCCTCTCGTTTCCAAAGTGTTACCAGTCTTTTTTTGTTTTATAGGTAACACGCTGATTTCCAAAAGAATTTATGAATTAGTATCGTTTACCATCGTTACTATTCTTTTGTGTATCTTTTTAATTCATGGATATTTCATTTTTAATTTTTAATCATTACCACAAAAATCTTCTCTTATTATTAAGTTGCATATAAGAAAGAAGTGTGATTGACGCATCAATCACACTTCTTTCTTATAGTAAAAATCATTCAGGTTAGTCGTTGAGTTTAGCCTTGATGAATTCGCGGTTGAGCCTTGCTATGTTTGCGATAGTTTCGCACTTAGGGCAAACGGCTTCACAAGCACGAGTGTTTGTGCAGTTTCCGAATCCGAGTTCGTCCATCTTGGCTACCATTGCTTTTGCCCTCTTTGCAGCTTCAGGCCTTCCTTGAGGTAGAAGTGCCAGCTGGCTAACCTTAGAGCTTACGAAGAGCATAGCGGAACCGTTCTTACATGCGGCAACGCAGGCCCCACATCCGATGCATGAAGCACAATCCATCGCCTCGTCGGCCTTTTCTTTCGGAATCAGGATTGCGTTGGCATCCTGTGCTTGTCCGGTACGAATGCTAGTATATCCGCCTGCCTGTATGATTTTGTCGAATGCCGTGCGATCGACCATGCAGTCTTTTATGACAGGGAATCCAGCCGAACGCCATGGTTCCACCGTAATTGTGTCGCCATCCTTGAAACGGCGCATATAGAGTTGACATGTCGTAGCTCCACGCTCTGTCTTTCCGTGTGGTGTTCCATTGATGTAAAGAGAACACATTCCGCATATACCTTCGCGACAGTCGTGGTCAAACACAAATGGTTCCTTTCCGTCTCCAATTAGTTCTTCATTCATTATGTCGAGTGCTTCCAGGAACGAAGTGTCGTCTGGGATATTCTTCAATTCGTGTGTATCGAAGTGTCCCTTGTCCTTAGGACCGTTCTGTTTCCAGAACTTTATTGTTACAGAAATATTTTTTGCCATGGTGATTTAATTCTTGTAATTACGTGTTTGTACCTTGATTGCCTCGTATTCCAGTGGTTCTTTGATGAGTTCAGGGTCTTTGTCGGCGCCCTTGTATTCCCAACATCCCACATAGAAATAGTTCTTGTCGTCGCGTTTTGCTTCACCTTCCTCTGTTTGGTATTCTTCGCGGAAATGACCTCCGCAACTCTCGTTGCGTGAGAGTGCGTCGTGTGCCACGAGTTCACCCATGGTGAAGAAGTCGCGTAGATGGATAGCCTTGTCGAGTTCCACGTTCAGTCCTTCTTTTGTCCCTGGTACGAATAGGTTAGTGTCGAATTCCTTCTGTAGTTCCTTCATTTTCTTGATACCGGTTTTGAGTCCTTCTGCCGTTCTTCCCATACCAACATATTCCCACATGATATGTCCAAGTTCCTTGTGTATTGAATCGACAGAGCGTTTTCCATGAATATTCATCAAACGGTCAATCTCATCCTCCACGCCCTTTTCAGCAGCTTCAAACTCAGGAGTGTCGGTGCTTACTTTAGGCCATATAGCTTGGTCGGCCAGGTAATTCTGTATGGTGTAAGGAAGAACAAAGTAGCCGTCAGCCAGTCCTTGCATAAGTGCAGATGCACCGAGACGGTTGGCTCCGTGGTCGGAGAAGTTGCACTCACCGATTGCGAAAAGTCCAGGAATGGAAGTTTGCAATTCATAGTCAACCCAAACGCCTCCCATCGTGTAGTGGATTGCCGGATAGATCATCATTGGCTTGTAGTATTTCACTCCGTCGATTTCATTTGCGAGGTCACCTGGATAAACGTCGGTAATTTCTTCGTACATGTCGAACAGGTTCCCATAGCGTTGTTTCATGGCATCGAGACCCAGACGGTTGATGCTTTCCGAGAAGTCGAGGAAAACAGCCAATCCGGTGTTGTTGACTCCGAACCCCTTGTCGCAGCGTTCTTTCGCCGCACGGCTAGCCACGTCGCGTGGTACGAGGTTGCCGAATGCCGGATAGCGACGTTCGAGATAATAGTCGCGGTCTTCTTCCGGGATTTCCCATCCTTGTTTTTTCCCTTCTTGTAATGCTTTGGCATCTTCCAATTTCTTGGGAACCCAAATTCTTCCGTCGTTTCGCAGTGATTCCGACATGAGTGTGAGTTTTGACTGCTTGTCGCCGTGAACAGGAATACAAGTAGGGTGTATTTGCACGTATGAAGGATTTGCCATGTAAGCACCCTTACGGTAGCACTGAACAGCTGCGGAGCAGTTGCATCCCATGGCGTTGGTTGAAAGGAAATAAGCATTTCCATATCCGCCAGTGGCTATAACGACAGCATTAGCTGTGAAACGTTCGAGTTTCCCTGTAATCAGGTTTTTTGCAATGATTCCACGAGCGCGTCCATCAACGATCACCACATCTTCCATTTCATATCGTGTATAGAGCTTAACTTTGCCAGCTTGCACTTGTGCGCTGAGTGATGAATATGCTCCCAGGAGCAATTGTTGTCCTGTCTGCCCTTTTGCATAGAACGTACGGCTTACTTGTGCTCCACCAAAAGAACGGTTAGCTAGCATACCACCATATTCGCGTGCAAACGGAACTCCCTGTGCCACACATTGGTCGATGATGTTGTTGCTCACTTCGGCAAGACGATATACGTTTGCTTCACGAGCACGATAGTCGCCACCCTTGACGGTGTCGTAGAAGAGTCGGTAAACCGAGTCACCGTCGTTCTGATAGTTCTTTGCCGCATTGATGCCACCTTGTGCTGCAATGGAGTGTGCACGTCGCGGAGAGTCCTGAATACAGAAGTTCAACACATTGAATCCCATCTCTGCCAATGATGCTGCAGCAGATGCTCCAGCCAAGCCGGTACCTACAACGATGACATCCAGTTTCAGTTTATTTTTTGGGTTGACCAAACGCTGGTGTGCCTTATAGTTCGACCATTTTTCAGCAACTGGTCCTTCAGGTATTTTTGAATTAATTGTAGTCATAGTCTAATAAATGTTTTTCATGTTAATCATTTGTACAACATTCACCACCTTGAGCAGCGCATTTCTCACATTTTTCGCAACATTCAGGACATTTTCCGCAACAAGGTACTCCGTCTTTACAGCAGTCGCCTTCTGCTTCACAACATTCCGCACATTTGTCGCAGCATCCATCGTTTGATGCTTTATTGCAACATTCACCGTTCTGAGCATCACAGTTGTTGCAAGGTTTGTCTTCATTGCATCCCATGCAAGGAGTGTCTTGTCCGCATCCCGGACATGCCTTTGCCTGAGGTTCGCAACATTCAGCACCTTCTGTACAGCACTCAGCATCCTCTATGCAACAATCTGGCTTTTGGGTTTCGCAACAATCTTGTTTAGTCATGTTACACCCAGAAACGGCATTGCATACTTCTGTCGGATTGCATGGTTTGCAGTCTTTTAGCGATGGAGCCGTTCTAGTAGCAAATCCAAGAATGACAACAAGGAACATGGCCATGACGATGGTAACAAAAATAGTTCCAATCATTTTCCAGCGTTTGAACCAAACGCTTCCACTCCATCCCACGGTTTGCAATGCTGACCAGAATCCGTGTACCAAGTGTAGCCATATTGCGGCAATCCAAATCACATAGAGTATGGTATAGACAATTCCACAAGTGGTTTGACAGTTGAATGTAGTAGCAATATGTCCGAAACCATCGGTTGGTCCAGGAGTCACATTCATCTCAGCCAATTCGGCAAACATCATGTGGTACCAAAAATTGTAGAGGTGCAGAATGAGTCCTAACAAAACAACTATGCCCAGTACTAGCATGTTCTGTGACGACCATTCCACTTTGTCGGGTTTGGCTGTGACGGCATATCTGTTGTTGCCGCGTGCCTTTCTGTTCTGAATAGTTAGAACTACTCCGTAAATGATGTGAATGCAGATGAGGCCAACCAGAATGACGGTAGCTGCCACGGCATACCAATTGGCACCAAGGAATTCACAGATTTTGTTGTAGCCCTCTCGTGAAATTAGAGCAACCACGTTCATGCACGCATGAAACGTGAGGAAGAGAATAAGTGCCATACCACTGACCGACATGACAACTTTCCTTCCAATAGAAGAGTTACATAACCACATAAAAAATGATTTAAATTATTGATATTAAATTTATAAAATGTTTTTTTACATAGAAAATCACCCCGTCAAACAGCTTTTTTCGCATTTTGACGAGAGGCTAACCATAATTATATGCAAAAATAAAGTTTTTTTAACACAGACACAAATAAAAAGCATTTTTTTTGATTGACGAGAATGCTTCTTAACTCCAATCGGTCATTATATTTCACCTCAGGATAATATTTATGTTGAGCAGATTGCCTTAGTCAGCCTTGAAGGTTTGGCAAGCCACATCGAGAGTCTTAATATGGCATGATGCCAAAAGAAATGTTGTTATGGCTGATAAGGACTTGATTACTGTCACATCATGCAATTTCCAGTCTGTGACCGATGTGGGTTTAAGTATTGTTTAAATAAAAGATTGATAAATTTGTGAATATGATAAAAATCTCTTACCTTTGCTATAAGAACAAAAATCCAAAATCTCAGTTTTCCTTAACAAAGAGCATTATGAAGAGATTGCTTGTTTCAGTATTAACTTGTGTGTTCACCTTGGGTATTCAAGCCCAAAACATAGATACCAATGAGGACAACCAAGTGGTTGAGGCTATCGTTGACAGCATAAACAACGTTTCCGAGCCAGAGCAAATAGTGCAAAATGTGATTGTAGTGGAAAAGACGGTCAGGTTCGGTTATTTGAGCTACAATGCTGTAATTCAACAGATGAGCGAATATTCAGAGGCTATGTCAACAATAGCCCAATTGCGAGTGGCATACGAAGAGGAATTGCGTAGAGGCGAAGAGAACTTCACAAAGCTTTTTTCCGAATACATTGATGGTCAGCAGTCCTTCCCTGAGAACATCTTGCTTAAACGACAAAAGGAACTTCAACAATCTATGGATGAGAGCATACAGTTCAAGCAGGAGGCCAGGGCTTTGCTGGAAAAACGTGAAAGGGAAGTGATGGACAAACTTCACAACAAACTTGCTGGTGTTCTGAAACAAATAGGCACAGAACGCCGTTATGCTTTTATAATAAATACCGACGGTGATATTTATCCTTTCGTAAATCCAGAGATGGGTGAGGATTTGACTCAAGAGGTGATGTTCAGGCTTCGAGGCGGTATGGAGTAACATATAATTATAGTGTTATGGCAGAAGAGTTTGTTAACAATAATACTCCCGGACCTATTGGTGTGTTTGATTCTGGTTATGGCGGTCTTACGATATTGAACGGCATCCGTAAGTTGCTTCCCCAATACGACTATGTGTATCTTGGCGACAATGCACGTGCTCCTTACGGAACGCGTTCGTTCGACGTGGTTTATGAATTTACGCTTCAGGGGGTTAAGAAACTATTCGAACAGGGATGCCATCTTGTGATACTTGGTTGCAACACCGCTTCTGCCAAGGCTCTGCGTTCGATTCAGCAGAAATATCTTCCCGAACATGCTCCAGGTCGTCGTGTGTTGGGTGTGATTATCCCTACCGCTGAGGTTGTAGGCGACATCTCCCGTACGATGCATATAGGAGTCCTGGCCACCGACGGCACTATCAAGTCGGAGAGTTATCGCCTTGAAATACAAAAACTTCACCCAGAAGCTGTGGTGACGGGCCTGGCATGCCCTATGTGGGTTCCGATAATTGAGAACGGAGAGTCCGACAAACCTGGAGCCAATTATTTTGTGAAGGATCGTATCGACAAGATTATGGACATGGATCCTAAAATCGACACTATAATTTTAGGATGCACACATTTCCCTCTGCTGATGGAGAAGATAAAACAGTATATACCAGCCGGTGTGAAAATCATGGCACAGGGTGAATATATAGCCAAGAGTCTGAAGTCGTATCTCGAGCGTCACAACGATATTCACCACATGATCTCTCTTGGGCGTTCAGTGACCTACTATACCACTGAGTCGGCCGACAAATTCCGCGAATCGGCAGCTCTCTTCCTTAATGCCTACCAGAAGGACGTAGATGTGAAAAGGGTGACACTTTAGATTTGGCTAAGTGGTGTTTCCTGAAATTTTTGGATAGTGTCACTGATTATTTCATACGAAAACCACGAAAACACATACTTTTTCCTGTTATATTCATAATTGACTTGGATTAAAGAAAAACTATAATAGAATTTTGTTTTTACTGCTTTAATTAGTATTTTTGCAATTAATTGCAAAATGCTGACTAAAACGTGTCATTATGGTTTCAGATATTCGCAAATACCCAGTCGGTATTCAGACGTTTCAAAGAATCGTAGAAGAGAATTATATATACATAGATAAAACTGACATGATATGGCGTATGACTCATGTTAGTCCATTTGTTTTTTTGAGTCGACCTCGTCGTTTCGGCAAGTCGCTTCTTTCTTCTACCATACATTCTTATTTTCGAGGAGATAAAAGGCTTTTTGAGGGTCTAAAGATTATGGATTTGGAATCCGAATGGGATAGTTCTGCTGTATTTCACATTGATTTAAGTACAGCCAAGAGCATGGATTCGGCAGATGCACTTAGAAATCGTCTTACTTATATTCTGGAGACATTTGTTGAAAAATATGGGAAGAAGGCAACAGAGACAACACCAGGGGCTTTGTTTGAGGGTTTGATTACTCGTGCTTTTGAACAGACAGGAAAGCAGGTTGTGATAATAATTGATGAATATGATGCGCCTCTACTCGACGTTCTTCATGAAGAACTGCTTTTACCGGAATTTCGTCGTGTCATGCAGGAATTCTATCAGCCCCTAAAAGCATGTGAGAGAATGGTGAGATTTTGTTTCATCACCGGTATAACAAAATTCTCCCAGCTTAGCATTTTCTCAACAATCAACAATCTTACAAACATATCCATGGATCCAGCCTTTTCTACTATTTGTGGTATTACAGAAGAAGAACTTATAAACAAGCTAGGACAAGACATACAAATGCTGGCAGACCATATAGGCAGTACTTATGAAGAAACGTGTTCTGCACTCAAAGAAAATTATGATGGTTATCATTTTTCGGAATTTTCCAAAGGCGTATACAATCCATACAGTCTTTTGAGGTGCTTTCTTCATAAGAAACTTGATAATTATTGGTTTAGTACAGGCACTCCAATTTTCATTATTCGCAAGATGCAGGAATTTGGAATTGACATAACAGGCATGGATCACATCGAAGTGCCGTCGTCGGCATTCGACCGTCCTACAGAAGCAATGACCGACATTCTACCACTCCTTTATCAAGCTGGATACCTTACAATAAAGGGATATGACAGTGAGATTTTCTCATATACCCTATCAATACCAAATAAGGAAGTGAAAGTTGGTTTTACGGAGGGTTTGTTGCCTGTTTATACAGGTCTTAATAGCGCTCATGTACAATTAGGTTTTGCTGCAAAATTCTGGAAGGCCTTGAAAAAGAACGACATTAATTTGGCTTTGAAAGAATTGCAGACATATCTTGAGGGTATTCCGTTTGTTAATGGTTTCAAGCAGAAATTAGCTGCAGTGTCGAATGCTGAAGGTTTCTACGAATACACGCTTTACTTGATTTTCTCCATGCTTAATGTGTATGCTAGGACTCAAGTTAGATGCAGAGGCGGACAAATCGACATGGTGGTGTTTATGCCAGACACTACATATGTGTTTGAAATAAAAAAAGATGGTACAGCCAAGAATGCCTTGGAACAGATTGATTCCAAAGGATATGCCTTACCATATAAGACTGAAGGTCGTAAGGTGGTGAAAGCAGGTCTCTTATTCAATTCACAAACTCGCACTCTTAAAGAATGGATTGTGGAATGAAATAAAGCGCTTTTCTTATATAAATGATTTTTATTGTTGAAAGTGTTTCTTAAGAAAAGTGTTAAGCCTGTCATAATCAGCTTCTTTTAATAACACTTTTTTTCTTTGTCCAAAAGATAGATACTCGGCAATCGTTGTATGTCGTAAAGACGTCTTTTGTAAATCTCGTTTTTTTTGTCAATCCCGACTATCCAATTGGATGGATATTTATGATTAATCCATTCTTTGTATTCTGCATCAGGTGTTATGCCTATTATCTTTACCTATTATCTTTAACAATAGTTGTTTTCTATTTTTAATATTCAAAAATTTTGCGTAATTTGTGTTACTATAATTTCCTAACGCAAATTACGCAAAAAAAAATTGACGAGCCAAATTTTTATGATATTATTTTAGTAGGATGCTTGACATGGAATACCTGCTTGTCGGACGCGGTTGGCTATGTCGTCGAGTTCCTGATGTGAAGCTTTTTCGAGTTGTGGCGATGGTGTGTTGCGGTCGATGGTATAAATCATGACCATGGATGGTCGTATTTCTTTCAGAGCGTTAATCCATGGGCTTACATATTCGTCTGAAATGTTAGATATGTCCTTTCCCTCATGAGTTCCTTTCATGAACATGGTCTGGATAATACATTTGTCGCCGTATTCCTTCATGCGATTGACAATTTGCTTAACATCATATTCTTTATAGTTAGGACGATCTACGGTGTGGATATAATCCATTGAAACGGTGTCGAGTTTGAGTATGTTGTTGTCCACTTTCTCCAGAGCCTTAAATACTTTGTCGTCGATTATGCGTGTAGCATTGCTCAGGACGCTGATTTTGCACAGGGGGAAATACTTGTTTCTCAATGATATCACGTCGTCCATGATTTCCGGAAACAAAGGATGAAGAGTTGGCTCTCCGTTTCCGGCAAATGTAATGACATCGGGCACAGGTCCGTTTTCTTTCATCTGTCGCAACACTTCTTCAAGTCGTTCCTTGACTTGTGTTCTCGAGGGCATCTTTGATTTCGGCTTGAAATCCTTGTTGTAACCACATTCGCAATAAATGCAGTCGAAAGAGCAAATCTTTCCATCTTTAGGCATAAGGTTGATACCTAAAGAAATGCCAAGTCGGCGGCTTTGAACCGGCCCGAATACTGGTGACGGATATAGTTGTGTCATGTTTGTTGGTAATGCTATTAAGGTTTCTTATGCAAAGTTAAATAAAAATATCGATTTTGTGTAACCCAAATCGTTTATTCCTTGCTCAATATGAGGAAAATAGGGCTCAATGGAAAACCAATGGGGATATTTTATGAATTATATAAAACTAAGCCATAAAGGGTTCTTCTTTTATTTTTAGGGGTGGTAGATTTTAGTTGTTATTGAAAAGTGGACACATAATCATATGGGGTGGCTGGAGAAACCAGCGCACTAGTTGGATTTTCGTTGTCCCCCCAAGAAAAGACAACGGCTCTCACGAACCGTTGCCTCCCTATTTTAACCTAAACCTTAACTATGAAAAATCTAATTTTTCATTTGCAAATATGGTAATAATGTTTTTAAAAACAAAATATTTTGATGTTTTTTTTTGATATTTTTAATTTTTACTGAAAAAAAACAATAGGGACAGATGTAAAAATGCTGAATTTCATGTTTTTTGCTTATTTTTGTATCTTCCTTATGGTAAACGTATATTTACATGGATTGATAGATATAATCAATAAATCATGAATGAAGAAGAATTAAAATTTATAATTGACCATAAAACTGATGATGCGGACGATTTGTTGCTTCATTCCTCACGTTATCCGGGTATAGATGTTCGTAGGGTGGTGGTACAACTTAAAGGAATAAGGATTGCTGAGAACAAACTTCCATTGTGGGCATCTACCGATGGTGTGCTATATCCCGAACATTTGCCGATGGAGCAATGTTCTTCCGAACAGACATCACGTTACAAACTTTATGTTGTCAGGCAATTGTTCTCGAAAGACAATACCAATCCCGATGATTCTGGAAATTTCGGGAAGCCGTTGAAGATTGCCGATTTGACTGGTGGCTTTGGAGTGGATGCTGTTATGCTGTCTCGTGGTTTTCCCAATTGTCAGCTAACATATATTGAACGCAATCCCGATTTATGTGCACTTGCCCGACATAATTTCCCCTTGTTTGGCGTTGACAGTAGCAACATAATATGTGGAGATTGTGAAAACGCATTGAATGACTTGCCTGAACAGGACATCATTTTCATTGATCCGTCACGACGCGATTCCTACGGTCGAAAGACCGTCGCCTTGTCGGATTGCCAACCTGACATTACAATCCTGAACAGCCAGTTGCTTGCCAAGTCAACCATGGTATTGGTGAAATTGTCGCCCATGCTCGACATTTCATCCGCAATTAATGACTTGAAGGGGTTGTCGGAGATTCATGTTGTCAGTGTGGAAGGAGAATGTAAGGAAGTGTTGCTTTTGCTGAGCCGCTATAAGGAGAAGTCGGATGACGACATTAGTGTCTTCTGCATAAACATACAAAAGGGAAATACTTATATGGAGCAGTTCAGTATGGGTGAGGTCAGGTCAGCTGTCGTTTCTTTCACGAATCGTTTGTCGCGATATTTATATGAGCCAAATGCTTCCGTCATGAAATCGAATGCAATGAATGCTGTGGGTAAGAAATATGGCATAATGAAATTGCATCCCAACAGTCATCTTTTCACTTCGGATTCTTTAATAGGGGAATTTCCGGGAAGAATATTTGAAATAATGGGAATATATGGTTTCAACAAACGGGACCACAAATTGTTGGCTTCTTTGGACAAGGCAAACATAACAGTCAGGAATTTCCCCCTTTCTGTCTCTGGAATAAGGAAACGGTTGAAATTAAAAGAAGGTGGTGGCGATTATTTGTTCGCCACCACCTTATATGACAATTCCCACGTGCTCATATACTGCAGGAAATGTTGAAACCGACTATTATCATGGTTGTTTTCCAATATATGCCAGAATACCTCCGTCAACATACAGTATATGTCCGTTGACAGCATCAGATGCGGCAGAAGCGAGGAATACTGCCGGTCCACCCAGTTCTTCTGGGTCGAGCCAACGTCCGGCTGGTGTTTTTGCACAGATGAATGAGTCGAACGGATGACGACTTCCGTCAGGTTGGCGTTCACGCAGAGGTGCTGTCTGAGGAGTTGCTATGTATCCAGGGCCAATACCGTTGCACTGTATGTTGTATTCACCATATTCGGAGCAGATGTTGCGTGTGAGCATTTTCAGTCCGCCCTTTGCTGCGGCGTATGCGCTTACAGTCTCGCGTCCGAGTTCCGACATCATGGAGCAGATGTTGATTATTTTTCCTGCACGGCGTTCCATCATCTCTGGGATGACAGCTGCGGAGCAGATGTACGGTGCCACGAGGTCAACGTCGATTACCTGCTGGAATTCAGTACGTTTCATTTCATGCATAGGAATGCGCTTGATGATTCCTGCATTGTTTACGAGGATGTCAATCTGACCTACTTCCTTGTGGATGGTATCGACCAAAGCTTTCACGTCGTCTTCTTTTGTAACGTCGCATACATAACCCTTTACGTTAGAGATGCCAGCTTCCTTGTAGTTGTCGAGTCCACGTTGCAGGGCAGCTTCGTTGATGTCGTTGAAGATAATGTTCTTGATTCCAGCAGCGACGAATGCCTTGGCAATGTTGAAACCAATTCCGTAAGACGCACCGGTAATCCATGCGTTCTTGCCTTCTAATGAAAAAATGTTAGCCATAATTATGAATTTAAGTTTATGAATAAACGTCTGGTTTGACAAGTTGTTTGTTTTTATCAGATGCAAATTTAGATAAAATTTGGGAATTATAAGCCAGCCGAGATAAAGAATTATGTTTTCTTTAGAGGAAAGATAATGATTTTTTATGATTTATGTCATTTGGTGCGGATAAAATAACAAGTTGACATGTTTTTATATGTTAATTACTGTTTTTTTTGTAAATTTGCATAAAATACGAAAATATTTCATGTCAGAAAAACGAAACATAGCTGTCATATTGGCTGGAGGTGTAGGCAGTCGCTTAGGGCTGTCGATGCCCAAGCAGTTTTTGAAGGTGGCGGGCAAGATGGTTTTGGAGCATACAATCGAAGTGTTTGAGCATCACGTCAAGATAGATGAGATTGCCATCGTGTCCAATCCGTTTTATGTGTCAGATATAGAGGATATGGTGATGCGTAATGGTTGGAAGAAGGTGGCGAAGATTTTGGAGGGGGGCAAGGAGCGCTACTATTCAAGCCTTTCCGCCATCAAGGCATACGGCGACGATGATGTGAACCTGATCTTCCATGATGCTGTGCGCCCACTTGTGAGCCATAGAATTATTGACGATGTGGTTGATGCCCTCCACGAATATTCCGCCGTGGATGTTGCGATGCCTTCAACCGACACTATCATAGAGGTGGAAGGCGACTTCATTTCCCACATCCCCGACCGTTCCAAGCTACGTCGTGGTCAAACTCCTCAGGCCTTTCATATATCTACGATACGTAAGGCCTATGACTTGGCATTGCAAGATCCCGATTTGAAAGTGACAGACGATTGTGGAGTGGTATGCAAGTATCTTCCCGATGTTCCTGTTTACGTTGTTAAGGGAGAGGAAAGTAACATGAAACTCACCTACAAGGAAGACACGTTTTTACTTGACAAGTATTTTCAGATGCGTCGCACCGAAGTGGGTGACACTCCACTAACCGAGGGCTTATTCAATGGCCGTGTGGCTGTAGTGTTCGGTAGCAGTCAGGGTATAGGCAAGGAAACAGTTGATTTGCTTCGTAATTTGGGAAGTACGGTTTATGGTTTTTCTCGTAGTGCTGGCAACGTTGATGTGTCGGAACGGACATCCGTGGCAAAGGCATTGTCTTCCGTAAGCCAGAAATGCGGAAAGATTGATTATGTGATAGATACAGCTGGGGTGTTAAATCGCAAGCCTCTGGTGGCAATGTGTAATGATGATATAGAACGTGGCGTAAGCACTAATTTTATGGGTGTGGTGAATGTGGCTTTGGAGAGTTATGAATATTTAAAGGCAAGTCACGGCAAGCTCATCTTCTTCACATCCAGCAGCTATACACGTGGTCGTGCGTTCTATAGTATCTATTCATCCACCAAAGCCGCTATAGTGAATTTCGTTCAGGCCATAGCTCAAGAATGGGATTCGAGCAATATATGTGTCAATTGCATCAACCCAGAACGTACCAAGACACCAATGCGTATTCGTAATTTCGGGGTTGAGCCGGATGATTCCCTGCTTGATGCAAAAACCGTGGCGTTGGCCACAGCCCGTACTTTGTTGAGCGATTATACAGGCCAAGTGGTTGACGTAAAGAAAAAATAGATGAACAACGAATATCTGTCTAAATATTTGAAGTTGCATTTGCGCGAGTGCCAGTTGAAACAATTGTCAATCTTGGAATCAATTGATTCGGTGTGCAAGAAGCATGACATTCAGTATTGGCTCGATGGTGGCACTTTGCTTGGAGCCGTACGTCATGGCGGTTTCATACCTTGGGATGACGATATCGACATAGCTATGATGAAGCCGGATTTCGAGCGTTTTCTTGAAGTGGCTCAGTCGGACTTGCCCGACAATTTGTTTCTTCAGACACCGAAGACTGATCCGGGCGTGAATTCTCCCGTAGCAAAGATACGCGACCTCAATTCTCTTTATATAGAGGATATGGAAGATTTTTCAGCCGATTACCAAAAAGGTTTGTTCGTGGACATATTTCCCATGATTGACTATCCTAATGTTGGAGCCTCGTTTGTAAAACGCTATGCTAAGGGAATTTCCACGAGTTATGCCATCCTCCATAAGCCACATTACTACAGTCTGCGTATGTTCGGAGAGTTTTTCTGGTTTGGCATGAAATATTATCTTTATCGTGGGATATGGGCAATGGCAAGTCTGTTCAAGCCAAAGTCGCCATATTTCTCCAATATTTTGATTAACAACGGATATGGCATATATCATCGTCGCGACCTCACTTTTCCGTTATCGACAATAAACTTTGAGGGAAAACCTTTCCCTGCCCCATGTGATACAGATGCCTATCTTAAGGACTTGTATAAGAACTATATGGAAATTCCTCCTGAATCTAAACGCAAGATACATGCCATATATGTTCATTCTGAACTTTTGGAAAGTTGAACGATGTATTCTCCTGTAGCCATATTTGTATATAACCGTCTGGACAACACGATGAAGACTGTCGAAGCTTTAAGGAACAATACGGTAGCTTCACAGACTGATGTTTACGTGTTCAGTGATGGTGGCAAGGATGATGCTAGCTGGTTGAAAGTAAACGAGTTAAGAAGATATCTTCATTTGTTGAAGCAAGAGTCTGACAAATTGGGATTGTTCAAGAGCATGACAATCATAGAACGTCCTGAAAACATCTATCTTGAACGCAATATCACAGAGGGCATATCATACGTCTTGGATTGTCATTCTACAGTGGTCGTATTAGAAGATGACATAGTCACGTCACCTTATTTCTTGGATTACATGAATCATGCCTTTGAACTATATAAGGGTGACGAGTCGGTGATGCACGTGTCGGGATTTACCAATCTGGACTTACCTGCAGAAGAGTTTTCTGATTTTTATTTCACACCCCACATGTCGGGCTGGGGCTGGGGTACTTGGCGTGACAAATGGCAACGTCACTTCAAGCATTATCAATCTGAATCAGAAGCATTGGAAGGGATGACCGAATCCGACAAGAATGCCATGGAATACGATGGGGTTTTTCCTTGTCTGAAATCACTTAAGAAAGATCCCATACCTTGGGATATATGTTGGGAGACAGCCATTTATAAATCGGGAGGTTTATGTCTGACCCCTCATCACACTCTTGTCAGGAATATAGGGCTTACGAATGGCACGCATTTCAAGTCGTATTCTTGGATACAAAGCTATATTTTCGACCGTGAGCCACTTGAACGTCCTGTCTGTCTGGATTATAGGAAGCCTGCAAAGGACCCTCGAATTGAAGCTTTGTTCAAAGAAGCGATACGCGACTGGGGTATTCGTTATACTTGGCTTGGGAAGATTCTTCGTGCGGTTTACAAATGGGTTAAACCCAAATCCAATGGCTGATTTAGGTAAAACGATAAAATCCCCAATCGTTCAATTGTTCCTCAAATGTTTTTCCAACCGTTCTATCAGTGTGTTGCTCAAGGTTGTCTCAAATTTTCTCGCAAACATCTTTCCCGATTCGATGAGTTCGTCATAGTCGTCAATGGTCCATACCTTGATTATTGGGTCATATACGATATGGTGTAATGGCGTGAGGGCGCTTAGTGACTTATATGAACCTTTATGCAGGTCGGCTTTGGCGGCGTAATATGGATTGTTGAAGATTATGGTGTGGATGACTGTTTCAGACGGTGCAAACGAAGATTTGAAGTAATTCCTTATCTCCCTGTTCGATTTCCAAGTGTCGTAGATGAATCGTGCTGTCTCGTATGTAATGGCAAAGTAGTCGCTACCTTTGAAGAGATGCCACTTTTCCCCATTCACTGTGAGCGACAGTTCTTTTTTCGAGCCAATGCTTTTCAACGTTTTACGCAGAGCCTTAGATGCCAAGTCGTTGAATTGCGGCCCAGCCCATTTGAAATTCGTTTGAGGGCGTCTCAACCTGTATATTTGCTTGTGTCTTTCTTCCACCTCATCACTGTCTATCCGGATTCCCGACACCATGTCCTTGCCTTCGGTCTGTCTTACCCATTCTTGTATCTTGGAATTGCTCCAAAGCGGATAGTCTTGACCGCTGAGCATGAATAACTTGTCGAAATGTATGCCTGTATCGAGTGCGGTTTGGATGAGTTTCATCTGAAATTCCACTTGACTATATGTTCCCCAGTAGATATTTAGGCGTTTGTCGATGAACACCGTGTTTTCAACTTTACACAACTGTTTGAATGGACGAATGTCTGTTTTCTTGTCGATATGGATGAAAAACATGCATCCATCGGCGTTCAGCGCCTTAATCAGTTTTTCAAGGTGTTGCGGGTCGGTGAATGCTGATATTAGGTAGGCTATATTCATTCTTCAGTGTCAGTCTTTCTGTTTTTTAAATAATGTATGCTTTCTCTCAATATCTTGGCACCGGTAATCCATACGACAAACAAGTAGATTACGGCTGCAATCAATATCCTGGAAATGAACATCATGTATATGTTGTCGATTCCTCTCGTGATCAAATAAGTAGCCACCATGGTAATAGCGGCTATGAAGGCGAAAGGCAACACGTCTTTCAAAGCCGTTTTCAGTTCTAATGCAATTTCTTTCTTGAGGAAATGATGCCAAAGAAACATCCAAAGTATATATACGAGCACATAGCATACCACCATAAGCCTTACCCCCGACAGTTGCATATCGTGTCCGAAAAAAGAGAAGGAGAAGTTCAAGTCGGTAAATTTCACGATGCAAAGAAGTGCGATTAGCGTAATGCCTTGTGCTATTATGTTCCACATATATATTCCGCTTTTTCCTCGGCTGATGATAAAATTATAATAGAGCAAGGCAATAGGCATGAATGCTCCTGCTATACATAGCATCTGCATGATTTCTGCGCTTGGCAGCCATTTTTCGCCTACGGCTATGGTTATGAATTCCGGTGCTACGAGCACAAGTCCGAACATGGCGGGGAAAGAAATGAGCGAAGTGAACCTGAGCATCTTTCGGAATGCCCTTTGCAGCCGTTCCTTTTCATCGCCCACCTGCACGAACATGGGTTGAGCCACTTGCTGAACCATACCGCTAATCATGTTGCATCCCATCTTGTTCCATTTGTCGGCCTGAGTGTATTGTCCTACTTCATGTTTCGTGTAGAAATAGCCAAAGGCAAAGGAAAAGATGCTGTTGTTGATGCAATTGAAAATGTTGGTAATGAGTATTTTGAAAGAGAAGGCGAACATCTCTTTTATCGGTTGGACCTTAAAAGACAATGATGGCTTCCATCCAGACACAATCCAACTGAGGATTGATACTAAGGCAACAAATATTATGTTCTGCGTGACGATACTCCAATAGCTCATTTCAGAAAGTGCCATTGTGATTCCGACGCATCCGGAAATGACGAGCGATACGATTCCGATGATTGACTGCTGCTTTACTTTCAGCTGTTTGAACAATATCGTTCTTGGGGTTATGGAGAAACTGGCGAAGAAGAATCCCAGGAAAGCATATCGAGAGAGCCAAAGCAATTCTGGCTCCCTGAAGAAGTTGGCGATGAATGGTGCACAGAACCATAGTATCACATATATCAGTGCGCTGAAGCAAATGTTGAACCAAAATACAGAGTTATAGTCGTCGTGGCTGGCGTTTTTCCTGTTTGTAAGTGCGGAAATGAATCCGCTTTCTTGCAGTGCCGTGGCAATGGCAGAGAATATGGTCAATTCGCCTGCCAGTCCGTAGTCGGCATCTGTAAGAAAACGTGCAAGAATTATGCCGAACACGATGTTCAGCAATTGCATCACGCCGTTGTTCATCATGCCCCACAGAAGTCCTTTTGCTGTCTTGTCTTTCAGTTCACTCATCAATTATAAATGTGTATCATCATTCCGTCGTAGGTGATTCGGTATCTGTAAAGTATTCTAGGAGACTTGAAGTTGCTTTCACCCTTGTCGATTATGATTCCGTCGGAATTTAGGTCGTAAGTTATTCCGCAATGGGAGCATTTTGCCCATCCGTTATTTTCGACTGCAAGTCTGTAGTTGTTTCTGTCGCAGTTTGGACAAGCCAGATCGTATGCCCTATAAGGTTGGTTGTCGGGAGTTGATGTAGGTGTACCTACAATTAGTCCTCCAAGCCCATAGTAGTAGTCTTTTGATATTGCATCAAGGTTGTATTCAGTGGTGCTGACGCTGGATTTCATTATTATTTTGTCGCCAGACTGACGTATGGTTGAAAATTGACCCATGTTGTTGATGCAGTTTATGAGTTCTGCATGGTTCACTACCGTGAATCCGCATCTTACGGGGTATTTGCTGGTATATACGCTGCTGACATCATCTTCGCAACAAATGAAACACATTAACAGTATGGCTGTTGAGACACTCAACAAAACGGAATTCTTCAGATTAGTGTATTTGTTTTTTATCATGAGATACTTTTTAATGTCAACCACAGCAAATACTTTTGTAGTTAAAACGGAAGTAGTGGGTCGGATATTATGTTTTCGATGGCTTGAAGTTCGTTTTCCGAGAATTCAAGATTGTCGAGTGTGCCGAGGTTGTTGTCCATCTGTTCTATTGACGACGTGCCAATGATTACAGAGGTGACGCGCGAGTCGTGAAGTACCCATGCCAGAGCCATCTGTGCCAGTGATTGCCCTCTTTTCTCGGCTATGTTAGCCAGTTTTATTGTTGCCTCGATTCGTTCTGGCGTCACTTGGTTCTTTTGCAAGAAGCCGGTAGCCTTTGCCGCTCGGCTATCTGACGGTATGCCGTGGTTGTATTTTCCTGTCAGCAGTCCTTGGGCCAGTGGCGAAAAGCAGATGATTCCGCTTCCGTTGTTGACAGCGATGTCGAAATTGGCATTTTGTGCCTTTCTGTCGAACATGGAGCACCGGTACTGGCTGATTAGGCACGGCACATGTGCTTCCTTCAGTATGTCGTAGGCAATTTGCTGCTGCTCTGGCGGATATTTGGATATTCCCACATAGAGGGCCTTGCCTTGGCGAACCAGTTGGATGAGTGCCTCCATGGTTTCTTCCACGGGTGTGATGCCATCGTAACGGTGGCTGTAGAACACGTCGAAATAGTCCAGCTTGCAGCGTTTCAGGCTTTGGTTGCATGAGGCGATTATGTTTTTCTTTGAACTGCCTGTTCCGTAAACACCCTCCCACATGTCGTGTCCGGCTTTCGATGATATGAACAGCTCGTCGCGATGGTGTGAGAGGTCGTTGGTGAGCACTGTGCCGAATACTTCTTCTGCGCTTCCTGGTGGCGGTCCGTAGTTATTGGCGAGGTCGAAATGGCAGATGCCTTTGTCGAATGCATGGAGCAGCATTTCTCTTGCATTGTGGAAGTTGTCTATGCTTCCGAAGTTGTGCCACAGGCCGAGTGAGAGAAGAGGGAGTTGTATGCCGCTCTTACCGCAATATTTGTATAGCATGATATTGGTGTATTGAATTTACTGCAAATATAATGATTAGTTTTGGATTATATAATGTGTATTGTCTAAAATAATTTCAATTCATCTTAAAAGTCTTGGACTATAACCCCAAGTCTAATGCTCGGCTTGGAATTACTACAAATGTGTGCTTTTATTTTGTATAAGAACCTCCGTTTTGATATAAATTTGGCGGTTGTGACTTTAAGATCCATATAAATTTTTCTCTATTATGAAGAATACGACATAGGGATTAGGCTTGAGCAAAGAGGGTGGAAAAACGTGATTCTTACAAAATATAAGTTCAGGCACATACACTGGGCAACTGTTAAGAGAAATCTATCTCTCTCTAAAAGAGAGCCATACATATCAAAATTATATACAAAACATCACAACTGGCTGTTCTCGTCCAAATACCGGACACTGAACATAATCATACTGGCTGTACAACCTTCAAAATGGTATATACTGAAAGCAATACCACACAGCAATACATTGTCACGTTCAATGCGTCGTATTGTAAATCAGGAAAAATAAAAAGACACAAGTTTATAACGTTACTAAAAGTAAGCCTAAAGGTTTGGTTTCACAAAGGAGTGCTATGAAGCAACCCTTTCATCTTACCCTGGGATATTGGATGCCACAAAATGTGTAAACCCTGATATGTCATCTCTTCCGTTTCACACGCTGCTTGTAGAACTTGCGTGCTTTACGCTTTAGCTCATATCTGTCAATCTGGTGGCTCACGTATGCCACGGACTCTGTAGCGTTCCAACCGCGGCGCTGGGAATAGGCCGACACTATGCGTGAACTGAGCATACGGTCACGCGTGATTCGCATCAGATTCGCAAGACACTCTTCCTTCGACGGATGTTCCTTGAAATGAGATCGGTTCACGTCAATCACCTCGAACTCATAGCGCCCATCCTCTTTGTGAAAAAGGAAATTGGAAAGGTTGGTGTCGCCATGCAGAAAACCTTTTGAATGAAGAAACACAAAGTAGTCAATCAGACTGTCAAATAACTGTGTGTCTGTGTCCAAAAGGCCAATATTCGACTTGATGTCAGGATGTGTCGTGTAAGTAGAGACAAAATAGCCTTGACGGAAAATAACGAAACGCTTGCATTCGATGAAGGCTATGGGGGCGGGAGTGCGGATTCCCAGCTCTTTCAGTCTGAGAGCGAACAGATAGGCACGCTTCGCCTTCGAAGGGCGGAACCATGTATAGTAAATGCGCTGATAGAGCAATGGGACCTTATACCTCTTCACTACCAGTTGCATTCCGTCAATCTCATACAGCTTCACGACATTCCGCTTGTCGTGGAGCATGACACCTTGAGTCTGAAATACTTCCGGCAGGGTGCGGATAAACTTTTCCAGAGATTGATAAGATGGATTTACGGTGATGTTCATTTGAATGTCCGTGTGTCTTTATAATCGTGATATGACAGCTGCAAATCCAGATAGTCGGGACGATGAACACGACGCTTGTTCTCTGGGGGAACCTGCATGTATTCGCCATAAAGTGCACGCAGATATGTGTCATAATCCTCTGGACCGAAGAAGAAATGGCCATTGATCTCATAGCCGTCCTTTCGATTTCCAATGACGGATTTGCTGATTATGGACTTTTCGCCGTTGTCGAGCATGCACACTTTGTCATGCTTCTCGCAATCACAGGCTGTCTGCAGCTTATGCATCCATCGCTGCAGCGTGCTGTTCTTGAATGCAAACTGCACAAAACGAGGCCACCATGACGACACGCCGTGACCACGCTTATAGGGGTCGCGGTTGCGCATGTAGATAAGGCGGTTCATCACTTTGAAGGCGGAAAAATGAAGGCGACGCTGCCAACGCTTGTCTGATACGGCATCCAAGGGCCAGACGTCAAGGTAAACGCCTCCAAGCTGATTGAAGCCCCACCGTTCTATCAGTGTTGTGCTTCCGTCTATCACTTTTGCCAATTCCATCGGATAACTGTCGCTCGTCGTCGGACCGACAAACTCATAGGGAGCAGGCAGCAAGTCTTGTATGATTTCCACAAAACGCTCGTAGTCCGGTCGGAGCATCGCTATGTCCATATCGTCATCCCAAGGAATGATGCTCTTATCGCGAACTGCGCCCAGCAAAGTGCCATTCGTCAGAAAATAGGGAATATCATGCTCGCGGCAGATTCGGTCAACCAGCAACAGGATTTTAAACGAACATTCCTGATGTTCCCTGAGCGTACATTTATGTATTTTCCCTTCCATCAAATCCTTCATACTATCAGTATCTTTTTGCAAAATTAGTCATTATTTATGATTTTAGCAAGACTATGCTAAGAAACTGATTGCTTCATGGGTAAAATGATTTTCATCATATGGACTTTCCCTTTATTGGCATATTTTGCGTTTTGGGGATAGAATTGGGGATAGAATGAAACCGACAACCTAAAAAAACACAAAAGTTATACTCTTCTCAGCAAAATTTGTTAACTTTGTAAATTATCATTAGTCAGGCAACATCTTTGCCGACGCATCATCATTGGGAAGGATTTGGTCTTGAATGTCTCTGACATCACTCATTTTTGCAGCTGGCGGAAATGGCAGCAACTTATGATTCTCATATAAACGATGACTAAATGCGTCAAGCCATACGACAACCATGAACAGAAAGAAAGTACTCATTGACCTTCGTAACATCAGTAACCCGACAAACGGGTTTGGGCAGATTGCCATCAACTATGCAAGAGTGTTCGGAAAACTGGCTCTTCCCGACATAAGATTTCTTTTTCTCATGCCCGAGAATTATAATTTGCCGTTTCACGTTAATGCAGAATTAGTGAGATACACCAAGGATATGCGCCACAACAAGTCACTGCTGCCGGAGGTTCAACTATGGCACTCGGTCAATCAGCAGCAGAAAGTCAGACGGCTCAATCAGAACACAAAATTCGTTCTTACCATTCACGACCTCAACTATATCGCCGAGAAGAGCTGGATTAGATGTTTGAAACATGATTTCGTACTCAAGCGTATGATCCGCAGGGCGGACGCTGTCACAGCCATTTCCGGATTTGTGGCCGAACAAGTGGGGCACCGTTTCGAGAAGGTTCTTGGGAAGAAGAAAGTTGAAGTTGTATATGACGCAGTGGAACGGATTGACTTGAATCCATCTGAAAGACCTGATTTTGCAGAGGATAAGCCGTTTTTCTTCACTATAGGACAAATCAGGATGAAAAAGAATTTCCATCTTTTGCTCGACGTGATGAGACACTTTCCAGAACACAATCTTTATATCTGCGGAGATGACCATTTCGAAGCTGGAAAATTAATCAGTAAGAAATTGGCGGGAGGCGGATATGAGAACGTGAGATTGACTGGAAAAATCTCCAACGAAGAGAAAGTGTGGCTGTATTCTCACTGCGATGCTTTCCTTTTTCCAAGTCAGGGAGAAGGATTTGGACTTCCGGTCATTGAGGCCATGCAATTTGGCATCCCTGTCTTTGTGTCGCCTTTCACTTGCCTGCCGGAAATCAGTGGCGGGCAGGCATTCATTTGGAAAGATGTGAGCATACCAACCATGGTAAAGGGTATTAAGGAATACATTCCTCACTTCAAAAGCAATCCCCAACTGGCAGAAAATATGCGTAAGCATGCGTTTTCTTTCAACTATGAGAAACATGTCATGAAATACGTGGAAATATATAGGCAGATGCTGCAATAAGTTAAAGAGAGCCTTGCCCCTGTAACACGGCGGGAGTACATTGTTTCTGATTCCTTCTATTATTCAATTCATTAACATTAAAAATCTCTTGAAAGTAAAAAACATATTGGTCATCCGTTTCCGACGTGTCGGAGACTCTGTACTGTCCATGGCGCTCTGCCACGGACTCAGGCAGACATTTCCTGATGCACACATTGATTTCGTCATCAATCAGGGAATTCACACGCTATACGCAAACCACCCTGATGTGGATCGCTGTATCGTATTCTCGCCAGAAGAACAGCAGTTCATAAAATATGTTTCGAAAGTATGGAAAACCGTCCACGACACTCGCTACGACCTCATTATCGACATGCGCACCACCTTACGCACTCTCCTGTTCTCGCAGTTCAGCTTGTTCAGGACTCCGCTGAGGGTCGGTGAGAAAAAATGGTATGCCTGGCCATGGCTTTCCCGAAGGGTGGACAACCATGCAACTGGTACCGGCAGCCGGCTTGACCAAAACAACATGCTGCTTGGGACACTCAAGGATGTCGCTGAAGTGAAGCCTTCTGTGGATTTCAAACTCTATGCCAATCCACAGGATGTGGAACGCTACCATCAACTGATGGTTGAAAAGGGTATTGACTTCTCCAAACCGGTCATCATTGCCACACCGACGGCACGACTGGAATACAAGGTGCTGCCTGCCGATACGATGAAAGCCATACTGATAAAAATCATCAATCTGTTAGACGCACAGATTATTTTTAATTTCGCCGGAAAGGAACGAGACATTGCCATTCGATATCAGCAAGAACTCGACAACGACCCGCACATCTTCACAAACATCGAGGCGCCATCTCTCCCGGAGCTCTGCGCACTCATGAAGAACTGTGACTTCTTTTTCGGAAACGAAGGTGGGCCACGGCATATTGCCCAGGCACTCGACATTCCATCATTTGCCATTTTCCCACCGGGTATTAAAAAAAGCATCTGGCTGCCGAATGAGGGAGAACGATTCGCTGGCATCAGTCCCGATGATTTCATGCCTTTGAAAGAGCAGAAAGAAAAGCATTTAACCTACCAGCAACGTATGAGCTTGCTCACCGAAGAAAGAATATGGGCACAACTGATGCCTTTCATCTCAAATAATATTAAGAAATGACACGATTCATGCATTGTCTCCTCATCCTCATCACATCGCTTCAAGACCCTGCACAGGAATAGAAGAATTCCCATGCCGACACTCACACACAATAAAACGACACAATCTTGATGGGTATGTCAGTAGATGAGCAGTCCAGCGAGTCCGCAGAGAAGGATCATTGCGATGGGATGAATCTTGTAGATTTTCACACCGATGAAAGAGAAGGCGAAGATGATGATACTGGTGAAGAATGCGAACCAGCTTTCAGACGGTGAGCTGAAGTTCTCCGCATTCATGAGTAGCAGTGCCGCAGCAGCTATGAGTCCCACTATTACTGGTCGTAGGAATGCGAATATATCCTTAATTATCTTGGAATCACCATGCTTTATGAGCATACGGCTGATATAAAGCATGAGCAAGAAAGGTAGCCAAAGTACGCAGATGGTTGCGAAAACGGCGCAGATGATGGCTATCCATTCCGGATAGCCTTCGTTGATGGCTGCCATATATCCGGTGTAGGTGGCGCAGTTGATGCCGATGGGTCCGGGAGTAGTCTGGCTTATTGCCACAATGTCTGTAAACTGGGCATTGGACAGCCAGTGGTTTTTCTCCACTATTTCATTTTGCAGGAGAGAAATCATAGCGTAGCCACCTCCGAAATTGAAGATGCCAATCTTTGAGAATACTATGAATATTTTGAGGAAAAGCATTGAAAATCAGGTGTTTTTATTAATTGTCCTTTCTTGGCGTTTTTAACATTCTGCTTAATTGATGGTTGTGTCCTTAATGATGGGTAGTTTTTATTCTTTATTGCTATTTATCATCTTTCCGTAGGCGAATCCAAGTATGATGGCTGCAAGTATGATCCAAATGGGTGATATGCCGAATGCTGCTATCAGTATGCATGCTACGATTGGAATCCAAATCGTGCCTTTGTCGAGTTTGGCAGTCCTTGCCATGGAGAAACAAGGGGAGACGATAAGAGCCACGACTGCCGGGCGTATTCCACGGAATATTTTCTCTATGTATATGTTGCCTTTGAAGGCGTTGAAGAACATTGCAATGATGAGTATGGCGAGGATAGATGGCATTGCCACTCCAATGGAGCATACAAGTGCTCCTTTCACGCCTTTTATCTTATTGCCTATGTGTGATGCCATGTTGATGGCGAAGAGACCAGGAGTGGCTTGGGAAATAGCCATGATGTCCATGAAGTCTTCCTTGTCGAGCCATGAGTGCTTATCTACCACTTCATGCTCTAGCAATGGAACCATGGCATATCCTCCACCCAAGGTGAATGCTCCTATCTTACAGAATGTCCAGAACAATTCAAGCATTATCTTATATTTAGCGTCATGATGATTTTATTCTGACATAAAATCCAATGACTGATTTGGGTTGAAGCCTGTATGGCTTGTTTTGTAAGCAAAGTTACACAAAATATGCCTAATTTAATCATAAAACTATAAAATTTTCCGTGGAGTTAAGTAATGATAGGAGCTCGGGGTACGTCATGACAGAACATCAATTTTAAAAAATTAATATATAAAACCAATAATTAGTGCATTTAATTTCAGAGAAAAGCTTAACTTTGCAAAAAGAAACACCAAATATCTTATGATTTATTTTTTCAGGACCACCAAAGAAAGCATTATCGCAACAAGTGTAAACCAGGAGTTGTCGGAAGACGATAAAAAGAAACTGAAATGGCTTTATGGAAATGCAGATATGTTAGACTGTACGACGATAGATGGTTTCTTTGTGGGTCCCCGGCGTGAAATGGTTACCCCTTGGAGTACCAATGCGGTGGAAATCACCCAGAACATGGGAATATGCGGGATAGAGAGAATAGAAGAGTTTTTTTCTGTGGCATCAGCAAATGCCGCCTACGACACCATGCTTCAGCGAATGTATGAGGGACTCGATCAGCATATCTTCACAGTGGACATATCCCCGGCGCCAATACTATACATTGAGGATATAGATACCTATAACGAAGAGGAAGGACTGGCGTTGAGCAAAGAGGAGATAGAGTATCTGCACGAAGTAGAAAAACAACAGGGAAGGAAATTGACCGACTCTGAAATATTCGGATTTGCACAAATCAATTCGGAGCATTGCAGGCATAAGATATTTGGCGGCACATTCATTATCGATGGGAAAGAAAAGGAATCGTCACTTTTTCAGATGATTAAGCAAACCACCAAAGAGAATCCCAACCAAATCATTTCGGCTTATAAGGACAATGTGGCATTTGCGCAAGGACCGGTAGTAGAACAATTTGCACCCAAAGACCATGCCACCTCCGACTATTTCCAGGTGACCGACATGGAGTCGGTCATTTCGCTTAAGGCCGAAACCCACAACTTCCCAACAACCGTTGAGCCTTTCAATGGGGCTGCAACTGGTACCGGTGGGGAAATACGCGATCGTATGGGCGGTGGCGTCGGTTCGTTCCCTATCGCCGGAACAGCGGTTTACATGACCAGTTATCCACGTAATGACAACGACACACCCCACGTCTGGGAAAAACTGTTGCCAGTGAGAAAATGGCTATACCAGACTCCAGAGCAGATTCTCATTAAGGCTTCAAACGGAGCAAGTGATTTCGGGAACAAATTCGGTCAACCGCTCATCACCGGTTCGCTGTTAACTTTCGAACATACAGAAAATGGTGAGAACTACGGCTACGACAAAGTTATCATGTTGGCAGGAGGCGTGGGCTATGGCAAGAAACGTGATTGCCAGAAAGGCACACCTGAGAAAGGCAACAAGATCGTGGTCGTTGGTGGCGAGAACTATAGAATAGGATTGGGTGGCGGTTCCGTCTCATCTGTCGATACCGGACGCTATTCAAACGGCATCGAACTGAATGCGGTTCAGAGAGCCAATCCGGAGATGCAGAAACGAGCCAACAACTTGGTTCGTGCATTATGTGAAGAAGAAGTGAATCCGGTAGTATCAATCCACGACCATGGTTCAGCCGGACACGTAAATTGTCTGTCGGAACTGGTTGAGGATTGTGGTGGCTTGATAGATATGACAAAGCTCCCTATAGGCGACAAGACATTGTCGGCTAAGGAGATTATTGCAAACGAGAGTCAAGAGAGAATGGGACTTCTCATTCAAGAAGAGCATATCGACCATGTTCGCAAAATTGCAGAACGCGAGCGTGCTCCCCTTTATGTAGTTGGTGAAACCACAGGAGACGCTCATTTCGCATTCGAACAGGGCGACAAAGTCCGTCCATTCGACCTCGAAGTGGCACAAATGTTCGGACATTCCCCTAAGACTATAATGGTGGATGAGACGGTGATGCGCAAATATTCCGACCCCACTTATTCTATTGACAACATAGATGAATATATAGCGCAAGTCCTTCGTCTGGAAGCTGTGGCTTGCAAGGACTGGCTTACCAACAAGGTTGATCGTAGCGTGACGGGAAAAGTGGCATTGCAACAATGTCAAGGTGAATTGCATTTGCCGTTGGCCGACTATGGTGTAGTTGCACTCGACTACCGCGGAGAGAAAGGTATCGCTACGGCAATTGGACATGCTCCACAGGCAGGATTGTCCGACGTGGCTGCCGGTTCTGTGCTGTCGGTAGCAGAGTCCCTTACGAACATAGTGTTCGCTCCATTGGCAAATGGAATAGAAAGTGTTTCACTTTCGGCTAATTGGATGTGGCCATGCAGGTCTCAGAAGGGTGAAGATGCCAGGTTGTATGCTGGAGTTGAAGCGTTAAGCCTTTTCTGCAGGCAATTGGGCGTAAACGTCCCTACGGGAAAGGATTCCCTTTCCATGACCCAGAAATATCCTGACGGCTCTAAAATAATCAGCCCTGGAACAGTCATAGTCAGTTCGGGTGGCGAGGTGTCCGACATAAAGAAGGTGGTGCGACCAGTTATCGAAAACAACATTGATAGCGTAATCTACCATATTGACTTTTCGTTCGACACGCTCAAGCTCGGTGGTTCGGCTTTCGCCCAGTCGCTCGGTAAAGTGGGAAGCGAAGTGCCGACAGTCAAGAATGCCGAATATTTCCACGATGCTTTCCAGGCTGTTCAGCAATTGTTGCAGGAAGAACTGCTATTATCCGGTCATGATATCAGTGCAGGAGGTATGGTCACGTCATTGCTCGAAATGACATTCGCAAACACCAAAGGTGGTATCAACGTCTCATTCAACGACTTGGCTGAAACGGATTTCATTAAAATCCTTTTCGCTGAGAACCCTGGTATCATCGTTCAAGTCAGTAAAGACAACATCTCCCGATTCGAAGAGATAATGGATGAATGGGAAATAGGATATGTGAAAATAGGAAGGCCTATTGCAGAACGCAAGCTCATCCTCAAGAAAGACAGAAAGGCCATCACACTTCAAATCGACAAGATGCGTGACCTGTGGTATGCCACATCCCATTTGCTTGATCGCAAACAGAGCATGAATGGAATGGCCGACGAACGAGCAGCAAACTACAAGATGCAACCGCTTGAACATAAGTTCCCGAAATCATTCACTGGAACGCTGGCACAATATGGACTTGATGCATCACGACGACAACCTACTGGCGTCAGGGCAGCCATCATCCGCGAGAAAGGCACTAACGGAGAACGCGAGATGGCCTATGCTCTTTATCTTGCTGGATTCGATGTGAAAGATGTGATGATGACCGACCTCATAAGTGGTCGTGAAACGCTCGAAGATATCAACATGATTGTTTTCTGTGGAGGATTCTCCAACTCTGACGTGCTTGGAAGCGCAAAGGGATGGGCAGGAGCATTTCTCTACAATCCGAAGGCAAAACAGGCTCTCGATAATTTCTACGCACGTCCCGACACCCTTTCTCTCGGCATATGCAACGGATGCCAGCTCATGGTGGAACTTGGGCTAATCGACAATGGTCAGGACAACGGCTATGCAAAGATGGAACATAATGTGTCGCATAAGTTCGAAAGCAATTTCCTCACACTGCAAATACCTGATAACAACAGCGTGATGCTAGGAAGTCTGTCGGGAAGCAAGCTAGGTATATGGGTGGCACACGGAGAAGGTAGGTTCTCGCTTACCAAACCGGAAACATCCTATTCCATCGTGGCGAAATACAATCACCATGGATATCCGGCAAATCCTAATGGGAGCGACTATAACGTGGCAGGCATCGCCAGTGCTGACGGAAGGCATCTCGCCATGATGCCTCATCTGGAACGCGCCATTTTCCCTTGGCAGCAAGCACATTATCCTGCCGAACGACGTAACGATGAAATCACACCTTGGCTCGAGGCATTCGTCAATGCCAGACGTTGGGTTGAAAAGTCAGTGGGGTTATAGACACTTTGTTTCGTAAAATGTTGCGTTTGTTATGCTGAAGGACGCAACAATGAAAAACTATGGATAGTTTACATTTGCCCGCTTTCAATAAGGATGATACATCGTTCCGTCAGTCGGTCATCTACTTCCGGGTCGTATTCCTTCTTCAAGCTGGCTCCGAAGATTGACGCAAACGTGTTGTAGAAAGTGGCCTTGAATGTTCCCATATATGATTTCACGAGTTTGAATGCCGTTTGTTCGCATTGACGATCCACCAGTTTGATAAGTAGTTTTCCTTGTGTGAGTGTCAGTTTCTTACATTTAGGCGTGTATTTCTTTTTCAATTCTTTTTCCATTTGTTTCATGTATGCATCACGTTCTTCTTTTGTGGGCAGTGAGTCGAGATGATTCACGTGCCTTCTGACGTCGTAGGAAATCTCTACGGCTATAGGATATACTTTCTTGATGTTGTTTGCAATATTGTAGAAACGTCGTGCTTCTGCTTCGCTTGCGAAGATGAGTGGTGGAAAAATATATACCGGGTCGATGTGATACCATGACATTTCCTCACCGTTGTATTCAACGATTCCGTTCCATGTCATCCTGTGAGAGAAGAGTCTCCCACCTGTATTCATGTATATGTCATCGACAGACACAACAACTGGTTGTGCCATTCCCTTGGCAAAACCAAATGCCATGAAAACAATAATCAACTTTAATCTAATCACGACGTTCAGGGTTTTATATTCACATGGTAATCTCAGAAACGCTCAGATTGTTTGGTTTGGGTCACGTTTAATTTTGCGGAAATCAGTTTGTTTGTTATATTCCGTCAACGAAAATCACTTCGGTTATAGTTTGTCCTACGGCTTTTAGTGTATTTTTGTCTATGTTTTCCAAGTTGTCGTTCATTGTATGCCATGTCTTGCAGAAACCTTGATTGTTCTTGTCGGAAGCAATCACATCGACACAAGGAATCCCACTATGTCCTATTTGTATGTGGTCGTCGGTGATGTAACCTCCAGGTTGGTTAAGGAAATATTGTCCGTATCCTATCCTTTGTGCAGCGTACCATATTTTGTCCACAAAGGCAGAAGCCATTCTTACCGAGAATCCTTCTTTATAGAATACGGAATTAGGTCCTCCCACCATGTCGAGCAGTATTCCGTATGTGGCAGTATATCCGTCGATATGGTGCTTGCCAGCCCAATATTGTGAACCGATGCACCATGACGTTTCGCTATCTTCGGCTTCCGTATCCCATTCAGGTACTCCAGCGTCTTCCGCGTCGAAGCAAATGAGGTCAATACCGAATTGTGGCTGATTAGTTGAGAATATCCTTGCCAATTCCAGCATTACGCCCACTCCGCTCGCTCCGTCGTTAGCTCCGTCGATAGGAGTCTTGTGGTTGTTGGAGTCTGCATCATGGTCGGCCCATGGCCTTGAATCCCAGTGAGAAGCCACAATCATTCTATTAGTGCTTTCGGGGTTGAATGCTGCAATGATGTTCCTGTTCTTTATCGTAGTGCCGTCATAGAGTTTCAAGTCGGCGGTTTGTTCATATACCTGAGCACCATATTTCTTGAAAGTCTCTGCTAAAAAGTCGCCACATTTGTCGTGTGCCTCGCTATTCATGATTCTGGGTCCGAACTCACATTGACGTTTTATGAATTCAAACGCACTGTCCACATTGAATGTGGGCGCAGTGCTTACGTATGTGTTTTCTTCAATGTTTTCTGACTTTTGTTCTTTACAACCGCTACATGAATACATCGTCATGACGGTTGCAATGATTAAGAAATAGGTTAAATTGCGCATGGTCTTGATTATATGATTTGTGCAAATATACGTTGTTTTTGCAATTATGTCGATAGAATGACAATTTTATTATGTTTTTTTAAATGATTTTAAATGTTTTGTGAATCATCACTTGCATGTTAGACAAGGTTCAATCCAGAATGGTTCAGATAATATCGGGCAGTACAATTGTCATTCTGGTATTTCACTACGATTTGCTTCATCCTTTCTTAAAGCTAATCGATAAGGCGTCGTTCAACATATTTACAGAAAACCTGCCTTTATTCTTATTGTCGTTATCCGTATTGCTGTTGTTTGTTCAGTTAATTTTATTGCTTTGCAGGTGGTTCCCTATAGTATTAGGCCGTTGAGCAAAAGCTATTTGATTTCCATCTCCATCACTCTTTCATTTCCTTGTCGATCCCATATCCGTCTCTCGTTTGTGATTTGTAAAAGTCCTCAGATAGTTTCTGCATTAGTCCATGGTTTTTGTATTCAATTTCGTAGTGGAACAATTGCAAGGATATGGATTGTTTGTGAATGTTGCAAATTTTCATTATTTTTGCACTTCGAGATAAACATGTACACGAAAAAGATATGAAGAAAGTTTTAACTGTTGGAGTTTATGACCTATTGCATATAGGTCATGTTGAACTGTTCAGGAAAGCCCGCAAGTATGGTGACTACCTGATAGTGGCAGTTCAGGATTCCGAAGTTGTGTCGGCATTCAAGCCCGATTCTAAACTTGTTTATTCCACAGAAGAACGCTGTTACATGGCCCGTTCGATACGTTACGTAGATGAGGTGGTTGTATATCGTGACGTAAAGGACATAGTCAGGGAATTGGATTTCGATGTTTTTGTTAAAGGTCCCGACCAGAACCATTCTGGTTTTCAATCGGCTGAGAAGTGGTGTGCGTCACATTGTAAGTCTGTTGTGGTTCTTCCACGTACAGAAGGCATTTCATCATCGGAGCTGAAGGAATTGATAAAATCGATGTAATAAAAAGCAAACAGACAAAATTGGAATACGAGATACGTCCTTTACAATTGCACTTGCAGAAAAATCTGGTGGCACTCGACGAGTGCTTCCGGCTACATGGTTTCCGCTATTTCTTGGTGTCGGGCACAATGCTCGGAGCAGTCCGTCATCAGGGCTTCATACCTTGGGACGATGATGTTGACATTGCCATGCCAAGGATGGATTACGAGCGTTTACTCAAGGAATGGCATGATGTGTTGCCGGAATATCTTGAGTTTGTCAGTGGTGAGCAAGACGACAACTATCCTCTTCCATACGGTAAGATACAAGACAATCGTACTACGGTTATAGAAAAGTCTTATCGTGATTATATTGGTGGAGTTTATATTGACGTGTTTCCACTTGATGGAGTGCCTTCCAACAAACTGAGTCGCTGGTGGCATTTCACTCGCTATCTGTTTTACTACAAGATGTTGTATTTTGCTTATAGAGATCCCTATAAGCATGGTAAAGGCATAAACAGTTGGGTGCCTCGCATGGTCCAGCGTTTCTTCAGCAGAAGAACGCTTCATGGAAGAATACGTGGCATTATGATGACGCATGATTACGATTCATGCCCATTTGTTTCGGAACACTATAATCGTCAGCGTCGTTTTTTCCCTCGCGAAGTGTTTGGCGTTCCAACCGATTGCGAATATGAAGGTGCTGTCTTGAAGGGTGTTGCACATCCCCACGAGTATTTATTGGAGGAATATGGTGATTATTTGCTGTTGCCACCTGAGAACAAGCGACACCAGCATAATTTTCATTACCTTGATCTTAAACACGGTTATAAAGATTACAAAAACAAGCAATAACCCTAGGCTATTCACAGAATGTTCTAAGTTAAGATAACCGCATATCGTTCAGGTTTGGCTACTATAATGAAACGCCAGACAAAAGGTGGCAGACATTTGTCGCTAGACGGGCGTTATCGTTTTTACATAAATGAGAATGTTGACAATCCTGATTTCTATGACAAATGGGATGTTCTAGCCCCATATGAATATCATATAGTGATAGAAAACAGTTCGGAACCATATTGTTGTACAGAGAAGCTTGGCGACACGCTCAATTCCGGCTATTTCACTATTTCTGCATTGCAAGTTTCCACCTCAGTTTGATTTTTCTGAAAAGGTTTAGTGGCTTTTTCTTTATTTTTCCTTTGTGGTTTTTGATGAAATCATCTACGGCATCAATTATGCGTTGGCAGTTGTGTCCGTCAAGATGAGCTTCATGGAAGTCGATATAGTTCTTAATTTCATTCATGAGGGATACGGGGCGTGTGAGTGCCTTTTCAATTGCAGATTCGATGCCGTCGGGATTATTCACGTTGATGAGGTGCGGCCCTGGAGTTGTATTGCACACGGTAACTACCGGTTTGTCGAGCATCATGTATTCCAGAATAATACTGGATGCGTCGGAAAGCATTACATCGGTTTGTGCCATGACATAAGCATCAGGTGTGACGGGCATGAATGTAACGTTTTCAAGTTTCCTGTCCAATTCTTCCAAATCTGTTCTCAACGACTGGTCATCCAGCTTAGGATGCATGGTGATAATCCAATTCCATTCTCTTTTTTCCGCCAGACGTTTTATTTCAGGAAGGATTCTTTTTAATTGTGTGACTTTATCGGAGAATGTGGTAGTGATGAAAATCGTAGGTGTCTTGTCCTTACGTGTGGTGTTTTCGGCTTCTTTCTTTGCTTTTATGATGGTATCAACTTTAGCCCATCCGGTTTCGTAGGTCTTGAAGTGCTTGTATTTTTTTTCTTGTTCTAAGAAAACAGGTGTGCTGGACGGTCCTGTAGAAAGGTATATGTCGAACCAACCGCGGATTCTGAAATGGGTTTCTTCTGTGCCACCTCTCTTGTAGATGGGATATCCGTGAAATACTTCCACTTTTATGCCTGGGAAGAAATCGTAAACGAAAATACCCGGGGCGAAAACTGCTACAGGATTCCATACCTTTACCTCTTTTCTTGTTTTTAATGTCAAGTCGTTGGCTGTCAGGGCTTCATCGTTGCAACTGCGTTCGAGAAACCACGCCACATTGTCGCCCCTTCGCCTGATTTCCATTTCAAGCGGTCGGAGAATAGGAATGGCATAACTGTATGAACAAAAAAACAAATAGTTCTTGGGCATTGAAGATCTGTTTGATTTGCAAATGTAATTATTTTTTTATTTATATTAGGACATAATTTCGCTGTTATTTTCCAAAATGTATTTTTTTCTGTTTTTATAAATGATTATTTCATAGGAATTTTATATATTTGTATCCTGAATGATATGCGATTTAAAATAATCGGTGAGAGGAAGAACTGGGGTTGACCGGTATGGATAGGTATATCTAGGTTGGGGGTTGAAAAATAACATTAAATACATGAAATATTTATTAATTTGCTTTTTGTTTATAAGTGGGGTGTCCTGGGCACAGGATGGTCCTACGATGGGTTGGAGTTCTTGGAACACCTATGGTGTTAACATAAATGAGGAATTGATAAAAAGTCAGGCTGATGCCATGGTGAGCAAGGGATTCCGGGCATGTGGCTATAATCACATAAATATCGACGATGGCTTCTTTGGTGGCAGGAATACTGATACAGGAGAACTTCTCATCCACCCAACCCGTTTTCCCAATGGTTTGAAGTCCGTTGCCGACTATATTCACAGCAAGGGTTTGAAAGCCGGAATATATAGCGATGCAGGTGCTAACACTTGTGGTAACATGTATAATGGTGATGTGCTGAGCGTAAATGTGGGTTTCTATAATTATGACCAACGTGATGCCGACTTTTATTTCAAGGATTGTGGCTTTGATTTTATCAAAGTGGATTTCTGTGGTGGTGATGCTCCCCAGAACACCCAGCATTTGGCATTGGATCCTCAAGAACGTTATACTGCCATATCCAACGCCATAAAAAATACCGGTCGCGATAATGTGCGCCTGAATGTTTGTCGTTGGGACTATCCTGGCACATGGGTTCACGACGTGGCGTTTTCTTGGCGTACGACCCGTGACATCTATGACGGTTGGGAATCGGTAAAGGGCATATTGGCCGAGAACCTCTATATGTCGGCATATTGCCATGATGGTCATTTCAATGACATGGACATGCTTGAAGTGGGACGTTCCATGACCACGGAGGAAGACAAGACACATTTTGGAATGTGGTGCATAATGAATTCTCCACTTCTTATCGGATGTGACCTAACATCCGTAACCGGCACTCCTTTGAGTCTGCTGAAGAATAAGGAGTTGATAGCCATAAACCAAGATCCTACGTATCAACAGGCATATTTGGTGGACTGCCAGAATGGTTGTTATGTCCTGGTTAGAGATCTGGATGAACGCGAGGGGCTTAAACGTGCTTTTGCCGTTTACAATCCAAATGATGAGCAGAAAAAGGTGACTGTCGATTTCAATGACCTTTGTCTTGGTGGCAAAGTGTCGCTTCGTGACGCATTCCTTCAGACCAATCTTAATGATCGAGAGTCAACTTTCACCATAAGTGTTCCTGCCCATGGCACTAAGATATATGTCGCTCAGGGTGAATTCCGCTTGGAACGAACCAGATATGAAGCAGAGACAGCTTATATATCCGACTATCAAGAATTGAAAAACAATCAGTCGGAACAGACAGGCATATATGTGTCGGATGCCAATTGCTCATCTGGCTTTAAGGCAGGATGGTTAGGCATGAAAGCTGCAAACGACTTGCTTTGGCGTGATGTTTACAGTCAATATGGTGGTGAATATAAGATGACGATTGCTTTCATTTCGGGTGAGAACCGCAAGATAGACATAAGCGTGAATGGTAAGAAAGTGCAGACCATCACCGCAAATTCCGGTGGCTGGAGCACTGTGGGAACCCAAACGGTTCACATCAATTTGGAAAAAGGACTCAACGAAGTGAGATTGTCGAATGGTTCTGCTTGGATGCCGGATATAGATTATATTGACTTAGAACCAACCTCCATACCATCAGACATTTCGGAATTGTCATCACCTTCTGCTGGCAACGACATGGCGTTTGACTTGAATGGTTGTCCAGCTTCCCTGTCATCCAGGATTATCATAAAGAATGGCATGAAATATTTTAACAAAAATTAAAAATTAAATACGCTAATATAACACCGGTTACTATGAAGAAAAAGACAATCATTGCATTAACGTTAATGTCAGTGCTTTCTGTATCAGGAATATATGCTCAGGATTCAGAATACACTTATCTTTCGACAAAAGATTTGTCGAGTTTGGGAAAGACGAAGACAAAAAATTATGCTGGAATTCATGATCCGAGTGTGGTTTACGATTCTTCCTCAAAATATTATTATATTTACGGTACACACTTGGGAACCGCACGTTCGGCAGATATGCAGTCGTGGAGCGGTTTAAGTTCAGATTTCTTCGGGATAGTAAACAATTCCGGAGATGTTGTCAGTGCCCAACCAACCCAGGCTTTCATCACTAACCGCACTACTAAAGTGAACGCTTTGGTGAACGGCAGTGTTAAGGAAGTGGATTTTGGTCCGTTTGATGCCCAGGCTTATTGCACTGCCACAGGGACCAGCGTGAACGGTAATATGTGGGCTCCAGACATCATATACAATACCAAGATGAAGAAATGGTGCATGTATTTGAGTTTGAATGGCCCACGTTGGAATTGTGTGATAATTCTGCTTACGTCACCTAATATTACCGGCCCGTTTGTATATCAAGGTCCTGTTGTATTCAGTGGTTTCAATGTGGAAAACAACACTACGGTTGACCGTACAGTTACGGATCTCCCATTAGTTCTTGGAAACAACACTCTTCCTGGACGTTATGCCATTGGCAACAGTTGGGGCAGTTTTTGGCCGAACTGTATAGACCCATGTGTGTTCTATGATGACAATGGTCAACTTTGGATGACTTATGGTTCTTGGAGTGGAGGAATTTTCATGTTCAAATTAGACGAATCTACAGGCTTGCGTGATTACACCGTAACCTATCCCGTTGCTACCAATTCGGATGGTCATCCCACGAGCGACCCATATTTCGGCAAACATATAGCTGGGGGCTACTACGTGTCGGGCGAAGGTTCTTATATCCAGAAGATTGGTGATTATTATTATCTTTTTGTGACGAATGGCGGTCTTTCAGCCAAAGAGGGTTATGTGATGCGAGTGTTCCGCAGCAAGAATCCAGATGGTCCTTACGTTGACGGCAAAGGTCGTTCTGCTGTTTATGACTATTATTCGAAGAATTACAGTACAAACGACGCAGAGACTCGTGGCAATCTGATTGTGACTTCACATAATAACCTTGGCTTCCAGACTGTGGGTCAAGTCGCTCAGGGGCATAATTCAGCAATAGTAGATGAACAAGGCCGTGCTTTCGTTGTTTATCACACTCGTTTCAATAGTGGTGGCGAAGGTTTCCAAGACCGTGTTCGTCAGCTGTTTGTCAACAAGGAGAATTGGATTTGTGCCGCACCTTTTGAATTTAACGGTGAGACATTGACTGATGATTCCATAAAGAGTTACGCCAAATATACTGACAAGGAGATAGCCGGCAGTTATCAGGTACACCTTTTAAGTTATAAGCTAGATAATGAAAATCTGGAATGTGTCACACCTAATAATATAGTATTGAATGAGAATGGCACTATCAGTGGAGAACTAACAGGGAAATGGAGTACCACCCCCAATACAGGATACATAAGCGTTACTATTTCGGGTACGGTTTATTCAGGCGTTGTGCTTGACCAGATGTATGATGGTACAACCTACCGGTCAATATCTTTCACAGGATCTTCTACAACAGGAACAGCTGTGTGGGGCGTTAAGATGCAGCCACAGTCGGCAATTGCATATACGTTGAACAACTCCACCAGTCCGATAAGTGACAATCTGACGGTGAATAAGAACCTGGATCTTACTGTAGATACTTACTATGGTGTGAAAAGTGAATGGACCTCTTCAAATCCTGAAGTGATTTCCAATACCGGTCGATACAATCCTACGGATAAGAATGAATCCATTACGTTGACAAACGTCCTTTCGTGTGGCAATTATGCATACAAGAGGACATATACCGTGAATGCAAAGGCGGATGACCAGTTGTCGGGTGATTATGAAAGTGGTATGGTGGCATATTACGATTTTGACCAGACACCATTGACAAACTATTTTGATGAAAACCAACGTGGAATTATTTCCAAGCAGTCGAAAGGCGTAAATCCTACTCTTGTGGAAGCTGGTGGCATGAGTGGAAAGGTGTTGTATGTGACAGGTGGAACTGCCGCCAACACCAATTGCGGCTACGTGAGATTCCCAAATCCTTTGAAAAACGATACGGATTTGAAGGGTGCGACCATAAGCATGTGGGTAAAACGCACCGATGACAATATGTTCGGAACATTATGGGCATTTACGGAGAAACTACCGACCATGAACTCAAACAACCCTCATTTGTTCCTCACATCAAATGATTACATCAGTTATACCAACCTGACCGACACGTTTGCCATCAACTATCCTAAGTCTGCCATGACTCACATAACAAAGGGCAAATGGTGTCTGGTAACAGTGACTGTCAGTCCTGAAGAAGGGCTTGTGGTATATGTCAACAAATTGAAACGGTCACGGGCGTTCGAATCAACAATGGGTACTATGGACGAGTTTGACTTTACAAAGGTTCTTGAGACTTTGTCAACCAGTTCTTATTTCACAATTGGTTATGGTAATGGAATTGCAAGCGCTGACGCCTATTTCGACGACCTAATCATCTATAATCGTGCGTTAACTTCGGAGGATGTCGCATTGCTATACTCGAAAGAGACTCGCGATACCGATTTCAGCAAGATAGCAACATCAATAGATGATTTAGATGTTGATGATGCAATCCGTGTTGCTGATGGAATTTATGACATGAGTGGCAGGCGCATTAGCGTTGCGGACGAATCAGGCTTGCAACGTGGTATATATATAATCAGCCGTGCCGGTCAGACGAGAAAAATCATGATTGGGAAATGATCGGTTCGTGTTAAAGCAATAAGTGAAAAACAAGGCGTTAACAAATCATTGCTAACGCCTTGTTTTCTTCTTGTTCCATTATTTCCCGTTCTCCAGGCCTCTTGTCGTTGATGCCACAGAGATGAAGTATTCCATGAATGATAACCCTGTTCAGTTCTTCTTCGTAGGTTGTCCCTTGTTCATTGGAATTAGACCTGACTGTGTCAAGGCTTATGAAAATATCTCCGTTGATAGTGTCGCCTTCTGTATAATCGAAGGTGATTATGTCGGTGAAATAGTCGTGCTGTAGATATTTCCGGTTGACTTCCAGGATTTTCGAGTCGTTGCAGAATATGTATGCGATTTCACCTGTTCTTTTCCCATACTTTTCTGCTACCGCTTTAATCCATTTCGACGTAAGGCGTCGTTGGATTTTGGGCATGGAAACGTTTTCTGTGTTATATGTTATCATGATTGGTTGGTATTTTTTTCGAGGCAGGACCTCTCACACTCAACTTGATTGACGAAGGAATGGTTAGGATTGGTTGTCAATTATGTACGAGAGTGCCGATGTCTTCTCCCTCAATCACTTTCTTGAGGTTTCCAGCCACGTCCATGTTGAATACATATATAGGCAAGTTGTTTTCTTTGCACATGGTTGTAGCAGTAAGATCCATAACTCGAAGGTTCTTGTTGTAGATTTCGTCGAAAGTGATGTCATGATATTTGGTTGCGGTAGGGTCTTTTTCCGGATCGGCAGTATAGACTCCGTCCACACGAGTACCTTTCAACATCACGTCGGCTTCAATTTCAATACCTCTGAGCGACGACCCTGTGTCGGTAGTGAAGTAAGGGTTGCCTGTACCGCCCGACATGATTACCACCTCTCCGTTTTCAAGAGCTTCGATTGCTTTCCATTTGTTGTAGAATTCTCCAATAGGTTCCATTCTGATTGCAGTGAACACCCTGCTTGGACATCCAATCGCTCCCAATGCACTGCTCAATCCAAGAGAGTTGATGACGGTGGCGCACATTCCCATCTGGTCGCCTTTCACCCTGTCGAATCCTCTTCCGGCACCTTGCAGTCCACGGAAAATATTACCGCCTCCTATTACAATACCGATTTGAACTCCCATATCGTGAACATCCTTGATTTGGGTGGCATATTCATTGAGATGCTTTTCATCGATTCCAAAGCCCATGTCTTTTGCGAGACTTTCTCCACTGAGTTTGAGAAGTATTCTTTTGAATTTGGACATAAATAATATAGAGTTAATAGTTATTAGTTTTAATTCGTCAGTTAACAGTTGATAGTTGAAATGTTCTAATGATTCTTGATTTCCACAGGAGCATTGCTGTTGATCACTTCCAGCCCCTTTTGGAAGATAGTGCTAGTTGTATTGCTGATTTCATAATATGCTTCATTTTCGAACAAGTCCCTAGCAATGAGTGCTTTCAAGACATTTCCAATCATAGGTTTGCTGTCTTCAAGCAATTGGTCATCTACTTCTATTTTGGATTTCTCGGCTTCCGCCATTAGTATTTTGTAAATTTCTTCATTTACATTGAATTTCTTCTTGTATTTGTCGAGGCTGTTGTATTTTTCCTGAAGTTTGTATCTGTTTTGGTCGAGATACCTCATCACAGTGTTGTTGATACATCCCTTTGCAGACAGTTCCCGATGGAGTTTTGTGTATTGCGTGGTGTCGAGAGGGACATAGTAGTCGGGCATTATTCCTCCACCGCCATATACGGTTCTTTTAAGGTGGGTTGTGTGGAATTTGAGTGAATCCTCAAAATGTATGCTGTCGATGTTTGTGAGTTCCCCAGAGTTTAGCCTCGATTCGATATCGTTGTCGTATGATTTGCTGTTACCTTTTTCGTAGGGTTTCTGAATACATCTTCCGGACGGCGTGTAATAATGAGAAGTTGTGAGACGTATCATAGAGCCGTCAACAAGTTCAACCGGTTTTTGCACCAGTCCTTTACCGAAAGTTCTTCTTCCAACCACCAGGCCTCTATCATTGTCCTGTATTGCACCTGTCAGGATTTCGGATGAAGATGCTGAATAACTATCTACAAGCACGACAACAGGAATATCTTTGAGTGTGCCATTTCCTTCGGCCTTATAGGCTTGAGTTATCTGCATTATTCCATTGTTTCCTTTCTGAGATACAATCATCTCATCTTTCTCCAGAAATTCATTTCCAAGCTTTACAGCAGGTTGCATATATCCTCCTCCATTGCTCTGCAGGTCGATGATCAGCCGCGCCATGCCCTTTTCTTTCAGTTCTTTTATTTTGGACATGAATTCATCATATGTAGTGGATCCGAAAGAACTTATCCTTATGTAGCCAACAGTTTTGTCAACCATATATGCTGCATCTATGGTGTAAACAGGAATCTTGTCACGTATGATGGTGAATATGTTGATACCTTTGATTCCTTGACGTATTACTCCAATTCTTACCTTACTGCCTTTAGGTCCTCTAAGTCGTGTCATTATCTCATCTCTCGACATTTCTACTCCTGCAATTGCAGTGTCGTTGACTGTTACGATTCTGTCGCCTGCGATTATTCCTTGCTTTTCGCATGGTCCACCACTAACAGGCTGTACTACAACAAGAGTGTCGTCAATCATCTGAAACTGTATGCCTATACCTTCAAAGCTGCCGTTTAGGCTTTCGTTCGTTCTTTCTACGTCCTTAGCTCGTATGTAAGTGGAATGTGGATCTAATTGTGCCAACATACCTTTGATTGCCGCATCAACCAATTCCTCTTCGTTCACATCATCAACATATCCGTGAGATATGAAATACTCAGCTTGTTGTAGTTTGCGCATTTGCAATTCAGAAATTTGGCTCTGAGCTAAAGATTGTGTGGCAAAAATCGACAACAAAAGAAAAATAGGAATTTTATACATGTTTTGGTTTGGTTTAAAAGAAACAAATTTCTTGTTTTAAGAATTGTATTGTATTTCTGTTGTTATGGCATGAATTCTTTAGTGTCAACACCGTAAGAATTGAGTTCTCTGACAATGCTGCTGCTAATGGCAGACAGTTTCCGGTCGGCAAAAATCAAAATTGTTTCGATTCCTGTCAGTTGTCTGTTTACTTCCGCAATGTTTTTCTCATACTCAAAATCGACAGTGTTTCTTACTCCTCTGACTATTAGGCTTATTCCCTTTTTCTTTGCGAATTCTGTGGTCAGGCCTTCATAAATTTCAACGCTAACTTTGGGATTGTCTTTATACAACTGTCTTATAGCGTTTTCTCTTTCTTTTGGTGAGAGCATTCCCTTTTTTTCTTGATGTATTCCAATCCCAATGATGATATTGTCGGCAAACTTGAGTGTCCGTTCCACTATGTCGGCATGTCCTTTTGTGAAAGGGTCGAAACTGCCAGGAAAGAGTACGTTCATATAATTAGTAATTAGTGGTTGTGAGTTGACTTTGTGGAATTCGCTGTGTCATGATAAAATTCAAGTAAATTTGTAATAGTTCATTTGGAAAAGGATGCAAGTTTGGCTATTTCATGTTAAACAGCTTGTTCTAACTCCTTGAATTTGTGTTCTTGTTCATTTTCATCTTCTTCAGGGATATCTTCTTCAATAACGAGGTTGTTGATGATGAAATTCTGCCTGTCCATGGTGTTTTTCCCCATATAATATTCCAGCAGTTCCTTCACCTGGTCGGTTTTTCGAAGAGTCACCTGTTCGAGCCTTATGTCGGGTCCTATGAAATTTCGGAATTCGTCAGGCGAAATTTCTCCCAATCCTTTAAATCGAGTGATTTCCGGTTCCGGAGAAAGCATTTCTATTGCTTTCAGGCGTTCTTCCTCGTTGTAGCAGTAGAGTGTGATATAGTCGCCCTTATTTTCCTTCTTGTCCTTTAGGAGTTCTTTCAGATTGTCTTTCTTTATTCTTTTTTTCTTGTTTCTCACTCGGAAAAGCGGTGTCTGCAAAATGTAAACGTGTCCTTTCTTAATGAGTTCGGGAAAGAACTGCAAGAAGAATGTGATCATTAGCAGTCGAATGTGCATACCATCGACATCGGCATCTGTAGCTACAATGACTTTGTTGTATCTCAGTCCGTCGATGCCGTCTTCTATGTTTAGTGCGGCTTGCAGCAGATTAAACTCTTCGTTTTCATACACCACTTTCTTGGTAAGGCCAAATGTGTTGAGCGGTTTTCCCCTGAGAGAGAATACAGCCTGTGTGTTGACATCTCGGCTTTTTGTTATGCTTCCGCTGGCTGAATCACCCTCGGTTATGAAAATACACGACTCTTCCTTGAGGTCGCCCTTAGCATCATTGAGATGGAATCTGCAGTCTCTGAGTTTTCTGTTGTGCAAATTGGCTTTTTTGGCTCTTTCTCTAGCAAGTTTTGTAACTCCGGCTATGGCTTTCCTGTCTCTTTCGTTATCTTTGATTTTCTGTTCAATAATCTCCGAGATGTCGCTGTTCTTGTGAAGGAAATTGTCCACTTCGTTCTTGACGAAATCGCCTACAAACTTGTTTACCGACACACCTCCATTGGGTGCCATGGTGAGTGAGCCCAGTTTTATCTTCGTTTGGCTCTCAAACTGTGGTTCTTCCACGTTGATTGCTATCGCTGCAACGATACCACTTCTGATATCTGCGAATTCATAGTTCTTGTTGAAGAAATCCTTTATTGTTCTGGCAATGTGTTCCTTGAAAGCGCTTTGGTGTGTGCCTCCCTGTATGGTGTGTTGTCCGTTGACGAATGAATGGTATTCTTCGCCGTATTGTTGGTTGGTGTGTGTGAACGCAATTTCTATGTCCTCTCCTTTCAGATGTATGATTGGATAGAGTGGGGTGGTGTCCATGGTGTCGGTCAGTAGGTCTTTCAGTCCGTTTCTGGAAACGATTCTTCTTCCGTTGTAGAATATTTCCAGTCCAGTGTTGAGATAGGTGTAGTTTCTGAGCATGGTCTCAACGAACTCTGGCTGATATTTGTATTTCAAGAAAAGAGAGTCGTCTGGTGTGAAGACGATGAGCGTGCCGTTTTCTTCATTGGTGTCTTCTGTTGTATCCGTCTGAAGGATTCCCTTGTCGAATGTGGCTTTTCTGAGTTGTCCGTCCCTATAGCTAATCACTTCGAAATACGAACTCAGTGCATTCACGGCTTTCGTACCCACACCATTGAGTCCGACGCTTTTCTTAAATGCTTTGGAATCGTATTTTCCTCCGGTGTTGAGCATGGATACTGCATCAATCATCTTTCCTTGTGGTATGCCTCGTCCAAAGTCTCTCACAGAAACTGTCCTGTCGTCGGAAATCTCTATTTCAATTCTTTTTCCGGCATTCATCTTAAATTCATCGATGGAATTGTCGATTATCTCTTTCAGAAGTACATATATGCCGTCTTCTGCATGAGAGCCATCACCTAGCCGTCCTATGTACATGCCAGGACGTGTCCTTATGTGGTCCATGTCGGACAAGTGTAGTATGTTGTCGTCTGTATATTCAACAGTCAGATTGTCGTCTGTTTGATTTATTGTGTCTTGTATGTAATCTTGTGGCATCCTTTTAAGGGGAATTAGGTATTAGTTCTTGTTTTTCAATTAATTTGTTTTTTCCAGCATCTGCGGCGTTTGTGTATTCTTCCTTCGAAGAATTTCCATTGAGTTTGTACTTTTCCGTTTTGTTCTAGTTCCACGCTTGTTTCACACCAGTCATAGCCTTCGCTGATAAAGTATGGGAGCAAATCCTTGAAGAACAGCGCATTTACTCCTTTGCTCTGCCATTCTGGCCTTATGGCAATCAGTAGCATCTCAATGTGGTTGGAATGTTTCCATTTGAGGGCTTTAAGAATGTGGTACCATCCAAATGGTAATAGTTTCCCTTTGCATTTCTGTAATGCTTCCGTTAGAGAAGGCATACAAATGCCGGTTCCTATAAGGTTGCCGTCCTTATCTGCAATTGTGGAAACGAGTTTAGGATCGACGACATTCAAGTACATTTTCACATATTGGTCTTTTTGTTTTTCGGTCAATTCGGAATATCCGAAAAGCGGTACAAAAGCGGCATTTATGACATCGAATATTTCATGCCCATAACGTTTTGCAATGTCCTTGGCCTTTTTAAATTTCACTATTTGCACTCCGTAACGTTGTTCAGCCAGTCCTGCCACTTTCATCAACCTTTCCGGTACACCTGTCTCACGCGGAATTTCCAGTCGCCATTCAATCCAGTCGGCATCTTTCTCAAATGCCAGTCGAGTCATGTGGTCGATATAATACTTATAGTTGTATATAGTGACCATTGTTCCGAGTTCTTCCTGTCCTTCGTAGAGCATACCCTCTGGGTCCATGTCTGTGAATCCGAGCGGTCCTTGAATTTCTTCCATTCCACGCTCCTTTCCCCATTTTTCAACTGTATCCAACAATGCCTTACTTACTTCAAAGTCGTCGATGAAGTCAATCCATCCAAACCTGACGCATTTTCTTTTCCATGTTTCATTGGCTTTTCTGTTGATAATGGCGACAATGCGTCCCACGATTTTTCCGTCTTTATATGCGAGGAAAAGCTGTGATTCGCAAAATTCCAACGCGGCATTCTTTGGTCCAAGAGTGTTTTGTTGGTCCATATACAACTCCGGCACAGCATATTTGCAGTCGGCATACAGTTCGTTATGGAACTTGACGAATTTGTTGATTGCTCTTTTACCTTCAATAGGCTTTACTATGATTTCCGACATTATTGTGCTTATTTTTATGAGTGTTTATATAATAATGCAAAGATACACAAAATAAAGTTAAGAAAATAGTGTTTGTTTTCTTTTTCTTTGTTTTCAAACAGCCATTATCTTCTTTTTTGATGTTTTTTTAAATAAAAATTAATAATTTTTTGCAGTATTCATTAAAAATTAATAAATTTGGAAGCTAAATCTACATACGCAGGAAAAATATAAACAAAAATACAAATAAAATTATGCGATTTTTCAAATCAAGCTTGCTGGCAGTCATGGCATTTTTTGGTTTTTTGACTGGCTCAGCCCAAATAACAGAAGAAGCTTTTCAAGAGGCTTTGCAGCTTGGCTATAGGCCATATCCTTATTCTTTCGTTCAAGTTCAGGGTGGAGTAGGTGTAACTCCGACCAACAAATCACTTGGCGATTTGCTCAGTCCAACCGCAAGTATTGCTTATGGTAGGTTCTTTGGTTCTGGTGTTGGTGCCCGTCTTCATGTGAATGGTTGGCAGTCGAAGGGCGGTTTCCGTTCAATCGAAGACACATACACTTTCAACTACATCAATGCCAATGCAGACTTGTTACTGAATCTGACCAACATTTTCTCAAAGCAGAATCATCACAAATTAGATGTGATATTAGTAGCAGGTTTGGGCTTGAACTATGCATGGAATAATGATGACATGGATGCTATTTTGGCATCCGACAATCCGCCGCTAGAAAACACGTCAAATGCATGGGGCGAGGGCAAGAGTCGCGAAAGCCTCTATAGTCATAACATCCGTGCTGGTCTATTGCTTGATTACAACCTGACAAAGAATTGGAGCATAGGATTGGAAGTTGACGCCAACTCCTTATCCGACCGTTTCAATTCCAAATTTAGCAATCGTGACGACTGGATGCTGACCGCACAACTAGGTCTTACCTATAAGTTTGGCCATAAGGCTCCTCGTCAGCCAGATCCTATCATAGAAAAGAAGGTGGTTATTCCTCCTCCACCTCCTGTAGAAGAAACAGATACTGTGACGGTAGAAGAGAAAGACACGACCGAAGTGGTAACGGTAACTCCTCCTGAAGAGAAGAAAGACACTGCGAAGGTGGAAGTTGTAGAGCCGTTGCGTCCTGTTCAAGATTACAAGGTTGAATTCTTCTATTTGGAATCACATCGTGATGTTCCAGCCGAGTATGATGAAAGAATCCAGTGGGTTAAACAGTGGGCTGACATGTATCCAAACGGTAAGATTCATGTGATTGGTTATGCAGACAAGGGAACTGGTATTCCAGAACGTAACATGAGGTATTCACAAGAGCGTGCTCAGAAGGTTCAACAAGCCTTGATTGAAGCTGGTGTACCGGAGTCAATGATAGTAGAAGTTGATGGTATGGGTGACCTTATCCAGCCACATCCTGAAAAGAACGAATTCAACCGATGCGTAATCGTTGAATGTGGAAGTAAATAGGTAGCCAATCTATAAATCAGAGTTTTAGCCGGTAATTCACAGCCGGTATGAATTAGCAGAAGTTTAACAAGTTTAGACTTCTGCTTTTTTTACCATAGGTTGTCGTTTGTCTGCTCAATATACATTTCCCATTCTTCTTCTTCTTCCCAATCCTCTTCATTCCTTTTTTTTCCCAGTTGCATGTCTGTGGTGTCGCTTGGGTCCATTGGAACGCAAATTCCTCTTTCAAAAGCGAATGAGTTGTTGTCGGCTGTTGGAGCGACATAAGTTTTTTTCATAAATCCTAAAATATTTTTACCATATAACTAAAGGTCTATTCTTTAGTGTGTGAGTTGTTATATTTAGATAATTCGCTTGATATATAATCTTGTAGTGACTTTCCTTTTAGAATTTGGATTTCATTGATTAGTCCCATGATGAACCGTCCCGCACCCTTGTTGTCGCAAATAGGCAGTGAAAGTAGGTAGTAGTTGTCGTTTTCTCTGATAATCTTTGTTTCTTCGATGCCATATTCTTCAATAAATACTTGTTTTGCCAGTTTTGACATCCTCAGCACCACTCTGCTGACTTTATCCGATGAGAATCCGAATACATCCGTGAAATAGTTAAGATGCTTTTCCTTATATTGCCACTTGGATTTTGAGAATGTGACATTGCCTTTGATTCTGGCAATCTTGAATGTCTTGCATATTCCGCTTTCCACTTCATAGCATCTCACCTCCTTCGACAGGTTGAGCAATTGGTAGGGCTCCACCAATCGGTCTTTCACCGTTTTGTTGTGGAGTGACTCGTATTTTTGGAGCACACACTGATGTTTTTGTTTTATGGCTTTCTTAATGACATCTATGTTATGACCAATTCTGTTGTCATATATGAAATCCTCGTCATCGAGTTCCATTCCGTATGCACTTTTGAATTTTTGCCTTATCCTGTTTACTGTGGGGTCGTTTTTGTCCATCTTCATAAGCATGTTGCTTATCAGTTGGAGTTCATCGCTGGTGAAGTGCATCTTCTGGGTTATGGCAGCCACAAAAGGTGATGTGTGACTAATGGTATAGATGCCATTGAAGTTGTTGATGTCGAATCCGGCATTCTTGTAGAACTCGATATATCTATAAACCGACCTGACGGAAATGTTCAGCTTTTCGCCTATTTCCATTGGACTGTACCTGTTGTTGCCAATCAACATTTCCAACAATTTGAGTTGACGAGCGAATTTATCGAGTTCCATTGATTTTTGATTAGGGATAATTGGGGGGTATCTAGGTATTATCTGGGTATATCTGGGTTTGTTTGGGCTTATATGAGTATGGCTGGGGTTGGTTATTGGAAATTTAATGATAGCTGCGTGTCGCCGAGCAGGTTGTAGGATTTTCTGTGGAATGGAGAAATTCCCTGTCGGCGTATTCCTTCTCGGTGTTCTTTTGTGGGATATCCGGCATTGTGATCCCATCCATAGAAAGGATATTCCTCGTGTAGTTTCTTCATATAGTCGTCCCTATAGGTTTTTGCCAAAACAGATGCCGCGGCGATTGATAGATATTTGCCGTCGCCCTTTACAATTGTGGTGTGATGTATGTCTTTGTATTTATGGAACCTGTTGCCGTCGATGATGATTTCTTGTGGAGTGATTTTCAGTTGGTCGAGCGCTCTATGCATGGCAAGAATACTGGCCCTGAGTATGTTTATCTTGTCGATTTCTTCTGGAGAAACAATTCCAACAGCCCACGCCAATGCATCCCTTTCGATTTCTTTTCTTAACTCATACCTTGCTTTTTCACTTAATTGCTTGGAATCGTTGAGCCTTTCATTTTGATAGTCGGGAGGCAGGATAACTGCTGCGGCATATACGCTGCCGGCAAGGCATCCTCTTCCGGCTTCATCGCATCCGGCTTCAATGACATCTTTATTTAGGAAGGGTAGTAGCAAGGGGAATATGATTAATATTATTATACAGTTTGTTCGTCTCTATTTGGATGTCTCGTTCTTTTGTTCTTGATGATTATCGTTTTCTTTTATTTCTTTCTTGTTTTTGTCTTCTTTCTTCGTTACGATCCTTGGTGCTTTTCTTTTGTTGCGCCTTTTGCTTTGTGATCTTTTCCGGTTTCTGTTTGAAAAGTGGGGTTTTGGTGGGATTCCAGTCTTGTGTGATTTCCCATTGTGCTTTCAGGTTGATGGCTCCTGGATAAAAATAAGTCTCTTCTCCTTGTTGCTGTAATGCATAGTTGCCCGTTGTCCATTTTCCATCGCCATTTCTGTCGTAGAATAGGCTTAAATAGTAAATGCCAGGGTCGATATAGAAGAAATCCACTTTTCCGTCGGTTGCCTTTCCTTTTTTTACCTCCATCCCCGATTGGTTGAGCAATGATACAATGGCGCAGTCTTCTGCGTTCTGGTTCCCAAATAAGGTTGTATCGTTTGTTGGAGTAGATGTTGAGTTTGTATTGTCATGCCGTTCTGATCCACTTGGCAGGGACGGCAATGAATCTGAACAGAAAACTCTTGACTCTGTCTGTGGCCTTGATTCCAAAGAGGACAGCCATAAGTGGCAATGCCACGATGTATCGGTAGAAGTTTGCCGCCATGGCGGTTAGGAGCAGGAAAACGGTGTTCTGGTTCATGAATGACTTTGGCAGGTGTGCCCATCCGAAGTCGTTGTTCTGGCGGTCGAAGACCTGCTCTGCAGAGCCTCGCTTGTTGTAGTGCAGTATGATTTCCTTGTCGGTCATGTCCCAGTCGTTGGTCAGTATGCAGCGGTATGTGTACTCGCCGTCGAAGAGGTCGAGTTGCTCGCCCTTCTGCTTGCGCTGCCGCTGTACGACGAGACGGCAGTGCTTCACGTCCTCAAAGCTCTCGAAGGGGAACGACTGTACATCGTACTGCTGGAATCCAATCTCCACCGTAGTCTAGCCTGTCTGCCGCTTCACCTTCTCATACAGGTCGGCATATCGCTCGGCACGTATGTAGAACTTGTCTGTATGCTCCATGACCATCTTCACGATGTCCTCGCTGTCGGAACCGCAGTCGGCACGGAAGCTCCTGACATGAATGCCGAACGACCTCATCATCTCGAAGAAACGCCGGTGGGTCTCTGCGTTTTTTCGCCATCCCCAATAGCCATTAACAGTCACGATAAAACCCGTCCACCTCTCCGTAAGAGGTGGACGGGTTTGTTTCCTTTATTAACAATGAATTGTTAGAGATAAGATTAAATTATTATATAATAAGGTGTAGTATCACGTATGCTATTTTTCCAAAACAATATTGCACATCATCACCAATGGTGTTTCCCAACCTGCGTGTTGATAATTCAGGGATGCTGTTGATAACTTTTGTTTTTTTAATTCTATTGATTATTATATTTTTTATGACTTGATGTTGGTTTTTCGCACTATTTTAGGGACTTTTTTTAATTTTTTTTAAAAAAAACTTTGGTAGATAAAAAAATATATGTAATTTTGTCACGATAAAACCCGTCCACCTCTTACGGAGAGGTGTATATTTGTCGTAGATAGGTTGAAAGAATGTAAAAATATGTATTAATTAATAATTTTATTAAATTAACTAAATTTTTTAAGTATGAACAAGCTAAAAAATTCAAAAATGAACAAAAGTATTTTTAGTGCATTTTTGATTGGTGCTATATCTTTAGCATCACTCAGCATGTTTGTTGCTTGTAAGGATTATGATGATGACATCAATGACTTAAAGCAGCAAATTACATCCAATGCGAAAACACTGACAGATCTCGTTGAAGAAAAATGCAAGAACTGCACGGCTCTTGTGGAAGCTTTGGGTACTCAATTAGGTGACTTGGAGAAAGCTTATCAAGAGGCTGACCAAAAACTTGAAGGCAAAATTGTTGATGCAACAAATGATGCTAAAGGTTATGCCGACATTCAGGCTGCAGAAGCAGAGAAGGCTGCCATCAAAGCTGCTGAAACACTTGTTGACGAAGCAAAGAATGAGCTTAGTAATGCCATTGATGAAGCCAACAAGCGTATTGACGGCAATGACAGGAGTATAGAAAATCTTCTTGCAGCAGACAAGATTTTGACTACTGCTGTTGAAACAGCTCAGGCTCGTGCTGATAAAGCATACGAACTTGCTGAAAAGGTAGAAAAATTGGCTAATGAGAATAAGGAAGAAATTGGCAAGGTTGCAACTAATCTAAAAACTATCAGCGAATCACTTCAGGGTCAGATAGATACTCTTGGTGAAAATTTGGGCGAGGTTAAGAAGACTGCAGACAAGGCAGCTGCGGATATAGAAGCACAAGAGGCAGCTCTGAAACAACTCAAAGAAGACAATGATAAGGCTTTGAAGGCTCTCAGTGAAAAGGATGACGAACTTCTTAAACTTATCCAAAAGAATCAAGATGATATAAAAGATTTGTACACGAAAGTACAAGAAGCTAAAGATGCCGCTGAAAAAGCCCTTGAAGACGCAAAGAAATATACTGACGAAGAACTTGAGAAAGCTACAAAGACCCTCAAGGACTATGCAGATCAAGTTGGTAAGGATGCAAATACTTACACTGATGTCGAAATAAAGAAGATCAAGGATGCTTATGAATTAGCTGACAAGGAACTTCAGGATCAGATAGATGAACTGAAAGGAAGAGTAGAAACATTGGAGGGACAAGTTGCAAAATTACAGGAAGAACTTGAAAAGGTTAACTCATTCCTCAATATTCTCCAAGAAAACTTGAACAACCTCGTAACAGGTATCATCGTTCAAGATCAAGATGTTGACATCGTTTATGGCAAGATTGTTCCTGCAGCTGAAATTGACCAGACAGGTCTCCAGTTAACAGTTGCTAAGGACGGTGCAATCTGGTTCCCTTACGTTGGAGCAACAGATGCAAAAGATGAACTTGTTTCCGGCAAATACCTTGTAAGACCATTTGGTGGACGTGTCGTTTACACTGTTAACCCTAACTCAATCAACTTTGATGGACAGGTTACTCCAGGTATTGAAAACAGCAAACAGGAAGACCCTAAGGGCGTTTCTTTAAGTGTAGCAAAATACTATACAAAGGACCAGCCAACAATCAAACACGCTCCTGCAGTGGCAGGTGTGCAGGATAATGGTTTGTATTATAGTACAATTACGAATGCCAGTGGTTCAAAATCTGACCTTTGGAATGAGGTTCCTGCATTTGACAATGATTATGCTCTTTACACTTCTTATAACCAGACAATTGTTAATGAAGACGGTACAACTGAAGCTGTTACTAAGAGAGTTTATTCTAAGTATGAAGTGAAATTGGCAACAGCAGAAGCGGAAGCAGAAACAACCCCTGCAATTATTCCTATTAAGAATAATGATGGTGTAGTTCCAACTCGAGCAACAGAATACGGAGACTATGTTTATACTTATACAGACACTGAAGATAAGGAAATGACCGCAAGGTTCGAACTTGATCCTGAAAACACTGTTTACAGAAAGTATGTAGAAGTAGTTGACGTTAAGAATGGTCAATATGAAACAGTTCCTGCTGCAGATTTGAAGAATAAGATCAAGTTGTTTGCAGACGCAAATAAAGAAGTTCTCAATAAAACTTATCAAATCAACTCAGAGAACAACTTCGATGGCTTGACTGACAATACAGATCTTGACGTAGTAGTTCCACAGGAATTCATAGGTACATTCGTTACATTCCGTTACTACATACAGAACTACAACGGAACAATCTATTCACAGGATGTTGAGGTACAGTTCGTCAAGACTGTTATTCCGGAAAGCACAGTAACAATTGAACATAGTCCAACAGCAGCAGGTGATAATGTAACAGCAACAAACGACTTTGAGAAAGAAGCTAATATCGTAGCTGACGCTAAGTGGAATAAAGTTTGGACAAATGATGCCGTAACTCTTCAGCTTGATGTCGTAAGCGGAACATTCAAGAGTGCAGAGCTTACTACAGCAGGTATCGTATTCGACCTTGCTGAAGGCACAGATTCAAAGGGTGAATTCACAAAGACAGATCTTGCAAAAGTTAAGAACATCAAGCTTACTTACGACCCAGCTGACCTTGAACTCGACAAGACTTATAAGCTTAAGTTGACTTCTTACGACAAAACTGGTAACGTTGTATCAGTTACTTGGATTGAGTTCACAATGCTTTATGAACCACTTTGTCACAACTTGATTAATCCTAACCCTGCATACTTCACTCCATACGACTTCAACATGACAGAAGCTGATTTGAAGAAGGGTGTAGCCGAAGTAAAGACATACACAGCATGGGCTAAATATGAGGAAGGTATGGCAGTTTATAACATGATCGTTGGTTTCAATGCTCCACGTTGGGCAACAGATGGTTGCGTTCTTCGCTTCCAGCCTGCAAATGCTCAGGGCGAAAACGACCTCTCCACCTTCCCTTGGGTAACAGATGCATCTGCTCCTGTTCTGAACGACTACAACGTAGTAGCTCCTTTGACATCTTTGATTTATGGCAAGGAAGTGGTTTATCCAATCGACCTCGGCGTTGAAAAATATGGTGTAGCTTCTCTCTGGAAGGATACTCATGCATTTAACCTCATATTCAAGAGCCGTTTGGCATGGGCCGATACAAAATTCGACGACAAGAAGGAAGTTGGCTATCCAGACAAGACTATCACGTTAACAGATGCTGATATATGGTCAGACGACCCATCAACTTCTAAGGTACAAGATGAAATCACTTACTTCGGTGCCGGTAGAGACATCGACATCAAGTCTGACAATGTAGAACTCGTTGACAAACAATTCGCTTCATTGTTCAAATCGTTCGAAGTGACTGACGATGGTATTGTCATCACTACAAACGAAGCTGAATTGGGTGGTGTTGGTTCAATCACTCAAGAAACCATACATTTCGTTTATGTAATTAATGATGTATTTGGAAACGTGATAGAACATCCATTCCAGGTTAAGGTGTTTGCAAATAAGTAAAATCATAAACCTATAATAATTCATTAATTTATTTGGGAGAAAGGAACCACGGTGTCTCCTTTCTCCCACTTTCATTTAAACAATGCAATTGACAAGATGAAATACTATCTATTGCTATTTATTTCATTATCTTCGGTTCTTTTGTCATGTGGAAATGGTTCAAACGAGTCAAAAATCAAACGTACGGCAAAGGATGCAGAGCGTAAAGCTGCCGTAACCAAAGCCGACTCTACGTTATACGTGTCTCTTTCGAGCCATTCCAGCAAGTCTGTTGAGGTGATTTTGAAGGAGACATCGGGTAAGATAACACTTTCAATCGACGAAATGCAACCACCTAAAATATATGGCTCTCTTAATGACAATGATGAGTTAGCCCTCATGGCAGACATGAATTCCAAAACACTCTTGAGCTCCATCAACATTTCAGAACTGAAAAATCTCTGGTTCTTGGATGATGACAGTGGCAATGGAATCCGCATAGATGACGGCGGTACTTTATCGAACGTAGGAGAATTTGCCAATGTCACTCTTAAACGATGGCAAATTTATGATGGTGGCCTTCAATTTTCTTTTATTCCATCTGATGGTGCCAATTTTGAAGAATCCACGACAGGCGTTGGAGTAATCGAATTGACAAATAAGATTTTGCATATAAACTTTTTAGGCAAAAGCTATAGATTCCATAGTAATGAAGAGTAATTATTAATATTAAAATTATGAAATTAAGAACAATATTTTCAATAGTTGCAACGGCTTTATTCACATTTACTTCTAGCTTTGCACAAGATAAATCAGAAGAAATTGTAACATACAAGTTTAAGCCTCATTGGTACTTTCAAGTTCAAGGAGGTATATCCCATACTCTCGGCGAAGCCAAATTCTCTGATTTGTTGTCACCTGCCGCACAGTTGGCTGTAGGTTATCGCTTTAACCCTTATATTGGGCTTCGTCTCCAAGGTAATGGATGGCAAGCTAAAGGTGGATGGGTAAATCCGGAACAAAACTACAAATTCAATCAGGTTGGTGCAGGCTTGGATGTACGTTTTGACTTGACAAACCTTTTACTTGGTTATAATCGTAATCGTTTGGTAAGCGTAGGTCTTTTCCTTGGTGGCGGTGCTAATATAGCATGGAAGAATGATGAGGCCAACAATCTTGACACCAATGGTTACGTGCTTGAATATCTTTGGGACGGTACTAAAATCCGTCCAGAGGGACGTGGAGGTATAGACATAGATTTTCGTCTGTCTTCACGAGTTAATTTAGGATTGGAATGCAATGCTAAAATCTTAAACGACCACTTTAATTCAAAGAAAGCAGAAAACCCGGACTGGGTGTTCAACGCTTTAATCGGTGTTAAAGTGGCACTGGGTCCAACTGAAACAAAAGTTGTTTCACAACCTCCTACTATAAATAAGCCAATAGTCAACAATCCTCCAGTTGACAATCCTCCAGTTGACAATCCTCCAGTTGACAATCCTCCAGTTGACAATCCCCCAGTGGTAGTTAATCCTCCTGTAGTAGTAACACCTCCGGTTGTTAAAGTCGAACCACTAAGAGAAGACATATTCTTCGAAATACGCTCTGCTGAAATACGTCCAAGCGAACAGGCGAAGATAAACAACCTCGTAAACTACTTGAACAAATATCCTGATGCCAAGATCACAGTGACCAGTTATGCAGACCGTAACACAGGTAATCCAACAATCAACCAGAAGTACAGTGAACAACGCTCTGAATCCGTCATATCAGCCCTTGTTGCGTCAGGAATATCCGGCTCGAGAATCACATATGATTCAAAGGGAGATACAATACAGCCTTTTGAAGATAATGACAGCAATCGAGTTTCCATATGTATAGCTAAATAACTTTTCTTCATATTTTTAACTGTCTGAATTCAATGCTTTGGTGGTGTCTCCATAATCATTTTCGAGACATTGGCAGACACCACCATTGTTTTGGGAAGATTCTTATAGCTTTTTTGATTATAATGTCTTTTTTATTGAAATTTGGTTAATTTAGTTGACTCCATTTCAGACAGCGTAACTGAAATGGAGTCTTTTTATTTTCATTACCCCGAACTAATTTCATTTCTTTTATCTAAAAAATTAAACATGAAACTAAGAATAATTCTTTTTTTATCTTTTATGTATGGCATTTGTAATGCCCAGATCAATAACAATGAAATAAAAGACATGGATGATATTATTGAAGTTGAAACTTCCGCCAAAGTTAAGGAAGCTGATGAGTCTCACTATGCATCTGTTTGGTCACGCAAATCTTTTTTCAACATAAGTTCAAATAGTGTTACCTTCATGTCATCAAACTTTCCCACCAAAGATGGCGTGTATTTTGGAGAATTTGATAGTTCTGCCGGTATAGGAATACAGGTGGGACATACTTATGATTTTCATAAAAAAGCCTTAGGCGGTGTCGTTTTCTTAGGTTTGGACTACACGTGGTTGGATTTGAATTATGCACAATTCAAACACTCAGATGAAGCCCCTGATTACGTTTATAATGACTATTCGTCAACAGGAGAAAAAAAATACAATTTACCTTGGCATAATAAGAAACAGATTATTAACTACGGAATGTCTGTAGGTCCTTCGTTAACCCTCTATCCATTTACAGCCATTCATAACAAATACACAGATCATTTCCGCATCCAGATATATTGGCACATCGGATACGATTTGGGTTTGGGCATCATCAAGGACGTAAATTCTGGATACGACGAGGATGCGGAGAGGAAATATGCTTATTTCCATGGTTTGTTCAGGACATGGGGTTTCAACGTGACATGGAAATCCATAGGATTCGGATATGAATCCAGACGAGGCAAAAATTATAAATTTCAAGCATTTGATGAAGAGTATCAAACAGAAGATCCTTTTAAAGGCCGTTTGAAGAACAACCGTTTTTACATACAATTTAGATTTAAATGAGGTGATTTGTTATGAAAAAGATTTGTTTACTTTGTGTCTTAATAGGAATGACATCATTATGTTCTATGGCTCAGACACTATCAGGCAAATGTAACAATGACATTGGTTGGAAATTTGATGGTAATACCTTGTATGTTTATAAGTTGAATGTTATGGGCGTATCCACTATTCCAAACTACGACATGAATTCAAACAAAGCTCCATGGGTGAAACAGAACTTGAACATCAAGAAAGTAAATATCGGTAAAATGATAAGCCGAATTGGTTCATGTGCCTTTGCAAATTGTAGCACAATTGAAAGTGTGGAATTCGAGTCGGAATGGAATATCAAGGAAATTGGATTTTGTGCTTTTTACAAATGCGAAAAACTGTTCACTTTCTTTATGCCAATGCATCTTGTCAAGATAGAGAAGTTGGCATTTGCCGGTTGCTCTTCTCTTCCAGCCCTTTCACTAAATGGAGATGTAGTAGTAGAAGAACAGGCTTTCCGTTCTTGTGCTAATATACAGTCATTGGATGTGGCTATGAATGTAAAGCTGGATAAACATGTGTTCATCATGGATGAAAAATCGGATTCCACAAATGTCATAAGAGGATATAACGGCGAGATTAAGAAATTACCTAGCTATGTTAACTCTGTGAATGCGGAAGACTATGGTTTGGATTCTGAATCGGTAAAAAATTATTTGGCTCGTCAAAACGCTATTGAAAACAATGACGACATGGTTTCCTCCGATGTTGACACCAATCTACCATTGTCTTTAGTAAACCGAAACGACACTTATGCATTGATTATAGGCAATGAAAATTATCGTTTCGCTCCAGCAGTACCTTATGCCAAACACGACGCTTCTACCTTTTCTGATTATTGTAAATTAACCCTTGGGATTCCGCAAGACAACATACATCTATGTTTAAATGCCACGCGACACATGATATTGGATCAAGAGATTCAGGATTGGTTGGAAATGTTGCCAGACCGTAAATTAAAGAAGCTTATAGTTTATTATGCTGGTCATGGCGTACCTGATTACACTGACAATAACCAACAATACATTTTACCCGTAGATGTCAATGCCACCCAACCGCAATATGGCATTTCACTTAATAAATTATACGATTCTTTAAGTAAATTGGATTTTGCTCAAACCACAGTGTTTTTGGATGCCTGTTTCAGTGGAATGAGCAGAAATGATTTAGCCGTGAGTGGAGAACGTGCGGGCAGTGTGGATGTTAAAACGAGCAAACCGCTTTCAGGGAATGTGGTGGTTTTTTCTGCAGCACAAGGTACAGAGACAGCTCATGCCTATAAAGAGGCTGGTCACGGGTTGTTTACTTACCAATTACTCCTGGAATTGAAGTCATCTAGAGGAAATGTGACCTATGGCCGTCTTTCTGATAATCTACAACGAAGTGTATCTCAAAAATCTCAAAATCTTCAGTCAATAAAGAAACGTCAGACCCCTACAACAGTTTCTTCTACAAATGGCAATTCATGGAGGAATCATAAGTTTTGATAAAATCCTTTATAAACTGCTAATTAAACCAAGTAGTACTATGTAGCTGCAATTCAATTATGATGAAGAATATATTTGGCAATCGCAGTGGTGAGCGTGAGAGTGTTCGTCAATGGGATGAATTAATCGACAAAATACTTGAAGGTGATGTGGTTCCGGTATTTGGCCCGGAATTCATGGCTCTGGATGAAGAACATCCGGATCTGTGTGTAAATCCCCATCAATCACTGATTGACATGTTAGCCGAATCAAAAGGCATAGAAGCTCATCATGCATCTTTCTCGCAGTTGCTTTATGATGACAATTTCCCGGCGAGCGAACGAAAGGAAATCTATGATATGCTAGGCGAGGCCTTTGAAAATGAAACGGATGATTATAAGATATTCTATCCTTCAACCCTTATAATGCGTTTGCTCAATGTGTGTAAATTCAGGTTCGTCATAACAACCTCTTTTACTCCCATCATAGAACACGCAATGCGTTCGGTATGGAAAGGTAATGTGAGAATAATGAATTTCTCAAACAACCCATTGGAAAACGATGATATCACAAATGAGGATGAGATAAACAAGCCTACAGTTTATTATATGTTTGGAAGAGTGAGCCGTAAGTCGGAAAGATATGTAGTAAACGACTCTGATATGCTTTCATTCTGTCGCACATGGTTGAGCGATCCTCCACGCAATTTGGTAAATATACTTCGCAATAAATATCTTCTTTTTCTAGGCAACAACTATTCTGACTGGCTTTGTCGTTTTATATGGTATTCCATGAAGAAGGAAACCAATACAAAGACTACTGGCATGATGGTTGATGAGAATGCTGAAGAAAGCTTGTTGCAATTCATGAAACGAATAGATGCTTTCACCCATCGTGACCCAATGTCTGTTGTAAGCCGAATAGAGATGATGATAGAGTCCAAACTCAAAGAGGCGGATACTTCAGGACAATTCCATCCCAATTTACATCCTGATGTCTTTATCAGTTATTCCAGACGAGACGCCGCTGTTGTGAACAAACTTTACAACTCTCTGAAGTCAAGGGGGCTGAGGGTTTGGTATGACCGCAACGACCTTGGGATTGGAGACAAGTTCATGGACGAAATAAAATTGGCCATAAAGAGAACCCGGCTTTTTATTCCAGTACTTTCACATAACATTCAATCAGAAAAGAATGAATCTCATCCATATCGTATGGAATGGAGTACAGCCATAAATGTTTCTTCCGGATATGGGAGAAATTTTATCATACCAGTTTGCGAGCAAGGTTTTGACTTTTATTCTTCTTTTGTGCCGGAAGAATTCCAGAAGCACAATGCGGAATTCTATGATCCGGACAATTGTGATTTTACAGATTTTTCAAACAAGCTTTTTGATTTTCTAATGACGCTATGACACAATGGAAAATGTGAAGTCGAAACTTAATCCCTGGAAAGGCCTTCAGTCTTATCAAGAGTCAGACACCATTTATGGTAGAGATAAAGAGATAGATTCTTTATATATGTGTGTTACTTATAACACTCAAACCGTTGTGTATGGCAAGTCAGGTATAGGTAAATCTTCTATAATCAATGCAGGGGTAATGCATAGGGCTCGTCTGAATAATTTCCTTCCTGTAACCATTCGTCTTGTCCATTCTTCAGAAAAGTCTGATGTGTCGAACGACAGCTATTTATTTCAAATCCGGAGGTGCATCGAAGAGACGGCATCCAGTTTGGGGATTGAAACAGAAGAGGTGGTGTCTCACGACGCTTCGCATGAGGAGACGTTATGGGAATTTTTCCACAGATTTCGTTACTGGAAGATAGATGACGACAAAAGATATAGGATAATCCCTATTTTGGTGTTTGACCAATTCGAGGAAATTTTCACATTAGAACACAATATCATGCGAGTGCGTCAATTCTTTGACGAATTGGCTAATTTGCTTAATGATGTAGTGCCTGATTATCTCAGGCCAAAAAGTCACGATATCCAACCTAAAGATGAAGGTCAAAATGGAGGAAGACAGTTTTTGTCTTCCAAAAACATCTTCTCCAATATGGCCAACCGCAAACGTGCCTCATGGCCTGACTATTTGCAAGGTAGCGATTTCCATCTTGTAATCACCTTGCGTGAGGATTTCTTGTCGTATTTGGAGCGTTACACAGCATTCATCCCCTCAATGAGAGATAATCGTTTTCCGATTCTTCCCCTTACTGTTGAACAGGCTGCTGACGTAATAATGATGCCAAGACCCGGTCTGGTTAGCAAGGATGTGGCAGAGCAGATTCTTCAGACAATAACAGGCAATCCTGAAGTTCGCATTAATGGCCTAAATCAAGCATACGTGGATGCTGCAGTCCTATCGCTATATCTGAGTCGTTTGTATGACAAAATGGAGTCTGGGGATAATGTGATTTCTTCAGAAATGGTCAAAACTCTAAGCAATCACATCATACAGGATTTTTACCAAGAATCAGTAAGCGACATAGATGATGGCGTGATTCAGATTATAGAGGACGCCCTGTTAACAAATGATGGACGTAGAGACAATGTTTCTCGTCTTGAACTGGTTGAAAGAGGAGTGGATGAATCTATAATCGACAATCTTGTTTACGACCGTAAACTATTGCGTCAGTTTACTTATGCCGGTGTACTGCGCATAGAATTTATGCATGACATTTTATGCAATGTCGTAAAAGAACGTGTTAACTTTCGTGAGCAAGAGCGATTGCACAAAGAACGGGAACAGGAACAACAGCGAATAGCCGAAGAGAATGAACTTAAACTTATAGAGGCCCGTCAGCGTGCACAAATTCTCCAACGTCGCAATCACCGTCTACTTTTTACTGGAGTTGTCGCTCTACTTTCTCTATTGGTTATTGGCTTTGTGCTATGGGACGGACTCATACGTGAAGTTGACGCCAGATATGGCTCTGTCGTGAAACGTGGTGGATGGTATGAAGGTCTGGAGAAGCTTTCGTCAGACGATGCCTCATATAGAGATAGTCATTTTGTGTTGAAGTATAAAGGACGTTGGGCAAAACACCCTTATGCCATGGAGGCTCGAGATGGATATGACCACCCGACAAGCCACCATGACATCATTACTTATATTGCAGATCCTAAAGATAACACAGATGATGGGCTTGATTCATTGATGAGAAAAAAAATGCAGTCAATTTGCAAATGGGAATTCGTGACCAACAAGGAAGGAGATTTTGTCGTCCAGGAGAAGTCGCTTAATGAGAATGACGATTTGATATTTGTTTTTAATCAGTCGAAGACCAATGTGGAAAATCAGGTTATAGGCACTTATTCCGACGACCAAGGTTTTCCTATTCTAATCAGAGATTCAGCCTATTTTTATGTAAAAAACACTTACAATGCTGATGGCTACGAAGTTAAGAGCGAATTTTTTGATGATGAAGGCATGTCAATCACAAATAAGGACGGTGCCTACAAGACCGTGTACAATTATCTGTCTGACGGACTAAAGTGTTCCGAACTATCCGCATTCCTTGATGGAAATTTGATGAATGACAGGCAAGGACATTGTGGTTACGTGTGTACAAAATTTACGGAAGATAGTTTAAGGCACACTGAAGTGATATGTGTTGACCAGATGATGAAACCAATTGCATCTACATCGGATTCGGTGTCGGTCGTAAGGTATTCTTATGACGAACATGGACGAAGGACGAAGGTGAGTTTCTGGGATTGTCAAATGTTAAAATACGACATAAACGGAGAATTATATGCTGTGGGGTTGGCGGATGCCCCAGATACCATAATTTATTCTTCCACAACGAACAATGGTGGTGCACACGAAATAAATTATGAATACAACCGCCATGGACAAATAGTTCGTGAATTTTATAAGGATCTTAAAGGAAAACCTTGCGCAATAAAATGTGTTGACTACGGAATGCTCTTTGAAAAAAGATATGAATATGACGAATGGGGCAACCTGACAGATATGCTTGTCAGATATGATAAAACTTATGAGGGCAAAACTTGTAGGTATCATGATGGGAATGTTATGATATTAAATGATGAATGGTCTTTGACGAAGAATCGTTTGAAGGAACAGAACGACACTATATATAAGAGCCGATATTTCATTGACTTGGACAATGGGCGTGAATATACGCAAAATGATGCGTTTTGTAAAATCGTTACTTACGACAACCATGGCAATGTTGTTGAAACAAGATTTATGGATTTGGATATGGAAAAATCAATAGAACATGATGGTTACCATATAAGTAAGATTAAATATCAATATGAAAATAAAGAAACAATGTTTACCGAGTCGCTTTACAATCAAAAGGGATTGTTGGTAAATGGAAAGGACGGGTGGGCTTATATGACCGTGAAGGTGGATTCCATTTCCAAAACGAAATCTTTCATCTTCTTTGATAAGGATCATGAATATATTGAAGGATTCCGTAACATATTCGATGACGATGCCTTTTCCCATAAGATTTCAGAAGAAAGCATCGATTCAGAATGGCGAACCATAAGAAAATATGAAAATGGTGCTTTTTATTATAAGATGCACGTTTTACACCCTCAAAAACCATCCATATCCGACAGTATAATCGGATGGTATGCAGTCAATGAGTTCGACGAACCATCTCTGGTTACAGATGCCTATGGCGTTTATTATGCTCGATATTCTCCTCATGGCAAGGTCACTTATTTTGATGAACAAAGAAAGAACCTTTCCGATCCGAGCAACTATACAAGTTTCCAATTGGCATATATAGAGATACAGGACGACAAGGGAAAGCTGGGCTTTAAAGATGCGGACATTATTCTTTCATGCAATGATTGGGATTATTATCCAGATTCAGACGATCCTTTTATCAACACGGGTTGGTGGGATAATGTAAATCGCGAGTTCCTGGTAGCACGTCTCGACTCTGCAACGAGGCAATTTCGTCTTGTGAAAATCGTGGTGTCGGATAAGGTTACAGACATAGATAAATATGTTAAATTCATCATGTTCAATGCGTCCTACTATGAAGCCAAAAGCATAATAGAATCTGTTCAAAAAGAAGCTGTCGAAGAAATTTAAAATCCTGTAATGCAAATAAAATATATTCTAAACTTTTAATACTACATTTGATATGAAAACATTACGTAAAAGCATTTTGTTGATAGGTTTATTTTCGGTTTTTTTCTTAATCAGTTCTTTTGTTAAATGGAAGCATGTTTTGATAGTTGAGTCATTTAATGGTACGATGACGGAATTTCTTCTTTCAGAACAGCCTCAAGTCCATTTTTTAAATAACAAGCTCAAAATTAGTGTGAATGACAAGACAAGTACTTTTGAACTTACTGATGTCAAGAATATTTATTTTAAAGACTATTCAACAGGAATAGACGATATCCAAAATGGAAATTTAAGAATCACATATTTGTCGGAAAGAGAAATTCTTGTAGAAAGTAGTAGCCATTCTCCTAGTATAAAATTCTATTCGTTGAATGGGAGTCGAGCTATGGAAATCGTGAGATATAATGAGAATTACGCTTTGATCTCTCTTGAATCTCTACCGTCCGGTATTTATATTATAGAAATTAACAATCAACACTTAAAATTATTTTTAAAATGAAAAAAGTATTAATTAGTTTGCTGTTTGTGTGTTCGGTATTTTCGAACGCGCAAGATTTGGATGTAATGGTAATAGAAAGAGTCGATAATTCTGTGGTAAGGATAAACGTAAGTGATATAAAACAAATAGTTTTTGAAAGCACTGATGCTAACCCCAATAATTCATATCAAAAAGATTATCTTGAAAAGGTTGCTTTAGAGTTTATGGACATGATGCCAGAGAGTGATTTCGACGATATAGCAGAGTTGGGTAATTATATTAATCAAACATATTGTGAAGATTATGACTGGACGACAGTTACAGATTGGGCTGATGATGTCCTTGATGCGGCAAGAGAAGCATTAGGAACGAAAACGACGGAAACAGAAACATGGGGTAATTATATTTACACAAATTATAAGTCTTTGCTTATGGCCTCTAATTTTACCGGTCATTTTACAGCTCAAGGAGGTGGCTGGTCTTATTCTAATGCAACAGACTTGCAATTTATATTTCCCGACAAACAAGGTCGTCAGTGTATAGTAAAACTTGAAACCAGCGGTAAAATACAGAAAGTTCACGCATTTGATTATGATGATTGGTTTGACTATGATTATTATAGTTCAGGTGGGAAATATTATTACAATGATTATTATGATCGTACACAGTATACACTTGGCGTACCTGAAAATATCGTGGTGACCTTGACACAGAATGGTAAACAGGTTGTTAAGAATACATTTAAAATTGATTTAACTAACATGTCGAATGAAGAATTTGATTTAAGTAAGAACGGTTTTAACATTTCTTCTCTTGTGGAGTTGAATAATGGTTACAAAATCAATATTTCAAAAGTTGCTTACACTCCAAATTCAAATGCGTCATTTTCTTATTTGATGAGCAAAAATGGAACACCGATGCTTACTATGACCTTATCAGCAAATGTGATGGATTTACCTTCAGTTAATTTGAGCGCTTTTACAGTAAATGGATACGATTCTGAAGAATATGATTTTGATTCATCTAACGCAAAAAATGCATTTGTAAAATTGGATGTTTTAGGAAAAATTCAAATACAAGGCTCTCTTTCTGATGTTCGCAAATTTGTTGACTATTTAGATTTAGCCAGCGAGAACGATAATCGTGAAAGCACATACAAGTCTTATGTAAATCAAGCAAACTCTCTAATTAATTTAAATTTATTCTATGACAATAGTTCCATAAAACAAGCAACTGTTTTTCTTGAACCATTTGCAGAAGAAACATGGAATGGCGTCACCTATTGGACTTGTGAACCAGTAATTCAATACAACGATGGCTCATCTTACAGCACATTTGAAGCTTTCTTCAATGAAGTGGACTTTAAAAAGACTATAGACACATTCAAATCTTTAGCCGATAAATATGCAGATTTAATCGATGAACGAATTTACTGGTAATTAAATAGATGCTGAATAAGACAACTATTATAGGAATCATTTTCTTCACATTTTTAAGTCCTGTCTATGCCCAAGAAGATGAAAGTGTGTGGAAAATGATTCTTGATAGTATTACAGTAAGTAGCTATCGTTATAATTCAAAAATCAAAATAACCGCAGATGGTGATGACGTGTGGAATTTATCAGAAATGACAGATTTACCGCAAATATTGAGTAATGCAGATCCGGTTCATTATGCACAGATGTTGCCTGGTATTCAAACAAACAGTGAATATCACAGTGGTTTAAACATAGAAGGGTGTGATAATCAACATAACATGATTTCCATAAATGGAATACCATTATATAATGTTCATCATCTATTGGGTTTTTTTTCAACTTTCAATACAAGTCATTTTGATAACATGTCATTATCAAGGGGGGCAGTTTCTTCCTCTTTTCCCAATAGAATAGGTGGACAATTGGATATGCACCATTGTCTGGAATTTAGCGATTCTTTGCAAGGATCTCTTTCTTTGGGTCTTGTCTCATCAAACGCAACTGTTAAATGCCCTTTAAGTCGTAATACATCACTTTCTGTTTCTTTAAGAGATTCTTATTTAAATTTATTGTATAGCAAGTGGCTTAAGGCTGATGAACTGGATGTTAAATATTCATTTTATGACGTAAATGCAACTATAACTCACCAGCCTAACACAAACAATTTATTCGTCTTGGATTTTTACAATGGAAGAGATGTATGCCACTTTAATGAAGTTAATTATCTTTCAGACATGAAAGCTGACTGGGGTAATAATATGTTCGCATTACATTGGATATACAATGAAAAAGGCTTTCCCTCCGTCAAATCTTCTATATACACCTCTTCTTATCAAAATAAATTTACCTTGGCATTTAATGATATGAATTTTGAACTTCCTTCCAGCATTATGGATTTTGGAGTTAAGAGTGAGTTTTCTTTTTACGGGCTAAGTGGTGGATTCGAGTCTGTTTGGCATAACATAAAGCCACAATCCCTTAAATATAGAGGCGAACTAAATCTAGGCAACAAATCTCCAACCTTACAGAAATCTTTAGAATCTTCTTTTTTCTGTAATTATCATCACAGCATTATTAGAAGCCTAGATGTTTCAGTAGGAGTTCGCGGAGTCCTATTTGAAAAATCGCATTACGCCTATGCATCTATTGATCCATCCTTTCGTCTTTTATATGACAACAGTCAATTCAATGCTGCAGTGACATATTCTTTTAGGCATCAATATCTTTATCAAATTGGTTTCTCGGATTTCGGGTTACCTACCGATTTTTGGCTGTCGTCAACTGTGGACGCAAGACCACAATATGCTCATGAATTGTCATTAAGAGGAGGCTGTTTCTTGTTCAATAACAGGCTGAGAATTTCCATGAATCTGTTTTGGAAGGAGTTATATAACCAGTTGGCCTATAAGGGTTCTGTGCTTGATATGGCAAATACAATATACGATTCATACAACTCGTTATTTCATGGGAATGGTGAGAGCTATGGTTTTAGTATTCTTATTGACAAATGTACAGGTCGCTTTACGGGATGGGTAAGTTACACTTATAGCTGTGCTCGTCGCAAGTTTACAGAAATAAGTGGCAACAAGTTTTATCCAGCAAGTCATGAACGTCCTCACGAGTTGAATGTTTTAGCGACATACAAACCGTCTAAACACCTATCTTTAGGAGGCGTAATGGTATTTGCATCTGGTACGCCATTTACACCGGCAAAGTCTATCTATTTTCTAAACAACAACCTTATTGTTAAGTATGGTGATTATAATTCTTCTCGCCTGTCTCCATATTTTAGGGTGGATGTATCTGCCAGTTATTCATGGCAAACAAGGAAAAGAAAAGAAAACGGTGTGAATTTCTCTGTTTATAATATTGGTTGTTTTGGTAATGAACTGTACTATTATCTTCGCACTAAAAAAGATGGCTCTTTTGCTTATCGCCCAATTAAGTTTATCGTGAATATGCTTCCTTCCTTAAGTTATTATTATAAATTCTGATATATATGTACAGACTGTTTTATTCTTTTTTTTCATTTATTCCATTAGTATTCTTTTCTTGCCAAGAAAATGATTTTTTTTCTGACAGTACATCACAAATAGTAGTCGAAGGATTGATTGAGGATGGCGGTTTTCCTGTGGTTATTTTGACACGTTCTTTACCAGTAAGTTCCGAATTCCATGAAATAGATACCCTTTCGGAATATATAATCAGGTGGGCAAGAGTTACAGTGTCGGATGGCGTCACGAGTGCTGTTTTAACAGGCAAATACGATAAACGATATTACCCTCCTTATATATATACAACAAGTAGAATAAGGGGAGAATCTGGAAAGCAATATAGTTTGTTCGTTGAATACAACGATTTTAAACTACAAGCTTCCACATACATTCCTTCACGTCCTGAATCGTGCGTGTTTCGTGTTGTCCCTTGTCCTGATAGCGACAGTTTATACCAGATAAAAGCAAGAATCAAGGATAATGCCAATGAAAAAAATTATTATCAGTTTTTTACGAGAACGGGAACTTTTTCCAGACAATATTTGGCTTCTTATCTTGGTAGCATAACAGATGATGTACTTAATGAAGAAACGGATTTTCCAGTATATCGTGGCCATACATTAGGTAATAAAAATTACACTCCTTATTTTTTAGCCAACGACACGGTTTCAGTCAAGTTCGCTCAGGTGGATGAGAAGTCCTATAAAATATGGGATAGCTATACAAAGATTCTTTCATTGTCAAGTAACATGTTTCTTTCTGCTTATTCAAATATTGAAACCAACATACAAGGAGGCATGGGCTATTGGTGTGGTTATAGTGCCATAACCAATTATATTGCCATATGCGATTCCATATAGCTTGTGATATCTTTGCCTTGTGTTTAGCTCTTCTATTGTGTTGTGTTTAGATACTCTGCAAAATATCTCTTCCAAACCATTCTACATAAAAAAACACTTTTTTCTGGTGTTCCGGGACATCCTTCTATTGACGTTCTGTGGTTTTCCTGATTTCGGTTGACCTCTTTTGTCGTCAAGACATGAGATCTGACTTTTAAATGCAATTAATGACAAGATTGTTTGCCTTGTCGATGGTTGATGTGTCTAATGATTTGAGATAAATCTTTGTTGTTTGTTCGCTGTCGTGTCCCATTCCTTCGCTTATGACGTCAATTGGGACATTCATGCACTTTGCTATGCTTGCCCAAGAGTGTCTGGCCATATACATTGAGATAGGTATGGGAGTATCTATTCTTTTGCTTAACTCTTTCAGTTTTATGTTTACATAATGTTGCTTGTTTTTATACTGCTGTCGTTTGTTTTTATCCTTTGTGATAATTGGTAAAAGGTATTGACAACCGCTTTGATATCTATTTACTATAGTCTCCATGCATTTTTCCCATTTTATTCTCAGCTGTTGTCCTGTCTTTTGCCTGGTGTAGGTTAGATATCCGTTTTTTATGTTGTTTCTACATAAGAATGCCATGTCGATGAACGACATTCCACGAGTATAAAAGCTGAAAAGGAACATGTCTCGCGCGAATTCCAATGAAGGATTATCACTGAGATTGGCGTTTTTCATTCTTCTTAACAAGTCTTTTTCCAGAGCTCTTTTATTGGTCTTGCAAATGCCGGTGTAAACATTCTTGAAAGGATATTGCTGAGATATGTGTAATTCGTCAACAGCCCTATTATATACAGCCCTTAATATCCTCATGTAACAACTGCTGGTGTTTCGAGTGACACCATGGCTTTTCAGGTGAGTTTCAAATTTCCCAATTGTGGTAGTGTTGATATCATCAAATGACAAGTCTTTTCCTTCTGAAAAACCAATAAAACTATTATATGCCGTTTTATAGTTTGTGTATGTCCCTATTTTCTCCATTCTTTTAAGGTTGGATATTACAATTCGCATGAATCCGAGGAATGACGCTTTACC